>Ga0209212_1005882_pt1 | contig 14363 bp, 14 predicted proteins | sample RifGroC2_FD_183996 | JGI IMG/M metagenome (GOLD analysis project Ga0209212, IMG submission 183996) | Groundwater microbial communities from Rifle, Colorado, USA - Groundwater C2 (SPAdes) (version 2) | ecosystem: Environmental > Aquatic > Deep subsurface > Groundwater | place: Rifle, Colorado... | reverse complement strand
ACGGTTATCTGCTTTCCGACCTGCTTTCCCCCGACCGGAATGCCTTCCCGCCATACGATAATAACCCCGTCTTAACCTCCCTGTAACATCGCGGCAGTATGCTACTCCCGATAAGCGACAGCCAAAGGTCGTCATCCGTCGTCCATACGAAAAGGCGGAACTGCAATCGGCTGCTATAATCACTCGGACACTAAAACTTACCGAAACCGTAACACGCCTGTAACATTGGCAAGGCATCTTGTGACCTATGTCACAATCAAGAAAAAAGGAGAGCACCATGTTGAATAAAATCCGCAAAAGCGTGCTGGCCCTGATAGCCTTGGCGACCTTCGGCGCGGCGGCAAGCGCACAGGCGGAGATTCTGATCAACGGCGCCGGCGCCACCTTCCCCTATCCGCTCTACTCGAAGTGGTTTTCCGAGTACGCCAAGATCGACCGAAGCGTCAAGTTCAACTACCAGTCCATCGGCTCCGGCGGCGGCATCAAGCAGATCAACGCGCGCACCGTCGATTTCGGCGCCAGCGACAAGTTCCTGACCGACAAGGAACTGGCGGCGGCCCCCGGTAAGCTGCTGCACATCCCGACCGTGATGGGCGCGGTGGTGGTCACCTACAACCTGCCGGGCGTGGGCAAGGGAGTCAAACTCTCCCCCGAGGTGCTGGCCCAGATATACCTGGGCAAGATCACCTCCTGGAGCGCGCCCGAGATCGCCAAGGACAACGCGGGAGTCAAGCTCCCGGCTAAGCCGATCATCGTGGTGCACCGCTCCGACGGCAGCGGCACCACCAGCATCTTCACCGACTACCTCTCCGCCGTGAGCCCGGAGTGGGCCAAACGTGTCGGGATGGGTGCCTCGGTCAGGTGGCCGGTGGGTCTGGGGGGCAAGGGTAACGAAGGGGTTGCCGGCCAGATCAAGACCACCCCGTACACCATCGGGTACGTGGAACTGGCCTACGCCTTCGAGAACAAGCTCCCCTACGCCTTCCTGAAGAACAGCGCCGGGACCTTCGTCGAGCCCTCTATCGAGTCGACCTCCGCGGCCGCGGCGGGCGCCTCCAAGTCGATGCCGGCGGACTACCGGATCTCGCTGGTGAACCAGCCCGGCAAGAACGCCTACCCCATAGTCGGCTTCACCTGGCTGCTGGTGTACCAGGAGCAAAAGGACAAGGCGAAAGGGAAGAAACTGGTTGAGTTTCTCAACTGGGAGCTCAAGCAAGGGCAGAAGATGGCGGCCAAGATGCTCTACGCACCGCTTCCCGCCAACGTCGCCAAGATGGTTGAGAAGACGATCCAGACCATAAAATAGCAGGGGCGCATTAACCTTGAAACTAGTTAAGGGGCGGCAACCATCCGCCCCTTACTTGCGCCACCAAAGCGATCCAGAGCCAAAGAAATCAACCTTGAGGTAGCCCCAGTGCAGCAAGAGAGCCTATCCAGCATTTCCGCGCCCAAGCCGGAGACCATTGTGGAAACTGCGACAGAAAAGAACGAGATTGCGACGGTGAAAAAGCTGAACGGGGACCTGATCTTCCGGTACCTGACCACCTTCTTCGCCCTGAGTATCCTGGCCATCCTGGCCCTCATGCTGATCGAGATGACCGGCGAGAGCATGCCATCGATCAAGGCCTTCGGCTGGGATTTCGTCACCTCCAGCGAGTGGGATGCGGTGCAGGAGGTTTTCGGCGCCCTCCCCTACCTGTACGGTTCGGTGGTCTCCTCGGTGCTGGCCCTGTTGCTCGCCACCCCGCTGAGCATCGGAGCCGCCCTGTTCATCACCGAGATCGCCCCCAAGCGCTGGGGCGCCATCATCGCTCCCCTGGTGGAGCTGCTGGCGGCGATCCCCTCGGTCATCTACGGCCTTTGGGGGGTGCTGATCATGGCGCCCTGGCTCCAGTCCACGGTGCAGCCCTTCCTGATCGAGCACTTCGGCTTTCTCCCCTTCTTCCAAGGGGCGCCCTACGGCGTCAGCATGCTGGCCGCCGTGTTCATCCTGATGATCATGGTGGTGCCGATCATCACCTCGATAACCAGGGAGGTGCTCCTTGCCGTGCCGCAGAGCCAGAAGGAGGCGGCCATCGCCCTCGGGGCCACCCGCTGGGAGACCATCAAGATCGCCATCCTCCCCTACGGCAAGTCCGGCATACTGGGAGCGGCCATCCTGGGACTGGGGCGCGCCATCGGAGAGACCATGGCGGTCACCATGGTGATCGGCAACGCGCCCAACATGTCGCTGTCGCTGCTCTCTCCCGCCTACACCATGCCTAGCGTCATCGCCAACGAGTTCGCCGAGACCACCTCCACGCTGCACGCTTCGGCGCTCATGGAGATAGGCCTCATCCTCATGGTGGTCACCCTGATCATCAACGCGCTGGCCCGGCTTCTGATCTGGAGCGTCTCCGAGAGCGCCGGAGGTGCACTATGATGCACGGCATGGCGTTCCGCAAGGCGAAGAACCACCTGATGACCCTCATGATGCTCGCCGCCACCGCGGCGGTGCTGATTCCCCTGGGGCTCATCTTCTTCCACATCATGAAGATGGGGCTGAGCTCGCTTTCCCTCGACTTCTTCACCCAGATCCCGAAGCCGACTGGCGAGGCCGGGGGGGGCATGGCCAACGGCATGGCCGGATCTATGATCATGATCGGCATGGCCTCCCTGATCGGTCTCCCCATCGGGATCTTCGGCGCCATCTACCTGGCCGAGTACGGCGGAGGCAAGCTTTCCACCGGGATCAGGTTCGCCGCCGACGTTCTCTCCGGCACCCCCTCCATCATCACCGGCATGGTGGCCTACACCCTGCTGGTGGTGCCGATGAAGGGGTTCTCGGCTCTGGCCGGTTCGGTGGCGCTGGCCATGATCATGATCCCGATCGTGTTGCGCACCACCGAGGAGCAGTTGAAGATGGTGCCGGGATCGCTGCGCGAGGCTTCGCTCGCCCTGGGGGTGCCGATGTGGCGCACCAGCCTGAAGGTGACGCTGCGCAGCGCCCTGTCCGGGGTGCTGACCGGGGTACTTCTGGCGATCGCCAGGGTGGCGGGCGAGACCGCACCGCTGCTCTTTACCGCGCTGGGCAACCAGTTCTGGAGCAAGAAGGTAACCGAGCCGATGGCAGCCATCCCGCTGCAGATCTTCAGCTTTGCCATCGCCCCCTACGAGGACTGGCACCAGTTGGCCTGGGCCGGCGCGCTGGTGCTGGTGAGCGTGATGTTCTGCCTGAGCCTGACGGCGCGCTACTTCGGCAGGAGCAGGCACCACGGGTAAGACAGGCTGAAGGCTGAAGGCTTAAGGCTGAAGGACGTAGTACATAGCGGGAACGGTTGGTACAGAGAAACCACTAGATCCCCTCCGTTGACGGGGGGAAAAGCAATCAAGAGGACGGCATGACCAGCAAGGTACAACTGGAACAGGTAAACATTCACTTCGGCAAGAACCATGCGGTGCGGGACATCAGCATGGACTTCCCGGAAAACAGCGTCACCGCCATCATCGGCCCGTCTGGCTGCGGCAAGTCGACGCTGCTGCGCTCCATCAACAGGATGCACGACCTGGTCCCCTCGGCCAAGGTCACCGGGAAGATCCTCCTGGATAACGGCGATATCTATAACAGAAGCGTGGACCCGGTCTCGATACGGCGCCGGGTGGGGATGGTGTTCCAGAAACCCAACCCCTTCCCCGCCATGACCATCTACGACAACGTGGTGGCGGGCTACAAGCTGAACGGCCGCATGGCGCGGTCGACGGCGGACGAGATCGTGGAGACCAGCCTGAAGCGGGTGGCGCTCTGGGACGAGGTCAAGGACCGCCTGAAGACCAACGCCATGACCCTCTCGGGCGGCCAGCAGCAGAGGCTCTGCATCGCGCGCACCATCGCGGTGAAACCCGAGGTGATCCTGATGGACGAGCCGGCATCGGCGCTCGACCCGATCTCCACCCTGAAGATCGAGGAACTGATCGAGGAACTGAAGGAGCGCTACACCATCATCATCGTGACGCACAACATGCAGCAGGCGGCCCGCGTCTCGGACTACACCGCCTTTCTCTACCTGGGCGAACTGATCGAGTGCGGCGAAACCAAAAAGATCTTCACCACCCCGGAGCAGAAACAGACTGAGGATTACATCACGGGACGTTTCGGCTAGCCTCGCCTCTAGTGACCGTAAAAAAATCCTAGATAACCGTTTACACTAATGTTAACCTGTGACGCGTCTTGCTCATTGCTGACCCTCTGCGCGTTCCATAATGAGAGCCATGCCGGCTGACCACCCCATACGGCCAGCCCGCATGGCAATAGAGAGCTGCACGCCGCTCACAGAGAAGAAAAGGTCCGGGAGATATCAATATGGAGAGAGAGCATTTCAGCAAGCTGTTTGACGTGGAGCTGAACGAAATACGCGAGAAACTGCTGGAGATGGGGGGCAAGGTCGAGATCATGATCGCCAATGCCATGCAGTCTCTGGTGGAGCGGGACACCGAACTGGCCGTGCAGACCATCGCGTTCGATCACGAGATCAACCGGTTGGAGATGGAGATCGACGAGAAATGCCTTGAGGTTCTGGCCCGCCGGCAGCCTGCTGCGCGCGATCTGCGCTTCGTCACCCTGGCCCTGAAGATCGTGACCGACCTGGAGCGCATCGGCGACCAGTGCGCCAACATCGCCAAGAGGTCCAAGGAGCTGAACCAGGAGCCCTCCCTTAAGCCGTACATCGACCTGCCCCGCATGGCGCAGGCGGCGTCGGACATGGTGAAGGAGGCGCTGGACGCCTTCGTGCGCGGCGACGACGCCCTGGCGATGAAGGTCTGCCGGGACGACCAGGTGGTGGACGACCTGAACGAGCAGATCCAGCGGGAGCTTCTCACCTTCATGATGGGCGATCCCAGCACCATCTCGCGCGCCATGAAGATCAACCACGTCTCGAAATGCCTGGAGCGTATCGCCGACCACGCCACCAACGTGGCCGAGATGGTGATCTTCATGGTGAAGGGGAAGGACATCCGGCATACCATCGCGTAAGGCAGCAAGAGCCGGCAACCTGTATGGCAAAGATCGTAGTAAAAAAGGGGCCCATCCATGGCCCCTTTTGCTTCACACTTCTTCTATTTTCTCGTTTTTACGTTCCCAAGCTGGAGCTTGGGAACGAGATGGCTAGATAAGCTGGGGTTACTGCAGCAAAAAATCAGGGATGCATCTGGTGCTGAGGCGTGCCGGCCTCGCTGCGTCTCGACCTACCTACCGCAAACTCCTTGTGGCAGCAGCCGCAGGAAACCTTGCCGCCTGTCGCCCTGGTCCAGGGAGTCATATTCCTGGAGTCACACCACTCGCAATACCACACGTAATACTCGCCCATCGTCATCGTCTTCATAGCTGTCTCCTTTCCGTTGTCTGATGCCAAAATAGCCCACTACCATTACGTTTCTGTCACAGATCCCTGACGCTTTCCGGAAATTCGCCCCGGGGGGTGGCGGCCAGGTGCAAACAAACATCTAGTTATAGCAATATATCTATGCTAAGATGTGCCCGGGTTTTGGGCGGCAGCCCGGATTGCCTTTGCTTGGCGAGCCTCGGCAGTGCGTGAGCGGCCAGTTCAAATGGCGGCCTGCGGGGTCGGAAAATTTCAACGAGTGGAGCTAGCGATGATCAGAAAATTAAGCGGGGCCTTCACCGGCGGGGCGATCGGAGGGCTGGTGGACAGCATAAATATCGTGCTGTTGGGGAAACTGGGGATAACCGGACTGCTCGGGGTGACCATGACGCCGGAGTTTACCGCGCCCTGGCTCTACCAGCGCATGGTCTGGGGCGGCATCTGGATGCTGCTCCTTGTCCTGCCTCTCTGGAACAGCAAAACGATGCTGCGCGGCTGCGTGTTCAGCCTGCTCCCCTCGGCCATGATGCTCTTCATGGTTCTGCCGGGCATGGGCAAGGGGCTCCTCGGCCTGGGCTTTGGCACCCTGACCCCGCTGGTAGTGGTCGGGCTCAATTTCATTTACGGCATCGTGGCGGCACATTGGTACCAGTCCACGCAGGGCCAACCCCTCTAACCGGCAGCCTGCGCTGCGAAGCGCTCAGGGAAGACCACAGACTAAACAAGGAGAAACAGCGATGAAACGGTTATTGATGGCAGCAGCATTCGGCGCGGCATCCCTTTGTGCATCGACAGCGTTCACCGGGACTGGGTACGCAGCGGAACAGGTGCTGGAGGCAGGCGAGGTAAGCAACGAGCAGATGGTCCGCTATTACACCGAGGGGAAGATCGGCAAGGAGATCTGGGTGATCGACAGCCGTCCGGTGAACAAGTACAACGCCGGCCACATCCCCGGGGCGCTCAGCCTCCCCCTGGACGTGCTGAAGAAGGATGCCGCGGCCGTCGAAAAACTGGCGATCCCCAAGACGGGCAAAGTGATCTTTTACTGCGCCGGCCGGGAGTGCACCCTCTCAATCGACTCGGCCCAGCTCTTCAAGAAGATGGGTTACGCCGATGCACTGGTCTATCGTAACGGCGTGCCAGGGTGGAACCAGAAGATGCAGCCGCTTCTGGCGGAAGAGCCGTTCCTCAAGAAGGGGAATGTCATCATCATCGACACCGCGGTGGGCAAGCAGACCATCGTCACTGCCGCGAACAAGACGGTCCAGATTTCGTTTGAGGAGCTGAAAGGGGCGAAGGGGAAAAGCCTGCTGGCCTCCCTGTCGAAAAACGCTCCCCTGGTCGTGATCGGGCGAGGCGACATGGAGAGCGTCAACGCAGTGCTGGAAGAACTTCGTGATATGGATTTCCGCAGGCTGGCCTACTTCCCCTTGGCCGCGTGGCAGGAGAAGCTGGCAGCGGCCCCCGCCGTCGGCGCCTTGACCTGGGCTCCCGTCTACGCCCCCGGGCAGGTGCCGCCCAAGGCGTTTGAAGCTGCGGTAGCTTCCGGCAAGTACATCCTGGACGTGCGCCCCGCCGCCGACTACGCCCGGGGGCACTTCAAGGGAGCGGTGAACCTGCCGATCGAGGAGATGGAAAAGGAGTTCGCCAGGGTGCCGAAGCAGGGCGAAGTGTTCATCAGTTGCGCCACCGGGGCGAAGAGCCAGAAGGCGTTCGATATCCTGAGCCGCAAGGGATACAGCAACCTGAGCTACCTTGATGCCGAGGTCGCCTGCAAGGGAGAGGTCTGCAGCATCAAGGAGTAGCTGACCTGAATCGGGAAAGGCATCGCCCCCCCTCCCTTGACGGGAGGGGGTCGGGACTAATTTGCAGGCGTGAACCCCAACGTTGCCTACACCCCGTTCACCACGTTTTGCTGCGCTCCCGCCAGCCAGGCGGCGATGTTCTGGGCCGTGGTTGCCATGAGCCGCTTTCGGGCGGCAAGCGTCGCCCAGGCGATATGCGGGGTGATGATGCAGTTCCTGGCGCCGAGCAGCGGACTGTCGGCGGGAATCGGCTCCCGGGCCGTGACGTCCAGCGCCGCACCGGCGATCACCCCGCGGTTCAAGGCGTTCGCGAGATCCTGTTCGTTTATCAGCGGCCCCCTCGAAGTGTTGATCAAAAGCGCGTGGGACGGCATCAGCCCTAGGAGAGCAGCGTTCACCATCCCCTGGTTCTGCGCGGTCAGCGGGCAGTGCAGGCTCACTACATCGGCCTTGGCGAAGAGTTCCTCCAGCGTTAGCCACTGCACCGGAACCCCCTCGGGCGCCACCCGGCTTCTGGTGTTGTGGGCCACGATCTCCATCCCCAGGGCGTGCGCGATCTGCGCCACCCTGCCGCCGATCCGCCCCAGGCCGACGATCCCCATGGTCCTGCCGGCCAATTCGGTCAAGGGCTCGGCCACCAGGGTGAAATCCTCAGATTCGGTCCATTCGCCGCGCTGCACCGCCGCATCGTAGAGCGCCACCCGGTTGGTGAGTTCCAGCAGCAGCGCGATGGCGTGCTGCGCCACGGAGTCGCTGCCGTACTCGGGCACGTTGACCACGGGAATCCCCAGCTGGGCCGATTTCTCCAGGTCCACCACGTTGTAGCCGGTGGCGAGCACGCAGATCAGCTTGAGATCGGGGAGCGCGGAGAGGGTCTGGGAGCTGAGCGGGGTCTTGTTGGTCAGCAGGACCCGGGCCCCCGCTGAGCGCTCCAGGATCAGTTCATCAGGAGTCCGGTCGTAAACCGTGAGCTCGCCGAAACGCGCCACTTCGTCCCAGGGGTTGTCCCCGGGATTCAAGGTGTAGCCGTCCAGGACGACCATTTTCATAAAACTCCTCCTTTTCAGCGCACCATCGCCCCGCCGGAGACTACGAACTTCACGGCCTCCTCGACGGTCATGCCGCTGTCATATACTTGAGATTCCGGGAAAAAGAGCGCGAAGCCCGAGGTCGGGTTGGGCATGGTCGGTACATAGACCACGACCAGCTTCTCGCCGTCGCGCTCCACTTCGGCGGTCACAAATCCCACGGCCCGCACCCCGGTCCTGGGCCACTCGACAAAGACCGCCTTGCGGTACGAACTCTTCCCCTCCTTGAACACCTGGGTCAGTTGCTTGCTCGAACTGTAGATGGAATTCACCACCGGAATCCGTGCCAGCAGGGCGTCCCACCACCTGATGACGCGGGTTCCGATCACGTTGGTGGCAAGAAGCCCGGAGATATAGATGACGATAAGACCGGTAAGCATCCCCAGCCCCGGGATATAGGACTGCTTGTCGAACAGGACAGTGAGGATCGAGTCCAGGTAGGAGCCGAGGATACCGTCGGCAAAATTGAACAGGAACTTCAGGATGAATATGGTTATGCCGATGGGCACCACCACGAACAGGCCGGTGATGAACCTCCCCTTCAGGTGTTTCAAAAAGCTCTCCATTGTTCCTCCACTGGTCACTGCCGGCTTGCGCCGCTTTGCTGGCGCAGGGATTCCCGTCGCTCAGGACAGCTTCATTGCCGCGTGTCAGGGAGGGTTATGCCTCAGAGCAGGAGCAAAGTCAACGTTTGAAGGGGAGCGGGTGCCGCAGCTTTTAAGATATGTGGCAACGGGAGCTTTTAAGAAGCGATAGCTGTTGACATCCCGACACGCAAAATCTAAATTATACGATTGCTGAATACCCGCCCCGCAGTCCCTAGGAAAGGCCAGATTCATGATATCAAAACGTGTCGCAATCGCGCTTGCAGTTTCACTCGCATTCATCTTCCTGCTCATGGTCCCGGTGCTCGACAAGGTCGCCGGTAAGAAGAGCGATGCCGACTACCTCCTCATGTTCCAGGAGGTGGTGAGCCATGTCAAGAAAAGCTACGTGGACAAGGTCGACGACAAGAAGCTTATGACCGGCGCCATCAACGGCATGCTGGCAGCCCTCGACCCGCACAGCACTTACCTGCCGGCCACGGACTACGCCGAGATGAAGGTGCATATGTCCGGGTCCTTCGGAGGGCTCGGCATCGAGCTGGGCACGAAGGAAGGCAAGCTGATGGTGAACGCGCCCATCGAGGACACCCCGGCCTTCAGGGCCGGCATCCTGGCGGGTGACTACATCTGGAAGATCGACGGCAAACTGACCCGCGGCGTCTCCATGAACGACTGCGTGAGCCGGATGCGCGGCACACCGGGCACAGCGGTGACCCTGGGGATCCTGAGGGACGGGGCGCCTGCGCCGCTCAGCTTCCGCCTGGTGCGGGCCATCATCAAGACCAAGAGTCTGAAGGCGAAGATGCTGGAGCCGGGCTACGCCTACGTCAAGATCGCCGAATTCCAGGAGCGGACCGGCGAGGATTTCGAGCGCGCCCTGAAGACCCTGGCCGCCGACAACGGCGCGCCGCTCTCCGGGTTGATCCTGGACCTGCGCTACAACCCGGGCGGGCTGGTGGACCAGGCCTACCGGGTCGCGGACCGTTTCATCGGGGAAGGACTCTCCGACGGGCTGATCGTATCCACCAGGGGGCGCGAGCCCTCCTCGCAGCGCAGCATGACCGCCATGATCGGCGAGAAGGAGCCGCGCTACCCGATCGTGGTGCTGATAAACGGCGGCAGCGCCAGCGCCTCGGAGATCGTGGCCGGCGCGCTGCAGGATCACAAAAGGGCCGTGATCATGGGGACCCAAAGTTTCGGCAAGGGGAGCGTCCAGTCGGTCATGACCCTGCCCAACGGCGACGGGCTGAAGCTCACCACCGCCCGCTACTACACCCCCAGCGGCCGCTCCATCCAGGCCAAGGGGATCACCCCCGACATCGTGGTGGAGTTCGCCAGGAAACCGGCCGAGCCCGCCAAGGAGAAGATGCCTGATATCCGGGAGCAGGACCTGGACGGGCACATGGAAGGGGAAAGCCCTGAGGCGGAGCCCAAGAAGGAGCAGAAGCAGATGCCCGCTGGCCATCCTGTGCTGCCGAAGGACCCCGAGGGTGGCGAAATGAAGGAGAAGGACCAGAAGGAGACCCAAAAAGACCCGAAAGGGAAAGAGAGCGAGCAGGATATCCTGCAGCGGGACAACCAACTGGCCCGGGCGCTCGACCTTCTCAAGGGTGTCAACCTGATCAAAGCCGGCGGGCAGCGTTGAGCCGGAACCACACCGGGATGAGCACCCTGAAAAACCACAACCTTCTGGTCATACTCGGCGCCACCGCCTCCGGGAAGACCAGGCTCGCCGTCGAGCTCGCCAGGAGGCTTGGGGGCGAAATCATCTCGGCAGACTCGCGCCAGGTCTACCGCGGCATGGACATAGGCACCGGGAAGGACCTGCACGAGTACCAGGGCATCCCCTACCACCTGATCGACGTGGCCCCTCCGGGGCACGAGTTCAACCTCTTCCAGTTCCAACGCCTCTTCCTCGCCGCCTTCGGCGAAATCTCCAGCCGCGGCCCTCTTCCGGTCCTGGTCGGCGGCAGCGGCATGTACCTTGACTGCGTGCTGCGCGGCTACCGCCTCACGGAGGTCCCGGAAAACAGCGAACTGCGCCTGGAGCTTGCCCCCCTCTCCATGCATGACCTGGCGCAGCGGCTCGCCCTGGCCAACCCGAAACTGCACAACAAAACCGACCTGACCGAGCGCGACCGGCTGATCCGCGCCATCGAAATCGCCGAGTTCAGAGCCGAAGAGAGCGAGCCCTGGCCCGAGATCGCGCCACTTATCCTCGGGATCAGGTGGGAGCGCGCCGTGCTCAGGGAGCGGATCACGCTCAGGCTCAGGGAGCGCCTCGCCTCCGGCATGATCGAGGAGGCCGAGCGGCTGCACGCCCAGGGGACCACCTGGGAGCAGATGGAGTTCTACGGACTTGAGTACCGCTACCTCGCGCGCTACCTGAAGGGGGAGCTGTCGCGCAACGACATGTTCCAGAAGCTGAACAGCGCCATCCATGACTTCGCCAAGAAGCAGGAGAACTGGTTCAAGAGGATGGAAAGCCACGGCATCCGGATCCACTGGCTGGAGGGCGCGGGGGATCCGCTGACCCAGGCGCTGGAGCTGATCGAAGGGGTGCGGCGGTCATGAGAAGAGACCCGCTGACACGCTACCTCGCCGGGCGGGCGATCACCTCCCCCTGGCGGTTGCAGGGGGAGACCGGACACGGCTTCAAGGGGTGCGTGGCGATTCCGGCCCTGGCGGAGTCGCAGCGCCTCTTCTCCACCCTGGACTCCCTCGCGGCCAATCCCTCTCAGCTTCTGGAGAGCTACCTGGTGGTGGTCGTGGTGAACCACCGCGAGGACGCGTCGGAGGCGGAAAAGCGGGACAACGCCGAGACGCTGGCCCGCCTGGAACTCCTCGACACCCCGCTCAGGCTGGCCTACGTCGACGCAGCGAGCAGGGGGCTGGAACTGGGCGCCAAAGCAGGCGGCGTCGGTCTGGCGCGCAGGATCGGACTGGACCTCGCCCTGCCCCGCCTGGACCGGGACGGCGTCATGGTCTGCCTGGATGCGGACACCCTGGTGCAGCCCGACTACCTGCAGGCCATCAGCTCCCATTTCGAAAAGAGCGGCGCGGGCGGCGCCGTGATCCCCTTTTGCCACCAGCGCGGCGCCACCGCTGCGGAAGACCGGGCCATCCTGCTCTACGAGCTGTTCCTGCGCCACTACGTGCTGGGGCTTGGCCTTGCCGGCTCGCCCTACGCCTTCCACTGCGTCGGCAGCGCCATGGCCTGCACGGTGCGCGCCTACCTCGGGATGGGGGGGATGAACAGCCGGTGCGCGGGGGAGGATTTCTACTTTCTGCAGCAGTTGCAAAGAACGGCGGGGATCGCACAGGTGGCCGGCACAGCGGTGCGCCCCTCGGCCCGGAGCTCGCACCGCGTCCCATTCGGCACCGGCAAGAGCATCGCGCGCATTCTGAGCGAGGGGGAGGAGTCGCAAACTTTCTACCGCATCGAGTGCTTTCAGATCCTGGGGGAGTGGCTCAGGCTGGTAGAGGGAGGAGCGGCGCTTTCCGCCCGGGAGCTCATCACCGCCGGCGCCGCGATCCACCCTGAGCTCGCGGCGTACCTAGAGCGTGCCGGATTCGGGGAGGTCTGGGAGCGGCTACGCCAGAACGCCAGCGGCCCCGACGGCCTGAGGGCCGCCTTCCACTGCTGGTTCGACGCCCTGAAAACGGTGCGGCTGGTGCACCACCTGTCGCTGACCTATCCCAGGTGCCTGGCCGGTGAATCCATCCCGGCGCTCCTTGAGCTGAGCGGCACCCCCTCCGTGGCTGGGGAATTGGCACAGCTTAACCTGCTGCGCTTCATGCAGAATGTTTCGGACCTATAATTGAGCTAGCCGATGCAGAACGCTGTCACATAGTAATTGACGTAGACGGTGCGGGTATGCTACCACAAAAAGCGAACGGTTTGGCGCGGATGCGCCCGACGTACCCGAAACCAGGGAGGTACCGATGTTTCCAAGACTGAAATCGGACATACAAGCGGTCTTCGACAGAGATCCTGCGGCAAGAAGCGTGCTGGAGGTGATCTTCTGTTACCCTGGCCTGCACGCCATCTGGTTTCACAGGATCGCGCACTTCTTCTGGAAAAGGGAGCTCTGGTTCCTGGGGCGTTTCACCTCCCACCTGGCCCGTTTTCTGACCGGCGTCGAAATACATCCGGGCGCCACCATCGGCAAGGGATTCTTCATCGACCACGGCATGGGAGTGGTGATCGGGGAAACCGCCGAGATCGGCGAGAACGTCACCCTGTACCACGGTGTTACCCTGGGCGGCGTGAGCTGGGAGAAGGTTAAACGCCACCCTACCCTGATGGACAACGTCGTGATCGGCTCGGGCGCCAAGATATTGGGGCCGTTCACGGTTGGCAAGGACAGCAAGGTCGGCTCCAACTCGGTCGTGGTCAAGGAAGTCCCGCCCAACTCCACCGTGGTCGGCATTCCGGGGCGCGTGGTGATGGCAACCGAGAAACCGCAGGAGCGCATGGATCTTGAGCACGGCAAGATGCCGGACCCGGAAGCGAAGGCGATCTCCTGCCTGTTCGACCAGCTCCGCGAGCTTGAAAGAAAGTACAACGTCCTGGCGGCAGAGCACGAGATGCTGAAAAAGAGAATAGAGGCACCCTGACCCATCCTACGCATTCCCTATAAAGTATTTTCAGTCCCCTCCCCTTGCGGGAGGGGGTAGGGGGTGGGGGTAGGTGCCATCAGTTTCCATGTTGGCAGCTTCACCCACCCCCCGCCCCCTCCCGTCAAGGGAGGGGGGAACTGCCCCTCCATCAGCACTCCAAGGATCTCCACGCAACTCATGAACAATAAAAGAATCGCTATCACCACGCTCGGCTGCAAGATCAACCAATTCGAATCGGCCGCCATGACAGAAGCGCTGCAGCAGGAAGGGTACAGCATGGTCCCCTTCTCCGAGACCGCGGACATTTACGTCATCAACAGCTGCACTGTGACGGCCAAGACTGACGCGGAGTCGCGGCGCCTGATCAGACGAGCGACCCGGCTGAACCCGGAGGCGCGCGTGGTGGTCACCGGCTGCTACGCACAGCTCTCGGGCGAGGAACTTTTGAAGATGCCGGGGGTAAACCTGATCCTGGGCAACAGCGAAAAGCGGGACATAGCCGGCTTCCTCAAGGGTATCCAGGAAATGGATCAGCCGCAGGCGGTGGTCAGCGACATCTCGCTGCAAAGGTCTGGCGAGAGCGCGCCGCTGGAGAGCTTCGCCGAGCATACCAGGGCTTTTCTGCAGGTGCAAAATGGCTGCGACGCCCGCTGCGCCTACTGCATCGTCCCGTATGCCCGCGGCGCCAGCCGCAGCGTGTCGCCGCAGGAGGCGCTGGACGGGATGGCCTCCTTCGCCGCCAAGGGATTCAAGGAGATCGTGCTGACCGGCATCCATCTTGGCGGTTACGGGCTCGACCTCACGCCGCCCACCGACCTTCTGGGGCTGCTGGTCCAGGCTGAGGAGCGTGCCGTGGTGAGCCGGCTTCGCATCGGATCGGTG
>Ga0209212_1005881_pt1 | contig 14364 bp, 10 predicted proteins | sample RifGroC2_FD_183996 | JGI IMG/M metagenome (GOLD analysis project Ga0209212, IMG submission 183996) | Groundwater microbial communities from Rifle, Colorado, USA - Groundwater C2 (SPAdes) (version 2) | ecosystem: Environmental > Aquatic > Deep subsurface > Groundwater | place: Rifle, Colorado... | reverse complement strand
GTTTTGAGCGGATACCCGATTCATGTTTTTTGCTCGTGTGCGCCGGCGAAAGTTTTGACGACATCGATTATCAGTTCGGCATCGAGGATCTCCGCGAAAAAATATACGCTACGCTTCCCGAATCCGTAAGGACGGTTTACGCGCGAGCCCTTGCCGTGGCGACGCTTAATAAGAAATTGCTGAAAACAGAGGCTAAAAACATTATAAAAAAGTATTCGGCGCTATGTTCGGGAGCTGTAGCGGCTAATTTCGTTCCGGCGTCGGACGCGTTGATACTGGCTCCGCTTCAGATCGCGATGATCAAAAAGCTTGGCGACCTTTACGGCAAATCGCTAACTCAGAGCACGGTTCAGGGGATTTTAAGCGCCGTGGGAATGAGCTTTGCCGGCAGGGCCATCTGCAGCTTTATAATATCCTGCTTTCCCGGCGTAAAAAATCTGGTCGGTCCTCCGCTCGCATTCGGCCTTACTTATTCGATCGGCAACCTCGTATGCGAATTATTTGAGCGCGGAATAGAAGCGCCTGATTCAGAAATCATAAACGAACTTGCCGGCAAATGCTCTGTGGAAAAGCCTGATGAATGTGAAATGGATATGGCCCTGGAAAAATATAAACAGGATATCGACGAATTTAAACGCGAAATGAATTAAAATTATTAGTGAAGTCCATAAGATAAGGTTTCTAAAGACCGCGCAGCGGGAGAAAGGAGAATAATAATGCTTGAAGAAATTAAAAGAAATGCTATTAATGGCGATAGCGAAGCACAATTACGTCTTGCCAGGATGTATCATTACGGCAATAAAATTCGCCAAAGCGTTCGAAAAGCTATCGAATGGTATGAAAAATCGGCAATGCAGGGCAATGATGAGGCGCGGTTGAAGCTGGCCACAATTTACTATGATGGCCGTGGAGTCAGCCAAAACTTATCAAAAGCTTTTGAGTGGTACGAAAAATCCGCCGAACACGGGAATAATGAATCTCAGTTGCGTTTGGCAATTATGTATTATGATGGCAGTGCCGTCCGCCGAAGTATTCGAAAATCTTTTGGATTGTTTAAAAAATCAGCATTACAAGGCAATAACGAAGCTCAACTGCGTCTTGCTGATATGTATTATAAAGGCAATGCCGTCCGTCGAAATTTCACAAAAGCTTTTGAGTGGTATCAAAAATCGGCTGAACAGGGTAATGACGAAGCCCAGCTGCGCCTTGCTGATATATATTATGAAGGCAAAGAAGTCCCGCGGGATTTTCAAAAAGCTTTTGAGTGGTATGAAAAATCTGCTTTGCAGCACAACGTAAAAGCCGAATATCATTTGGGATGCATGTATAAAGATGGTATTGCAACTGAAAAAAATTCCGAAAAAGCGCTAAAATATTTTTTATCGTTGGAATCACAAAATTATGCTCCTTCACGGTATCAAGCAGCGATTATTTATTATGAAGGCCAAACTATACCTCAGAACTTAGAAAAGGCATATGCATATTTTTATATTGCCGCGGAAAATAGTTATGATAAAGCTAAAGAATTCGAAAAAACTCTTTACAAAAGCATGTCCGTAAAGCAAATTAAAAAAGTTCAAAAAATTATTATTGATACAAAAGATGGTATAAAAAGGTGCGTCGAGCTTTGCGTTGAAATTAAACTTATGGCATATACAGAATCGTGACCCAACTTTTGCCGTAGAAGCAGGCCGAAATGCATGTAGGAGGCTGATATGTTAAAAATCAATGCTCAAGTAAATTCGAAAAAAAAGCGGGATAAAAAATTGCCTGCAGTTGAAGAAATTTTTAAAACGGTATTATCTTCTGGCATCAGCGATCAATTTGCGAAAAAAATCATAAATCCTTTATTATTGAAAACTCAACAATATGCTTTAAAAAAGGATGCGAGTGTAACCGAAACCGTTAATTTTTTGAAAAATTCACTATGCAATCTGATTTGTATTAAACCGCCGATCACTATAAATGAAAAAATTGAAACATTGCCGGAAAATGAAAAACCTCAACAGCATAAAATAATCATGTTCATGGGTCCCCGCGGTTGTGGAAAAACCACCACTATAGCCAAAATCGCTGCTAAAGTTGTTTTTGAACAGAAGAAAAAGGCCGCTATTTTTACTTTAGACCCTTTCAGAGCGGAAGCTATCCATCAGGTAAGCATGCTTGCCGATATAATTGGAATTCCTTATGAGGTTATTCACAAGTTGAAAGATTTACAAATGGAATTAACCCAATATGAAACCGCCGAACACATTTTTTGCGATATGATAAATATTGGCAGGCAAAAAAGTTCAGATGTAACTTGCATTAAAGAATTTGCCTCAGAAATTAAAAAATTCAATCTGGAAATATACCTGTTACTTTCAGCTGATATGAAACTCAGAGATTCATGGAAAGTAATCAGCGATTTTTCAGAATTTTTTAAATTGCATGGGCTGATTTTCACGCGCGTCGATACGGTTGAAAACTTCGATGAAATTTTCACTTTAACAGCCGAAAGCGGATTGCCGCTTGCCTATTTATGTAATGGCCAGAATGTTCCAAAAGATATTTTCATTCCAACGGCAGAATATATAATTGAAAAAGTCCTGCAGATAGATGAAATCGAATGTCGCGCCAATGCAAAAATGTTTGAAAATTTTAAAAAATTCGTGACGGAATAAGAGGTTTTGACAAATGTTTTCAAAAACACATATGATATTTTGAGTTAAATTAAAGGAGAATTATTATGGATAAAACTCAGGAAATGTATTACATATTAGAAGGCGGAGTGTCTGTTCGTAAGTTGGCCGTAGCGGAAATCGACGTCGATAAATCGTCGCTTCGTCTGACGGGCGGGCTTTATCTTAATAGAGCCAATATAACTGGCGAATTATCGGAAAACGAGCTTCGCAATGATTATACCGTGATAAGGTGATTAACGATCAAAAAAAAGATGTTAAAGTGTTTTAATCTTCTGTGGCAAAAAGTTTTAAAAAAATAAAATACCAGAAATGTCTTGAATTAGAAAATGCAATGTGATAAAATTACAAACATCTGTATATTTTGATAAAGATTATATATCTCAAGTTTCGCACATGAAAATTGAACCAAGTTCATTGAAAATGCAATAGTTTTCGTAAAATAAATAGTGCAAGAACCAAACTTTGTGTTATAATGTATTTGCCGAAACGCAATACAGCAAATAAAAATAAGGTTCTTGCAGTGCACATTATACCACACGACTATTGTATTTTCAAGGTACATTATGCTTGCGGTTGAAAGTCGCAATAATAATGACAACAAAATTATAGAAAGTTTATTTCACCACTGCTGCGAAGAATTGTAGGACATCAGCATTACAAATACTGCTGCAAATTCTTATATCAGCGTTAAAAAACAATGGGTTTTTTATGCTTTCGAATAAAGAATTGGAATCATTCCTTGACCTATTTATTTCCTCATTACCCTCTTATTTCAAGAGATTGATGCCAAGATTCTCCTGCGAAAGTTGAGATATTAATTAAATCGTTACTTGAGTTATAATTAAGTTTTTAAGTTGCAATAAAAAAAATTATTTTTTGAGACAGGAGTCAAATTATGAATTCTGATATTATGAAGGATTTTACTAACAAACTCAGCGTCATTGGCGAAGAATTCAATGGCATCATCTCCGATAATTCAAGTAAATTCGACCTCGCCCATTTTCAGAATAACTTCAACGAGGCTTTTCTTAAAACTCTTAAAGTCGATAAACCCCGCATAATGATGTACGGCATCTATAATTCAGGCAAAAGCACGCTGCTTAACTCTATAGTCGGCAGTGCAGTCGCTCCTATGGGCGATATGCCCGTAACTTCAAAGATAACCGAATATGACATGCCCGGCTACACTATTGTCGACGCCCCTGGAGTCGACGCCCCTATCGAACATGAAAAAGTATCGAAGGCTTTCATGAAAAAATGCCATATCATTTTATATGTAATAAGCAATAAGGGCACTCACGAATCTGCCAAAAATTATAGTGAGATGTCTGAAATACTATCAATTGGTAAAGAACTTATTATAGTGATGAACGATAAAATGGGAGTATCAGGAGATATTATTAATGACAATATACCCGCTATCCGCAATGACAAATTAAAAATAATTGAGAACCTCTATAAATTAGTCGGCGCCGATAAGATAAGGAATAAATTCACCTTCGTTGTCGTTAACGCCTTTCGCGCACTCGATGGTATATTAAAAAACAAGTCTGGAATGGTTGATAAAAGCAATCTATCTGAAGTTAAAGCTAAGATAGTTCAGACTCTGCGCGAAATCGACGCGTATAAAATGTTCAAACCCGCCGTTAATATCCTCGGAGAATTCATTAATTTATTTGAAGCCAGGGTAATGGAAGTATATAACGAAAACTCAAAGCGCGACTTCGGGCCCGAATTCAAAAAGCTTGAAGATGAAAGAGAAGCCGCTATAGATAACGTTAACCTCCGAATAAAAACCCTTATAGTTGAATCCGAATCCAGGCTCATCGAAAGTATTATGGCTGAAAAAAACGATCAGCAATCAGCTTTGGAAAATTTCAACAAAACACTTTCAGCTGAGATCAAAAAAATAGTCATGGATACTATTGAAGAGACCGAAGAAAAATTGAAAAAATGCGAATTGTATTCCAACGTAGATTTCAATATATCTATATCCCGGGCCGATATTTCAAAAATTTCATTCGAAAAAGTCGAATCAGACGGAGAAAATAACGAAAACGAAATTGAAAACGATGACGATGACGAGGAAAACGGTGAAGGCTCAGAAAAAGATAATTTTTCTATGTCATCGGCCGTAAACGCGGCCGGACTCGCCGCAGGAAATCTTATCAATCCAAAAATGATATCTTCGATGCTTCCTTCAGGCATAGCTAAAACCAGTCTTCCGTTCATTGGAATCGTCGGAAAATTTCTACCTAAATTTTTGCCTCCAATAATTCCTATAGCCACAACGATTCTTAGTTTTTTATTAAGCGGCGACGACGGCGAAGCCGAGTACAGGGCGGAAAAGCGTCAGGCCGAAAAAGAGAATATGCAGCGCCAGGCCTCAGCCATGAACTCTCTCAGAGCGCGTTCAGACATAAGATCTAAAATAAAGAACTGGCTTTTCGAGATCGAACCCGAACAGCTGGCTTGCGCCAGAAAGTATGTAATCGATCTATTCAATATAGCCCGCGAACAGCTGGTTTCGAATCTTAATATGGAAAAAGGCGAGTTGGAAAGGCTTAGAAACATACTCGACAGAATATCGGCTTTAAAATCCAGTATTGAAACTGTCGAAAGCGAAATGAAATAATACGGGGAGGAAGCGATTATGTCATATATGATCGATAAAATGAATAGTTTTGTCCGCGGCAATATAAAACTTAAAAGCGTACTGGAGAATTTTTCAAAAAAAATTTCTGACAGCGACTCTAAAATATGGTTTATCGTTTCCGGCCTCGAAGAGCAGGTTAAGACGTGCCTTGTCAGCAAAGGCGGCGATAGGCAGGTAAAGCAGAACCTTAAAAATATATACGAGAATTTTTGCTCTACGGTAAAATCATGGCGAGACGGTATAGAAAGCGCCCGCAAAGGCATTAAATTCATTGATGATTTTGAAAAACAAAGCATAGTTACCGTTTTTGGAAAAGTAAAATGCGGAAAGAGTTATCTCGGCAATTTTATTATGGGAAACGGCATCCGCGGCGTCATTAAATCCGAATATGACAAAACGGAAAAGCCTAAAGTGAAAATATACGACCGCGGAACGACCAGAGACGTCGATAAATTTGAAGAACTCGAAGCAGGCGAAGAATTCGGCGTTAAATCGACCGAGGCGACAAGCGTTATCCAGTGGTTTTTCATGGAAGGAATGGCCTGGTTCGACACTCCCGGGATCGGAAGCGTAACCATCGAGAACGAAATGCTAGCCAAAGAATATGTCAGGAACTCCGACCTGGTAATTTATATTTCCAATTCAGACGCGGCCGGCACAAGGCAGGATTTTCAGGAACTAGCCGAGCTGACCGGCATGGGCAAACCCGTTCTTCTTCTGGTGAGCATGTCCGACACCTATGAAGAAGACGAGGACCAGAACGGAAATCTGGCGAGAACGCTCAGGCCGAAATCGCCAAAGGACCGAAAAGACGTCGAAGATTATCTTAACGGCGAGATAAAGAATTCAGGCATATCTTCCGTGCTCGAGCACGGCTCCATACTCACCGTGTCGGCTAAACTCGCGCTGGAAGCCGTTTCTAAAAACGACGAAGAACTTTTTAAAAGCAGCAATATAGATAAATTTTACGAAAAACTGAGCTCCGTCATGGGCGAAAAGGCAGTCGAGTTTAAGACGGCAAACCCCAAAAAAAGGCTCAACGGCCTCATTGAAGAGATCATCGTCGGCAATCGTTCCAGGAAAAAAGAAAACAACGAATTCGACGGCATAGATTCGCTTATAGACAGATTCAAAGCCGAAGGCGCGCTTATCGAGACTAAAATCAAGGAAATGAAGAACCTTAAAGAAAAAATTCTCAAAAAGTTGAGGATCGAATGCAACCCTCATATAAGCCTTATCCTGAAGAAATTGGCCGCCTCTATTGGCGAAAACGGAGATCAGGTCCCCGCTGAAGAGATCGAAAAAAACATATTCGATATAGTCTGTGACAATCTATGCAAAATTCTTGAAAAAGAATTGGGCTCTCAGCTGGAAGATTTCAACACTAAAAGCATTTCTCTGGTTACCGACAAAAAATTTGGCATCGGTTCGATAACTAATAAAACCGACAAAATAGCTTATACCGTGAATCATGTTTCCAGAAGCGAAAGACCGCCCGAAGGATTTTTCGAAAATGTTTGTAATTTTTTTGGAAAAAGATATTATTCAACAAGTAGAAGAACATCTACCGAGTACGTCACTTTTAATATAGGAACCAACGAGCAGGATATATTCATCGAGATCATGAACAAGTTCAACGACTTTTTTGGCCCTCAGATAGACCGGGAAATATCGTTTATAGCCAACGGCTACTATGGCTCGATCCAGAAGACGGTCAACGCGATAATAACCGAGCTGGAGGGAGCTTCCAGGAAGTTAAGAAAACTGAAATTATAAAGATGGAGTTGATCTTATGAAAAATAACGTATCGGATATGATCGACGATTTAACTAAATCGCCGGAATTCAAAAAGATTATCGAACGGGACATGCTGCTAGACTGGAAGTCCATGTCCGCCAGGATCGTCGACATACACCGCGTCAAGATAACGAACGCCGGGCTTCTAAAAGCCGGAAAGAGTTCGTTCTTTAACGCTTTGCTGGATTGCTCCGACGGCGAACGCTTTCCGACAGGCGCCGCAAGAAAGACGATTGCGACCGACGAAGAAAAACTCGAAGGCCAGCTTTTTCTGGTCGACACTCCGGGCATCGACGCGCGCGACGAGGATGACGAAAAAACTTTCGAAGCTATACTCGAGTCCGACATAATCGTGTTTATCCATAATATCAAAACAGGCGAATATAACCGCGCGGAAATAGATTTTATAAACAGGATCTGCGACGAAATGGACAGCCGCGAAGATATTAAAGACAGATTGATTTTCGTCGCAAGCTGGATCGACGAACGCGAAGAAAAAAGCGACCTCGACGAGGTAATAAATAAAATGCAAGGCCAGCTCATTGACGTTTGCGGATATAAGCCGGCGATAGAGACAATATCTTCAAAAAGATACCTTAAAGGGCTTTCCGAAAACAAGGAAAACCTCAAAAGCAAAGGCAATGTTCTGCCGGTTAGAGTCAAAATAGTAAAAATGGCCAATAACATTCTTAACATGAAAAAAGAAATGCTCGGCCGCCATATGGATAAATTAAAGAAAGCCACGATTCCTTTGCTTAAGAATAAGGTCACCGAATTGAAAAACAAGATTGAAAGAATCGAGATTGAACACAGGCAGCGCGGGAATGAAATAAGCCGCGAATGGCGCGAATTAAGAAAGACCATCAATGAAAAACTCCTTGTTTTAAGGGAATTCGAAACTCAAGTTTAATTATTATTTTTAGTTTAAAAATCTTTATTGATATGGATGGTGATTATTATGGCTTTTGTAGGGGCTTTTGTAGTAGTAGGCGCCGGGGTTGGCGTTTTAGTAGGCACGGCGGCAAACTATTCTGATTATAGCAGATACGGAGATCACTCTGATTATTCAGATCAAGCCGAACGCGAAAAAAGGATCCGAGATAACAAGAAAAATGAGCTTAAGACCATGACCGAAGAAACCCACGATCATGTGAAGAACGCCATCATCGACTTTTCGGATGAAACGGACATCGATCTGGAAGGTGAAGTATCTGCCTACGGAGATTCGGCGAACAAAATAGAAAAACTGGTCGAAAAAGCCGATAAAAAAATAATTGCCGCCGTCGATTCAAAAGCTTCCGACGATGAAAATCACGGCGAAGAAATTAAAAAAGCCAGAGCGGAAATAGACGATATAAACAAGCTTATAGCCAGGATCAACGAGATCAAACTTGGAAACGGTAAATAAGGAGAAGTCCGATGCTGAACCTTATACTGAAAATAACGGGAAAATGCGTTTTTAATTGCGTTTACTGCAGCGCGTCCGATAATCGAGGAGGCGACATGCCAATGGAGACGCTCGAAAAAACGCTTTTTTCTTTTGCGGACCTGCTGAGGACGGCCGACCGGAAAAAAGCCTCTATAATTTTTCACGGAGGCGAACCGCTCGCGACCGGCCTTGAATATTTCGAGAAATTCATGCCGAAGACTCCAGAAATTTTCAACGGGCTTGACGTCAGTTTTAAGGCCCAGACCAACGGTTATCTTATAAACGAAGAATGGTGCGCTTTTTTCCGGAAGTATGGCATCTCTCCCGGCATATCGATAGACGGCTGCCGCGTGATACATGACGCGTGCCGCGTTCTTCCGGACGGCAGGGGAACTTACGATACGGTAATGAAAAATTTAGCGATGCTCGATGCTAAAGGCGTAAGCCACTCATCTATAGCCGTATTCAGCCCGTTTTTCAGGGAGCACGAAACCGAGTTCGCCGGCTGGCTGATCGAAAACCGTATGAGTATGCGCGTCAATCCGGCCATGGCGATGGGCGCCGGTGCCGCGAAAAACGAATTGGTGCCGCGGCCGGGAGAATATTCAGATTTTTTAATATTTTTATATGAAACCCTGCTTAAAAAGAACTGCGACCTATGCGTCAATCCTATAACTGATTTCGTGGACTCGACGCTCGAAGGCGCTCGAATGTCCGAGTGCAGCCTTGGCAATTCATGCGGAAGTGCGTTTATTTGTGTCGATCACGAGGGCGGCATCTATCCTTGCGGCAGATTTTCCGACATCAACGCGATGAAGTGCGGCGACATCAGTAACACTTCGCTGTATGAAGCGTACAATTCCGAAAACATGCGTTCGCTGCGCGCGAGGGCCGAAAGCGATTCCCGCGCCGAGTGCGGAGGCTGCGCTCATATGAAGTGCTGTTCAGGCGGCTGCGCCGCCGTTTCATTCGCCGCTAACGGGAACATTCATTTGAAAAATCCGTTATGCGAAGATTATAAAAAGTTATTCGATTATTTCAGGGGCGCAGGGCTAGATATGTTGAAAAATTCTCTTATTGAAAGAAAAAAAGTTTTGCGCGAATTCATAAAGAATAATTTTGACCGCGAAAATGATAATCCAGGCAAAACCGTCGGAAACGATGAAATCACAGGTGGCAGGCCATGAAATACGATATTTTATTGGTCAACGCCATAAGAAACTGGGGCGTGGCCGGCGAATTCATAAAAGAATACCTGGGCGGCCGTATCCTTGCCTCGTTTTTAAAATCCAACGGATACGAAGCGCGCGTCGTTTCGGACGAGGTGGCGAGAGTCGCAAAATTCATCGAACGCCTTTTAGCGGATTCGCGCGTAAGCATTATCGGATTTTATTGCGCGTATGATAATTGCATCGCGGTAAGGAATTTGATCAGGGAGTTGAAGGGCAGGCATCCCGAAGTTAAAATGATAGCTGGCGGCCCGCAGGCCGTCGCGTTAGGCGTCGATTTTCTTCGATTTACCGGCTGCGCCGCGGTGGTCACGGGCGAAGGCGAAATGCCGGCGCTTGAGTTGATGAATTATTATATAGATGGAACGGGCAGTCTCGAATCGATTAAAAACATTAAATTTATAGACGCATCCGGCAGGTATATCGAAACGGAGGCGAGGCCGCCCATAAGCGATCTCGATGCCCTCCCTCCTTCCGACCCGTCCTGCGAACTGACCTCGGTCAAAGACCGCAAAAAAAGAGACCTTGGTATTCTGACCGGAAGGGGCTGCCCTTACAGATGCTCATATTGCTACGAAGGCGCAGTATCTAAAAACATCAGGTATCGCTCGGTGGAAAAGGTGTTCGAAGAGATCGACATTTACCGGAACCGCTATCCCGACATAAACTACGTTCAATTATACGACGACACTTTTACGCTCGATCGCGCCAGGATAAAGAAATTTTGCGCTGAATTCAAAAAACGCGGGATAGGATGGTTTTGCGAAGCGCATATACTGAACCTCTATTCGCACCCTGAAATAATTTCTGAAATGGTCGATTCGGGTCTTTTCTGCATGCAGATCGGAATTGAAAGCGGCAGCCGGAAGGTGCTGGAGGCATACAACAAAAAAATCGATCCTGAAATGATATTGAAGGTCGTCGAACATTCTAAAAGCGCAGGGCTGAAAATGGTAACCGGAAATTTCATAATAGGCGGCGCTTTCGAATCGCCGGCCACCATCGAAGAAAGCAGGTCGCTGGCCAGGTCTATTTTAAAAGAGGGAAAGGGAATGGCGGAATTAAGAACCGTTTTTCTCGCGCCCTATCCTGAAACGCCCATATCCAGGGCTCCTGAAAAATACGGCCTTACGCCCGTAAAAAATTATGAAGAAGAAAAACTTTTTAGCATGTTCGACTGTGCGTTCGAGACCGCTGAAATGAAAAGATCGGAGATAATCCGGGCAAAGGTCGATTTTGATAAAATGATCGAGGCCGAATGCCGCTCGCTCGTGCCCGTCCTCGATAAAACAGCACTTGAAAATATATGGAAAAGTTACGATACCGGAATTAACCTGTTCGCTATATGGCTCGAAGCGGTTTTTAAAGTCGAATACGTTCGCTCATATATGTTCAACGCTTTTAAATCCGGCCTGCCGCGCATTGAAAGCATGAGCGGCGAGGAGATACTCAGCCTCCGTCCTATACGCACTCTCTGGCCTCTCGATCGTGATGCCGGTCATAACGCGCGGCTTCCAGAGCAGGCGCTCGACGGCGAAAGTTTCGATTTTCTCGCCGCCACAAGCGGAATTTATACGGCCGGCGAACTCGCCGATAAAAAAGGCATTTCGCGCATCAGGGCGGTCGAGATGGTCAAAGACCTTGAAAAAAGGTATCTTTTGTATTTAAGCAGATATTAAAGGGTAGAGGTGTTTAAGATGCCCGATGGCAGAAATAAAAATAACCTTCCTGACGATATGAGAAAAAAAATAGAAAATTTGAAAAGAAGCGTAAGCAAAAACAGCAGCAAAAACCTTCAAAATTTGAATTCTAAAGCGGCCGTAGTTTCCGGCGGCATAAAAAACCTTATGGAAAAACTCGGAACGGCAGCCTGTGAAGGCGGCGAAAACGAATCAGGCTGCGGCGCGTCTTTTGGCGATGTTATCGGAGTAAGCCGCGGTTCTTACGATCATTACGGTATTTATGTCAACGACCGCCGCGTCATAAGTTATAAAGGCGCTTCAGGCGATTTTTCAGGACTTGGCAGCGGAAATAAAGTTTGCGTGGACACGCTCGGGGATTTTCTCGCCGGTGCTTCATCGTTTTTCGTGTGCGTCTTTCCCGATTTATACGGCCGGCCTGAAAAAGTGAGTATAGATGCACCTGTGTTCTCTTTTTCAAACATAATACAGCCCGATATCGCTTTCGAGATTTTTGAATTGATCGGCAGATTATTTAAAACTCACAAATATAAGTTATATTCTCCCGAAGAAACTGTTAGAAGAGCTGAAAGCGGGCTCGGCGAGAAAAAATATAACATAGTCAGCAACAATTGCGAGCATTTCGTTTTATGGTGCAAGACAGGGATATCAGAGTCCCATCAGGTCGAAGATCTAAAAAAAATATTGAATCGCGGCCGCGTTATTTTATCGGGCCCGGTCGTATATTAAAAGTACTTTGAAATTAATTTTTGAAAAGGATTATTTACAAATGACATAGTAAATTAATTCTCATTGCTATCTTATGTTTATGAGTGAGTTTAAAGAAAGTGTTACTAAGTTTGTAAAGAAAAAAGATTATAAACTCAAGTTTCGCACATGAAAATTGAATAAATATATTTTAAATCGGACATGCTTCTGAATAAAATTAAATTAACACATTAAAATACAAATGTCAACGAAATATCTATGAGAAAGTTTTTTGAAAATTTATCTTTATTATTGCTTCATAATATTATTGAAAAGTTTTCCTGGAAAAATAATGTCAAATATCATTTTCAAAATATTGCCGTCGGGTTTAAGCGTGGCATTGCATTTAGCGCATTTAAGTTTTTTTGTGGCCGAACATAAGCCACAGTGGCGGTAAGTTTTTTTGCACTTTTTGCAGACGTAGCGGCGCATTGATCCGGCCGGCACGAATGCGAAGCAGGTGGGGCATATTTCGTTGTGCGCAATGATATTATATATAACAATACCTCCTTTTTCATACTGTAAATTCGTTTGAGAAGCAGAATGAAGTAATTTTTACAATTTGTTTTCAGGCTCTCAATTATTTGAGAAAACTTTTAAATCTACTTATAATTTTCCGGACTTCATTTCGAACATGTACATCTCATCGTTTATCTCCGGTATCATTTCTATTTCGCCAATCGAGCCGTCTGTATTTTAACTGCTTTGTTCGTCGCCAGAGAGTAATCGGATGTATGGTAGATTTCTTTTATTTTGTTATTTATTTCTTCTCTTGCTCCGAAATAACATTTATTGGAATGTTAAACTGGAGTGAGATTTTTCCTGATGGTTTTGTAAAGCGGAAAATTCAATGTCTTAAAAAGCAGCCCAACTGTTTTCGATGCGGTCGGGCTGCTTTTATGTTTGCGCTCAATATATTTCAGTAGGATAGCCGTTCCAGGTCGGCATCGTCCAGCCGGTTTTATCGGCATGGCAGTAGATTTTCATGCTGGCGGCGCAGCCGGCGAAAACATTATTGCCGAAAGTGGCCGGAGCGTTGCCTCTGAAGTAAACGTAGGTTAGAGGGCTGCAGAATGAAAACGCCCTTTCTCCGATACTCGTTACTCCGCTTCCTATGGAGACGCTTCCCATCAGGGTGCAGCCGTTGAATGCATAACCGCCCAGCGTGCTTACGCTGTCCGGAACGTTAATGCTCGTCAAGCCGCAGCCGTCGAAAGCGCCGTAATCTATTATGGACACGCCTTCAGGAATCGTTATGGTCGTAATCTTTTTGCAGCCGAAAAATGCATAAATACCGATTCTAGTCACTCCGGCGGGTATGGTGAAGTTGTTTTGCTTTCCTATGGGGCAGCTGACCAGCGTAGTTCTATCTTTGTTGAACACCATGCCTTCGTAAGCGCTGAAGTAAGTATTGGCGGGATCGACCGTAAATGTCGTCAGATTGCGGCACTCCATGAAAGCCAGTTGTCCAAAGTATCTTATGCTGGTCGGTATATTGAATGTCGTCAGGTTAAGACATCCGTAAAAAGACTGATTTCCTATGGTATCGACGCTCGCTGGAATATTATAGGCGTCCGTCTTTCCGGCTGGATACACTAGCAGGCAGGTTTTGTTCTTATTGTAAAGTACGCCGTTATCGTCGCTGTAATTAGGATTTGAGGCGTTTACGGTTATGGTCGTGAGGCTCGTACACCACTGGAAAGCAAGCTGGCCAATGACGGAAGCGCCCGTGCCGATAGAAACGCTTGTAAGCCCGTCGCAGGAGGCGAACGTTTGTTCACCGATCGTGGTGACGCTGTTTGGAATCGTGATCTGCGAGAGCCCATTGCAGTAGAAAAATGCGCATTTGCCTATAGACGTTACGCTGCCTGGAATATTAACGCTCGTCATGCTTTCGCACATACTGAATGCCCAGTCGCCTATTGCCGAAACAGGTTTGTTGTTTATAAGCGAAGGTATCGTCACCGCTCCGGCGATAGAGCTCCAGAAAATTGCACACCGCAAAGGCGTCGGTCCACAGATAGCGGCGCGGATTAACGGCTGCCGGGGACAGCCCGGTTTGCGCGGCGAAATCCAGCATGATCTCCTGGGCCATGGCCACGGCGTCATGTTCTCGCATCGC
>Ga0209212_1005880_pt1 | contig 14367 bp, 9 predicted proteins | sample RifGroC2_FD_183996 | JGI IMG/M metagenome (GOLD analysis project Ga0209212, IMG submission 183996) | Groundwater microbial communities from Rifle, Colorado, USA - Groundwater C2 (SPAdes) (version 2) | ecosystem: Environmental > Aquatic > Deep subsurface > Groundwater | place: Rifle, Colorado... | reverse complement strand
CGTTTGAGCGGATTCGCAAGAACCGCTACCAGATCGGGACGGTCGCCGAGCCGCTCCGTCTTCATGGCTGGCAGGCAATCGACGAGCTTAACCGCGCCTTTGCCGGGCAGAAGGATAGTGGCTATTCGGCCCCGGTTCACCTGGTGACACCTGCCAATATCAAATTCGACGGCGGTCGGCACAACGAGTACGACCCTGATAACGGTTATCGGGACAGATACAGGAAAATCTGGGGAGTTAAATAAGACGCATGTCCAGTGACAACGTGATCAATCATACCAAGCGCACAATCTTCAGCCATGGGGTCTTCAGGAACGGCATTCTGCAAATTCTTGCCTGGCCTACGCTGTGCCTTATTCTGGCAGCGGGGCTCTGGTATTGGACCATCTCGAAGATCGATGCGGAGAAGCAGGCGGGCGAGAAGAAATTACTCGCTGAAGCCACTGCCCTGTGCAACGACTACGCGCAATATCTCGTCCAGGTTATCGAACAGGCGAATCAGATCACGCTGCAATTGCAGTACGGCTGGGAACAGTCGCACGGGAATATCAATCTGCAGGAGTTATCAAAGGGGGGGCTTTTTCGCAACCCCCATATCAACAATGTGATTGTCGTCAACCGGGAAGGGAGGCCGGTAACAGCTACCCTTGGCAACCTGCGGAACGTCTCGTTTACAGACAGAGATTTTTTTATCTACCACAAAAACGATGAATCGAAAGCGCTCCTGGTAGGGAAACCGCTGGTGTCGCGAACAACAGGCAAGCCCGCCATCCCTTTTTCTCGCAGGTTGAACACGCCTCACGGAGCGTTTGACGGGGTCGCGCTGACTGGTTTTGACCCTCATTACCTTACGTCCTTCTATGCCGGCTCCTTCCCAGGCAGCGCGGGAGTGCTGATGGTGGCGGGCCTGGACGGGATCCTGCGTTCGGCAACAATCGGGGGGGCGCCGCACGATTCAGCACCCGCTGCGCTCCGCGCCGTTCCCCTGTTCAATTCCCCGGAAGGCGCCACATATCTTAACGGAGAGCGGTGGTTTGGCGACAAGCGGTCGCGCTATGTTGCCTGGAAAACGCTGGAGGAGTATCCGCTGGTTGCCATGGTGGGGCTCTCCGAACAGGAATATTTTGCGCGGTATCAAAACGAATGGGCGACCGACAGGAGAGTGGCGATTTCGGGAAGCAGTATCCTGTTCTTGTTTGCGCTTGCTGCTGCAGGAATGTCCACACGCCTGGTCAGGAAAAAGCATCAGGAGGAGGAGGTGCGTAAGGCCTATCGCATTGCCACGGAAGGTGGCAACGAAGGTTTTTATATGTATGAGGCGCACTGTGACAAGAGCGGCACTATCGTTGACTTCGTACTGGTCGATTGCAACGAGCGCGGCGCAGAGTTCTACGGCATCCCGCAAACGGAGCTTCTGCAGATGAAACTCTCCGATTTATACCCTGGAGTTTATTTTGATGACGTGATGAACATTTTCCGCGTGGCAATGGCAACGTGAGAGCACGTTGCGCATCGAGTGGGCAAAAAGAAGGCTCGTGCGCTCCGGCAACGGACTGGCCGTAACGGTGCAGGATATCAGCGAACGGAAACGGGCGGAGGAAGATCTCAAACGGATGAACGATCGTTTTGTCCTGGCCACCCATGCAGGCCAGGTCGGGGTGTGGGACTGGGACATACCGAACAACGAACTTGTCTGGGACAACTCGATGTACCGCCTGTACGGCATACAGAGGGTAAGCTTCGGCGGTGCCTACGACGCCTGGGCATGCACCATCCATCCGCAGGACAGGGCACATACGGAAGGGGAGATCCAGGCTGCCCTGCGCGGCGAACGGGAGTATGCGCCCGAATTCCGCATTGTCCGGCCGGATGGCACGATCCGCTACCTCAAAGCGGATTCGAAGACCTTTCGTGATGAGCATGGCAAGCCCCTGCGCATGATCGGCACCAATATCGACATCAGCGAGCTCAAACAGGCGGAGGAAGAGTTGCGCACCCTCAACGCCGAATTGGAAGAGAGGGTTCTTGAACGTACCAGGGAATTGCTGCAGGCCAAGGAAGCGGCAGAAGCCGCCAACCGGGCCAAAAGCACCTTTCTGGCCAACATGTCCCACGAGCTGCGTACGCCCCTCAACGCCATCATCGGCTTTTCCGATATCCTGCAGCGCGACCCGGCTATCTCCGGGAGCTGGCAGGAGACCTTGGGCATCATCAAGAAGAGCGGCGATCACCTGCTTGGCTTGATTAATGACGTGCTTGATATCGCCAAGATCGAGTCCGGCCGCATCGAGCTGGAACCGAAGCCGTTCGACCTGGGCGCAATGGTGCTCGATGTCACCGACCTGCTCAGCATACGCGCCGCAAATAAGGGCCTACACTTGCAGCTCGACCAGTCTTCGGAATTTCCGCGCTATATCGTTGGCGACGAGACCAAGCTGCGGCAGATTCTCATCAACCTGATCTCCAACGCCATCAAGGCCACCGGGCAGGGGAGCGTTACCGTGCGGCTGTGGGTGAAGCACAACCACGCCACCCACTTGATCATGGAAGTGGAGGATACCGGCTGTGGCATTGCTCCGGAAGATCAGAGTAAACTGTTCCAGCCATTTGTGCAGGTGGGTCCGCAGGGGAGACAGCAGGGTACCGGTCTGGGGCTTGCTATCACCCGTCAGTTTGCCGAGCTGATGGGGGGCAGCATCTCCGCCACCAGCAGCGTCGGCCAGGGGAGCACCTTCCGCGTGGAGGTCGTCGTGCAACCGGCCAGCCCGGAAGAAATCCCGCAAGCCTCCGCAGAACAGGGTGACGTCACCGGCCTCGAACCGGGGCAGCCCACCTGGCGGGTGCTGGTGGTGGAAGACCAGCAGGACAACCGGATACTCCTCATGGGTCTGCTGGAAAGAGCCGGCTTCCAGACCCGGCTGGCGGTAAACGGCGCAGATGCGGTTGAGCAGTTTACCACCTGGCAGCCGCACTTTATCTGGATGGACCGGCGCATGCCGGTGATGGACGGGGTGGAAGCAACCCGTCGCATCCGGGCACTGCCCGGCGGGGATGCGGTGAAAATTGCCGCTGTCACCGCCTCCACCTTCAGAGATGAAGATGCGGAGTTGGCCACCTCAGGCTTCGACGGTGTCGTGCATAAGCCTTACCGCCCGGCGCAGATCTTCGACTGCATGGAGCGCCTGCTGGGTGCGCGATTCGTGCGAACAGCCGCTGAGGAAAACGCGCCATTTCCCTATCCTCAGCTCTCCGGTGCTGCGCTGAATGCTCTGCCCGACGTCCTGCGCCAGGAGCTGAACGAGGCGCTGCTGCTTCTGGACAGCGCACGTATCCTGCGAGCCATCGCCGAGATCGGCGTTGCCGCCCCCGAGCTTGCCGCCGCACTCGGCGAGCGGGCGCACAATTACGACTACACCGGTATCAGGGAAGCACTACAGAGAAGGAGCTCTTCATGAATGTCCGTGGCACCATACTTGTTGTGGATGATACGCCCGAATCACTGCGGGTTCTGGCCGGAATTCTCCAACCGGAAGGATACAGCGTCAGACCTGCCAACAGCGGAGAGCTGGCGCTGGCCTCCATTGCCGCACAGCCCCCCGACCTGATCCTGCTGGATATCCGCATGCCCGGCATGGACGGCTTCGAGGTCTGCCGCCGCCTGAAGGGTGATGAGGCTACCAGAGGCATACCAGTCATCTTTCAGAGCGCCGCCACCGACCTGGCCGACCGCCTGGAGGGCTTACGGTTGGGAGCCGTGGATTACATCTCCAAGCCGTTCCAGAGGGAGGAACTTCTGGCGCGGGTGAAAACTCATCTGGAACTTGCTCTGTTGCGCGGAGATCTGGAAAAGCTCGTCAAGGAACGTACCGCGCAACTGGAATCGGAAATCGCCGGGCACAAACAGGCGGAGGAACATCTCAAAGACAACGAAGCACGCTACCGGGCACTGTTTGAGGGGGTTCCTGATGCGCTCCTGATCGCGGATATCGCCACCGGCATTATCCGTGATGTCAACCCAAGCGCGTGTCGCCTGTTTGCACGAACCCGCGACGAACTGGTCGGTGCGCATCAAGCCACCCTGCATCCGCCACGACTTGCCCGTGAGACGGAGCAATCGTTCCGGGAACGTGCGCATGAGGCGGCGGAAGGAAAACCCGGCACTCCCTTTGAACATGCCATTTTGTGCGCCGACGGCTCGGAAATCCCCATCGAGATCAGAACACAACCGGTCGTGCTGGACGGAGAGAGGATGATACTGGGGGTATTCCGCGATATTTCGGAGCGCAAGCGAGCCGAAGAGGCATTACGTATGCTCAACAGCGAACTGGAAGAGCGGGTTAAAGAGCGCACCGCCGAACTGGCAGCCAAGAACGCCGAGCTGGAGCGTGTCAACCGGATCTTTGTCGGCCGGGAGCTGCGGATGGTGGAGCTGAAGGAGCGGATCAGGGAACTGGAGGGAAAACCGTCTCTGTAAGCAGCCCGTAAACAAGAATAAACATCACTTCATACCCCGCCGTGACTCTCACCTCCACCCCGGTTTATATCTTTTTGGCATTTATGTAATAGCTCTCATTGACAGTGCTCAATACCGCGATAAACTTTTTTCTCACAGGCGTTTCCGTGCATAAAGCAATGACTGCAATCAAAATACGAACAGGAGGATGTTTCTATGTCAACGTTGAAACTGGAAGAGATCAAAGCAATCGCGCAACAGCGCGGCATCAAGGCCGGCAAGATGAAAAAGTCCGAACTGGTGCGGGCTATTCAGAGCGCTGAAGGAAACGAGCCCTGCTTTGAGGCCGGAAAAGCGGAGGTCTGCGGCCAGATCGGCTGTAGTTGGCGTGAGATGTGTTCATAAAAAAGGTCCGTCTCTTTGAAGTCAGCCATACAAAGGAGGATTAGCCATGCAGTGGTTCAATAACTTGAAAATCGGTACGAGGCTGGGGGGGGTGTTCGGGGTTTTGTTGTTTCTGCTGCTTGCAATTGCGGCAACCGGATACTGGGGCATGAAAATGATCGAGGAGGAGATCGTCAAGGATCTGGACAGCGACGGGGTTATCGCCCAGCATGCCGGGCGGGCACGGGCCAATATCCTGGGGCTACGGCGTTTCGAGAAAGATGTGTTCATAAATGTCGGTTCCGCTGACAAGGTGGAAAACTACTACAAACAGTGGAACGAGGAAAAGTCAAGCGTTGAGGAACGGGTTAAAACTCTGGAGAAGGTTGCCATTGATCCGAAAGACAAGGATCAGATCAAGGTGATCAAGGATAATCTGGTACTGTATGCCGCCGGTTTCAACAAGGTGTACGGCATGGTCCGCGACGGCAGGGTAAAGACGACTGCCGAGGGCAACGCCGCCATTGCCGAATTCAAGGACGAAACTCACAAAATGGAGAATGTGGCTGCCGAGTTTGCCAAGGAAGGATATAAACGGTTGGATCATATCAAGGAGCTGGCCGCGATTGAGATCAAGGAGTCGTTGCAGATGATGATACCGATTGTCGTGATTGCATTCATCATCGGTGTTATTGCTGCCCTGTTGATCACGCGCAGCATCAAAAAACCGGTCAGCGAAGGCGTGACGGTTGCCAACGCGCTTGCAGAGGGTGACTTGACTGTGTCGATTGAAGCCACCAGCAAAGACGAAATAGGGCAGCTGATGGGGTCTCTCAAAAATATGGTGGAGAAGCTCAAGGTTGTGGTCGGTGAAGTCATGACCGCTTCGGATAATGTTGCCGCTGGTTCGCAGGAGCTCTCGGCCACGGCTCAGCAGATGAGCCAGGGGGCGACTGAGCAGGCCGCCAGCGCCGAAGAAGTCTCCTCCAGCATGGAGGAAATGGCTTCCAGCATCCGCCAGAATACTGATAACGCCATGCAGACGGAGAAAATCTCCATCAAGAGTTCCGTCGATGCCAAAGATGGGGGCAAAGCGGTGGTTGAGACGGTAGCGGCCATGAAAGAGATCGCCACCAAAATCAGCATCATCGAAGAGATCGCCCGTCAGACCAATCTGCTGGCGCTGAACGCCGCCATTGAAGCGGCCCGGGCCGGTGAGCATGGCAAAGGGTTTGCCGTGGTTGCCTCTGAAGTGCGCAAGCTGGCCGAACGAAGCCAGTCGGCAGCCGGTGAAATTTCCAGCCTCTCCAGCCGCAGTGTGGCAATAGCCGAACAGGCTGGTGACATGTTGACCAAAATGGTGCCGGACATCCAGAAGACCGCCGAACTGGTGCAGGAAATCACCGCATCCAGCAAGGAGCAGGATACCGGCGCCGAACAGATCAACAAGGCCATTCAGCAGCTTGATCAGGTTATCCAACAGAACGCTTCCGCTTCTGAAGAGATGGCATCCACCTCTGAAGAACTCTCCAGCCAGGCGGAGCAGTTGCAGCACTCCATCAGTTTCTTCAACATCGGGAATGCGGGACGGCGCACGGTGTCAACCGCCACGGCTCGCAAACCGGCTCGCAAGGTTCAGATCGCCCATACTAAAAGCGGCGGTGCCGCGCAGCAGCAGGCCGCACGAACACCAGCTGGCGGCGTGAATCTCCAGCTGGGCCAGGCCGGACCTGATCATTTGGATGACGAGTTTGAGAAGTTCTAACGGCAACCACCCCCAACCCCCTCCTTGAAAGGAAGGAGGGGGCTTTTAGCCCTTTGTTTTTGGCTCCCCCTCCTGTTTTTAAGGAGGGGGGTTGGGTGGTAAGGTTTTGAATTTGACGTTCGAGATATACGGAGGAAACCATGAGCGTATCAACAATAACCGAAACAACCCAATACCTGACCTTCAAGCTCGACGAAGAGATTTTTGCCCTCGACGTTGCCAAGGTACGGGAAATTTTGGAATACTCCACTGTCACCAAAGTGCCCCGCACGCCCGATTTCATGCGGGGGGTTATCAACCTGCGCGGCAGTGTCGTGCCGGTGATCGACCTGCGCCTCAAATTCGGGATGACTGCTACGGAGCAGACCATCAACACCTGCATTATCGTGGCCGAGGTGGGGATGGATGATGAAGTCATTCTGCTCGGTGCCCTGGCGGATTCGGTGCAGGAGGTAAACGAGATGGAACCGGCTCAGATCGAAGCCGCGCCCCACATCGGGACGAAACTCAGCACCGACTTCATCAAGGGCATGGGTAAGCAGGGCAGTAATTTTGTCATGATTCTGGATATCGACAAGGTGTTTTCCGGTGACGAGCTGTCAATAGTGCAAGGGCTGGATTCGGCAGCTGTGTAGCTGAAGCTGTTTCGCATGCGACTGTAGGGGCGAATCACATTCGCCCCTACGTAAACGGTATATCAATAATTTCCAGATCCCTCATACTGCAATCGTCGGCAGTACAAGAAACATCCTGCCATCGCACATCGTTTCTTTTCTCTTTTAAAATTCATTACATGAGCATGCATTGACAGCTTAAAATAGTGCGATAAGCTTTTTCTCACTGTATACGCTTGCGCAGTGTTGGTGTGAATCAGTTCAAGCTCCGTATTTGTACTAGTACATGAGAAAGGAGAAACATTATGCGGTGGTTTACTAACATGAAGACCGGATCTCGTCTGTTGTCGGGGGTTGTGCTGGCTGCGCTGTTTGCCTGGGGAGGCGGCTATAAGCTGTGTTTCGCGGAAACCGGTGTAGATAAGCGGATTGAGGAGTTCAAGGCAGGCATGCATAAGCCTGCCGCGCATGGTGAAGAGGGCGGACACGAAGCGGCAACCGGGCATGACGTCGCGAAGAAAGCGCCTGCCGCGCATGCTCCGGCCAAAAAAGATAAACATGCCGCGCCAAAGGGCGCAGCGCACAAAGCCCCGGCGGCGCACGCTGCTGCGGGTGGTCATGGTGAGCATGCCGTTGGTGTTAATGCCGATGAAGCGCTTAAACGGCTTCTGGAAGGCAATAAACGCTATGCGGATGGCAAGACAAAAGGCCCCAACAGAAGTTCTGCCAGACGGGCTGAGCTTGCCAAATCGCAGCACCCCATCGCGGTAGTCGTCAGTTGTTCCGATTCGCGGGTGCCGCCAGAACTGCTGTTTGATCAGGGCTTCGGCGATGTTTTTGTGGTGCGCACCGCCGGTAACATAGTTGATTCCATCGCGCTGGGAAGCATTGAGTACGCAGTGGATCATCTCGGCACAAAGCTGATTGTTGTGCTTGGCCATGAGCGATGCGGTGCGGTGACGGCTGCCCTGCAGGGGGGAGAAGCGCCGGGAAATATCAAGAGCGTTGTAGACGCCATCAAGCCGGCCGTGGAAAAGGGAAAAGCCCGTCATAGCGGACATGGTGAGGTTCTCGATACCTGCATCATATCCAACGTCAAGCAGGTTGCCCAAAAGATTCGCACAACAGCGCCGATCCTTTCGGAAAAGGTTGAGGATGGCATGGTGAAGGTGGTTGGCGCGTACTATGATCTGGATAGCGGCATGGTCAACATGACCTATATGCCGAACTAATAAAGGAGATCGCCATGAATATCAACAACATGAAACTTGGCACCAAGATAATCGGACTCGTTATTATCCTGATGGTTATGATGGGCGCATTGGCCGGATACGGCATTTGGCAGTTGAAGAGCGCCGGGGATGAGGTGAAGGCGCTAGCCGAAGAGGAAATACCGATAACTGCGGTGATCAATGAAGTAGCCGGTGTGCAGATGGATCAGGAAATTTTGTTTGAGCGTGCCATCCGTTTTGGAATCACCAATCAGTCAGCGGAGTTGAAAAAAGTCGAGCATGAGTTCGGAAAAACCGTTAAAGAGGCCGATGAACTATTGAAGAAAGGCGATTCGCTTGTTGCAAAAGCCCTTAAGGAGAGCGAAGGTAACGCCGCTGCTCAAAAGGAGTTTAAGGAGGTAAGTGAAAAACTGAAAGGTCTGGAAAAAGACTACAGGGAGTATGAACATGTGGTGGCCCAGGTCTTTGCTCTGCTTGACCAAGGAAAGTTGAGCGCTGCCGCAACCCTTGAAGAAAAAGCGGAGAAAGAAGGGGTGCAGGTCGAGACGGAAGCGAAAGAGTTCATCAAACTTCTGGAAAAGAATGTTGAACATGCGGTCAAGAAGATCGAGGAAGACGAAGCGCTGGCGATCAAGATGATGCTGATTCTGACCGTGGTGGCGCTGGTTATTGGTCTGGGAATTGGGATCTTCGTGACCCGTGTTGTGATGCGCCAGCTTGGCGCCGACCCGAAAGAGGTAGCCGAGGTAGCCAATCTGGTTGCAGTCGGAGATTTGAGCCGTGAGATACCGCTTGCTTCCGGCGACAGCACCAGCGTCATGGCTGCCATGAAGAAGATGGTAGATACCATCCGCGCTCTGGTTGCCGATGCGACCATGCTTTCCGACGCCGCCGTAGCAGGTAAGCTGGCTACTCGTGCCGATGCGTCCAAACATCAGGGTGATTTCAAAAATATCGTTACCGGAGTCAACGATACTCTGGATGCCGTCATCGGCCCGCTGAACGTGGCCGCCGAGTATGTGGACCGTATCTCAAAAGGTGATATCCCGCCGAAGATCAGTGACAGCTACAATGGTGACTTCAACGAAATCAAAAACAACCTCAACCAGGCTATTGATGCCGTCACCGCTCTTGTTGAGGATGCAGCCATGCTCTCCAAAGCTGCTGTTGACGGCAAACTGGCCACCCGTGCCGATGCCTCCAAACATCAGGGGGATTTCCGGAAGATCGTGTCCGGAGTCAACGACACGCTTGATGCCGTTATCGGGCCGTTGAACGTGGCTGCCGAATACGTTGACCGTATATCCAAAGGTGACATTCCAGCGAAGATCAGCGATAACTACAACGGCGACTTCAACGAAATCAAAAACAACCTCAACCAGGCTATCGATGCCGTCAACACACTTGTTGCGGATGCCGCCATGCTCTCAAATGCTGCCGTTGAGGGCAAACTGGCCACTCGTGCCGATGCGACCAAGCATCAAGGAGATTTCCGCAAAATCGTCTCCGGGGTTAATGCCACTCTCGACGCAGTTATCGGCCCATTGAATGTAGCCGCCGAATACGTGGATCGTATCAGCCGAGGGGATATCCCGCCGCGCATAACGGACAGCTATAACGGCGATTTCAACGAGATCAAGAACAACCTCAATCAGGCAATCGATGCAGTCAATGCCCTGATTGCCGACGCCAATCTCCTGGCCAAGGCTGCGGTTGATGGCAAACTCGCCACCCGTGCCGACGCCACAAAACACCAAGGCGACTTCCAGAAAATTGTACAGGGCGTCAACGACACCCTCGACGCAGTTATCGGCCCGTTGAATGTTGCCGCCGACTACGTTGACCGGATCAGCAAAGGCGACATGCCCAAGACCATCAGCGACAACTATAACGGTGACTTTAACAGCATTAAGAACAACCTCAATTTCCTCATAGAAGCGACTAACAACATAACTGAAAACGCCAAAAAAGTTTCCCAGGGCAACCTGATGGTGGAACTTAAAAAGCGGAGCGAAAACGACAATCTGATGGAATCGCTTTCCAACATGGTCGCCAAACTGAAAGAAGTAGTTACTGAAGTCCAGTCGGCCGCCGATAACGTTGCTTCTGGAGGCCAGCAAATGTCGGCTACTGCCCAGCAGATGTCGCAGGGGGCAACCGAGCAGGCTGCATCTGCTGAAGAAGTCTCGTCAAGCATGGAGGAGATGGCATCCAGCATCCGTCAGAATACCGATAATGCCATGCAGACCGAAAAGATCGCGATCAAATCGGCCGCCGATGCCAAGGAAGGCGGCAAAGCGGTCAATGAAACTGTCTCGGCCATGAGAGAGATCGCCACCAAGATATCGATTATCGAAGAGATTGCCCGCCAAACCAACCTGCTTGCATTGAACGCTGCTATCGAAGCGGCCAGAGCCGGTGAACATGGCAAAGGGTTTGCGGTTGTCGCTTCCGAAGTCAGAAAACTTGCGGAGCGAAGCCAGTCAGCTGCCGGCGAAATCAGCAAGCTCTCCTCCAGCAGTGTGGCCATTGCCGAACAGGCTGGTGACATGCTCTCCAGAATGCTGCCCGACATTCAGCGCACCGCGGAACTGGTTCAGGAAATAGCGGCATCCAGCAAAGAGCAGGACAGTGGCGCCGAGCAGATCAACAAGGCCATCCAGCAACTCGATCAGGTCATCCAACAGAACGCCAGCGCTTCCGAAGAGATGGCCTCGACTACCGAGGAGCTTTCCAGTCAGGCCGAGCAGCTTAAATCGACGATTGCTTTCTTCTCGCTTGACTCCGGCAGCCGAAGAGCCTTGCCGGCGCCGAGCCATGCCGCGCCGAAACAGATTTCGTCAGGTCTCCATGAAATAGCTCATTTTGAGACACCGAAAACGGGGAAAGCAGCCAAGGGCTCCAAACGATCCGGCGGAGTTACCATTGAACTCGGGCAAGGCGGAGCTGACGAATTAGATCAGGCGTTTGAGAAGTTTTAACGGTAACCACCCCCAACCCCCTTGAAGGAAGGAGGGGGCTTTTAGCTCCCCTCCCATTTTAGGAGGGGTTGGGGGTGGTAAGGTTTTGACGTTGCTGTTTAGTTCATTAACCCGGAGCTTTACTGAATGGCCTTTACCTTTTTTTTCCGTGATCTGCCGGTGCTTGAATATGCGGTGCAAGAGGCCATCAAGCTTGCCATGGGACGTATGCGCATCAAGATATGGGATGCCGGCAGCGCGCTCGGTCAGGAACCGTATACCCTGGCGATTCTTTTTGCGGAACGGCTTGGCGCAACCTTCAACAATTTGTACCTTGACGCTACTGACTATGACAGCGAGAACAATTTTGGCGATATCGTCAAACTGGCTACCTACAAATATGATGAGCTGCAGCGCATACCTGCCGATATCTTCAAAAAGTACTTTGATTCCCAGGGGAATAATCTGTACCGGGTTTGCGACAAAGTGCGTTCGCGGGTCTTTTTCCAGTATCACGATCTTCTTTCGTTGAAAGCTATCGGTTCGGAATATGCACTGGTGGTCTGCAAAAACGTTCTGCTGCATTTTCAGTACAACGAGCGGATCGAGGTTATCAAAATGTTTTATCAGGCGTTAAGCACCGGCGGTTTCCTGGCACTGGAAAACACTCAGAAAATGCCGGAAGAGATTTCACACCTTTTTGAACAGGTTGTGCCGGATGCCCAGTTGTACAGAAAGCTGTGAGGAGTGAGGGGTGAAGGGTGAGGAGTTTAAAATCACCCCTAAAAGCTGGAAGGGTGAATGAGAGTAATCGAGTTGACCACATCGGCATCAATTTATTCGTGCCGTTCCTATCTGCTGCTGGGTGATTGGAGCCAGTTGGGCGATGTTAATACTCTTATTGACCCTGGGACAGACGGCTCGGTTATTGACCAGATCGGACTGCTCTCCACCGGGTGCGGCAAAGTCCCGGTGGAACAGATTATTTTGACACATAATCATTTTGACCATGCTGCCGGCGTTGACATATTCAAGCATCGCTACGGCACCAGGGTGTATGCGTGGTCTGAGGGAAAAGATGTCGATGAGTTGTTACATGACGGCCAAATTATCAAGGCGGGGGACGATCTGCTCCAGGTACTTCATACACCCGGACATTCGTCAGATTCGATCTGCCTGTACAGCAAGGCTCACCGGATATTGTTTTCTGGAGATACGCAAGTACGCATTCATGTTGCCGGCGGGACATATGCTCCGGAGTATGTCGAAACCCTCAAGCGGTTATCGACATTGAGGATCAGCACGATTTATTCAGGGCACGATCAGCCGATTGTGAGCAATGCTGAGGAAATTATTCAGGAAACGCTGCGAAATGTGCAAAATAGATAACAGAAAGGGACTGCCATGAGCGTATCAAGCATTACCGAAACAACTCAATACCTGACTTTTAAACTGGACGAGGAAATATTTGCTCTCGATGTGGCCAAGGTGCGGGAAATTCTGGAATACTCCACCGTCACCAAAGTGCCGAGAACGCCTGATTTTATGCGGGGCGTCATCAATCTGCGCGGCAGCGTCGTACCGGTGATCGACCTGCGCCTCAAATTCGGCATGACTGCGACGGAGCAGACCATCAACACCTGCATCATCGTGGCGGAGGTGGGGATGGATGATGAAATCATTCTGCTCGGCGCCCTGGCGGATTCGGTGCAGGAGGTAAACGAGATGGAACCGGCGCAGATCGAAGCTGCACCCCACATAGGGACGAGGCTCAGCACCGATTTTATCAAGGGGATGGGGAAGCAGGACAACCATTTTGTGATGATTCTGGATATCGACAAGGTGTTCCAGACTGATGAACTGGCGATGATCGCCGATGCCGCGTAGCAACGTCAGGGTGGACGGCTTCTCCTCATAAGAAACAAAATTAGGTATTGATAATATTAATGGTTGAAATCTGCCATTGACGGCGGTATAGCTGAACATTGCGTCGTAGTGGCAAGCTGCTGCGACGCAGAATCTTGCCCTAAACTGTTTTGTCGTTTGATTCAAGGAGAATTTGTGTCACCCCTCTTAGCATCCAACAAAGACATACACCAAAAATACAGCACCCCTCTTTACCTTGCTCTGATCGCCGCCGGACTGGCAGGCAACTATTTCAACTTCCCGATCTTCTTCAACGTAGACTTCCTTTTCGGCGGAATCTTCGCCATGCTCGCCCTCCAATTCTTCGGGCTTGGCCGGGGCATTCTGGCCGCCGCCATTATCTCCGGCATTACCTACTTCCTCTGGAACCATCCCTACGCCGCCATTCTCAGAATTGTCGAGGCGGTAGTTGTCGGCTTGCTCATGAAACGCCGCAAAATGGGGCTGATTCAGGCCGATACCCTCTACTGGCTCATCCTCGGCATGCCGATGGCTTACATCTTCTACCATATCGTCATGGGGCTTCCTCCGGGCAATACCAGCTTTGTCATAACCAAACAGGCCATAAACTGCATTGCCAATGCCCTGGCCGCCCGGCTGATCTTTATCGGCTATGCGCTCTGGTCGCGTTCATCGCTCATCTCGTATCGTGAGATTGTCTATAACCTGCTGGCCTTTTTCGTGTTGTGTCCGGCGCTGATCATGCTGGCGGTTGAAAGCAGGGGGGACTTTAACGAAACCGATATCCGCATTCGTAACGAGCTGATTCAGGATAGCCAACTCATGAGCCACCGGCTGAACGCCTGGGTTGAGAACAGAAAAGTTGCTATTGTTAACCTGGCGGAGATGGCTGCTTCAGAATCCCCCCGGCAGATGCAACCCTATCTGGAAATGGCTCAGCGCTCGGATGTCAATTTCCTGCGGATCGGACTCCGCAACAGGGAATCGATCAGTACCGCCTTCTTTCCTCTGGTTGACGAGCTGGGGCAGAGCAACATCGGCACAAGTTCCGCTGATCGCCCCTTCATTCCGG
>Ga0209212_1005879_pt1 | contig 14369 bp, 15 predicted proteins | sample RifGroC2_FD_183996 | JGI IMG/M metagenome (GOLD analysis project Ga0209212, IMG submission 183996) | Groundwater microbial communities from Rifle, Colorado, USA - Groundwater C2 (SPAdes) (version 2) | ecosystem: Environmental > Aquatic > Deep subsurface > Groundwater | place: Rifle, Colorado... | reverse complement strand
CTGGCCGGGCAACGTGCGTGAATTGAAAAAATTCACCGACCTGCTCTCCAGCGGCGCCGAGGGGCGCGTGGACCTGGAGACGGTGAAGCGCCACCTGAAGGGCCGCCCCGAAGCGGCGCCGGCGGCCCGCCCCGGCGACGACGGCCTGTACGCCTACGCCCTGGCCCACGGCCTGGAGGCCGCGCTGGCCAAGGTCTCGGACGACATAGTGATCCGCAGCCTGCGCGAGAACGGCGGCAAACGGACCCGCACGATGACGGACCTGAAAATTTCCACCAGGCTGCTCTACGCCACCCTCAAGCGGCTGGGCCTGGACGGCGACGGAGATAAAAAATGACGAACGGTAAGGACAATTCCAAACTGCTGCACGACCTGCGCTCCAAATGCGCCAGCCTCAAGAGCGCGGCCGAGCTCTACAAGGACTGCTCCCCCGCGGAGAAGAAAGAGATGCTGGCCCTGATGAACGCCGCGGCGGCCGACATTACCCGCCTGCTCGCCCAGCTCGGCCAGCCCTGACGGGGCCCAAATCATGCTAGGCCCAAAGGCCCTTCCACCCGCAAGCCCTGTCAGCTAAACTCTAATTGTAGTTTCCTTGTAACTTGGGGAATTGGCCCCGGGGCATCCACGAGCGGACCTTAATCCGCTGCATCCAGGGAAAGCGATAACACACATCGCTTTCCCTTTTTTATTGAGATAAACCAGTAGAAATAGTAGAATAGCGAATCAGGGGGATATCATAATGAAAAAGATAACAAGAATTATTTTTAGTGTTTTTTACGCCTTACTTGCCTTTGTTTTACCCAGATATGCAACGGTTTTTGACGTTACAGGCATGACCCAGGTCTCGTCACCAGCCAATGATGTCCCAGTGGACAATGTCGGCGGCGGCGGAATAGGCAGCAACAAATCCAGAAATTAGATCCATCCACCGAGATCCGCAACAATATATTGTTGGAAATTTTCTTTGGCGAATGTCTGATTCAACATTGTTGCGGTTTTTAAATCCACAGACTGGTCCCGTAGTCTCCATTGTTTCCGTTCCATATCCGAGCCTATGGAGCAGGAAACTTTGGCATTCCCGCGCAGCCCTTCACCCGGAATACATTTTGCGACGCGGGTCAAAAGTGCTGGACTCCTGCGGCAGCGGTTGGAGCACGGACAAAGAGGAAAGCCAATCAAAAGCAATCACCGAAGCCGTTGAACGTTGGGCATTGGCCCATTTCAGTGAGTTCCCAGAAAAAGCTGGCTTGGATATTGATAATACATCGACTGGTTTTGCCGCGTTGCCAGGATCTTTCAGCAAAGACCATTTGCGACAAAATGCCTACTGTGAGGCACTGGAACGATGGACACTAGACTCTCTCTGGAACGATTCAAATATACCCATAGACCGCGTTATCCCCGAAGAAGGAACTCTTCACAGCCTGTTTGATAAGTTTCATGGGCATCTTCACTGCTTTAGAGCCCTTTTTGATGCCACCGATATAGACTTCTTTCCCTCAAAGCCAGTTATTTTTTATTTATGCCTTTTTGAAACCCAAGAAGGCGGAGTTCTTCCTGGATCTGCGTGCAGTCTCGACTCGGGAAAGGCAGAACAGCGGGCACTCACAGAAGCATTTATGCACGCATTAGCCTTTGACCGCTTAAGGAAACAAGACCATGCCACTATTACCGACATTTTAGAGCAGAGAATCTGTTTTTTTGGCAAGGACCCTTTGGGGTATAAAACTGCCGAAGCGCATCTAAAGATAAACGGCACGATTGCAATCTCACAAAAACCTAACACGATATTCTCACAAGAATTGCAGGGGCCATGGAACCCGGAGATTGTGGTATGGCGCGTAATTTTAGAAAACACTAAACCCTTTTTGGACGGCGGCGTGGACCGCTTCATGATTTAATGTTCCTCACTGTAATTCTCATGTTTTTATGCGGACTGAACGCTTCCGCAGGAGATAACACTATGCCTAGCACAACCATAAAATATGTCTTTTGGGCTCCGCCCGAAAGCTACGACCCCTATCAGTCTGACGGCATGGAAAACATGGCTATCGCTAAGAACATATACGCACCCCTGGTCTCAACTTTTTTAGAAGGCAGACCTCAAGGAATGATAGCCAAGAAATGGGAAACATCAAAAGATGGTAAAACCTGGCGTTTCACAATAAGAGAAAACCTACATTTCACGGATGGGACTCCGATCACACCCGAAATAGTTTTAAAGAATTTTAAGCGAATACTCTGGTTAACCAGAACCGCCGGATTGGCTTTAAATCGATACTTGCCGGAAGTGGAAAAATGGGCAGATTACTCCAGACCACCCACCTGCATATACATCGACGGCGATGATATTGTGTTCAAATTTACGACTCAACCCAATGACCTGTTTGAGGCTCTTGAGAAGCCCCTTTACAGCATTGCAAACCCAAAATGTTTCGATGAAAGCGGACATTGGAAAGAAAAAGGATGTCTGTATGAGTCTGGACAGTACAAAATTGCAAAGAAGTTATCGGACAGACTTATTCTGGAAAACAGACATATTTACCCGGAGGTTGCCGGTGCCCCAGACATTGTAGAGTTTATCACCTCGATTCCACAGAGCACAACACGGCTAGACTGGACACTTAAGAACAGGGAAGATCTTTCCCTCCTAGGCTCTCTTGGCGTAGGGAAGTATGAGATGGAGGAAATTGCTAAAGCAGGATACCACACTTTACCAGAGCCACCGCTCCGCATGCATTACCTGCGGCTTAACCATAAACGTCCGCCCTTCAATCACAAAGCGCTGCGTCAATCCATACGAGATAACTTTCTAACACTTTTAGCGAAGGACCCGGATTTCACTTCGGAGATAACATTAAATTCTTCTTTTATCCCCCCTGGGGGAATGGGCTATTTGCCAATAGAGACCCCGAAGTTTCCGGCTAAAGCCACAAAGCTTAAAGGGGTAAAAATCAAGGTTCTGTTGCCACCTAGTGCGCCAAAGCAAAACCCCATACTAAAAACAGACAAATACAGCAAAGCACTGGAATCAGCACTCTTAACAACTCTCAAAACACATGGCTTTGAAATAGAAAGCTCACGCGATTACGCCAATGTGTATGAAAAGACAAAATCCGGATATTTTGATGTGATGTTTAATTATTCGGGCCTCTCTGTACAAGATCCCTATGAAGCGTTGAGAATGATGTTTATGAGCGATGTCGGAGCCTGCATTCCTGATCCTTCAGGGAACATTCCTAGGTATATCCTAAAAGGGCAGAACGCCATTTCAGCCTCCGAGAGAAGAAATTACGCGGAAAAGATTAATCAAAGTGTTTTTGATGAGGCCGCTGTCATCACATTCACACATTCAGGATTCCTTTATCTGTACTCCCCTGAAATTGACGTGTCTCACATGAACATCTTTTCCGACCCGGTAGAATTCCGCGCCATTTCGAAGAAATGAAATTGACTCAATGCTAACGAATCGAAGCCTCTATTTTTTCTGGATAACAGGGGCCATACTACTGCTAGCGGTATTTTATGGCGCAGTTTCAAAACTCTGGTCCGCAGCGGAAGAAGCAAATGTTTCTTCGCTTGAAAAACAGGTGGTCGCATCTTTAACCAGAGACCTTGCGGAAGGAAACCTTTTCAAACTTGGAGATACTCTCTCAAAACTACAGCGAGATGGCGTTCTAAAAGCTGCCGAAATCCGCGCCTATAGCGGAACTAATCCAGGCTTAACGTTATTCACAACTTTGGGTGCGGCAGAAGGGAGGGAGGCTTTTTTTTCTAAGTTTTCATGTGACACGCCTCGGAAGCTTATCTCTCGATCAAAAGACACCGTAAGCATCATAACGCCACTACCGAGCAATATAACCGGAATAGATTGTGCGGCATTATATGTTAATGCGACATTCCCTCCGGAACTGAAACAATTCCGCCGTAGTATTCTTACATCCTTTGGCACTTTATTACTGATTCTTTTTGCTCTTTTTTCTTGGGTCTCTTTTATTATTCACAAAAAGATATCATCTCTTGAGACGAGAACTGTGATTATTACGCTAGAAAAAGAGGCGATAATTGGCCGATTGGCCGCCCAGGTGGCACATGACATTCGCTCGCCGCTTGTGGCACTGGACGCGGCGCTTGAGAACACCTCGGCCCTCCCAGAGAAGCAACGCGCTATCGTACGGCACTCACTCAACCGGATACGCGACGTGGCTAACAGCCTGCTTGAAAGAAACCGCCGGCAGCAGTGCCTATCCGGCGCCGGTCCTGCCGGCGAGTCGTCAGAAGTCCGCCTGCTCTCGAGCCTCATCGATTCAGTTATCACCGAGAAACGCATACAATACGGCTCAAAGCCCGGCATAGCAATAGATTTCAAGGCCACCAAGGAATCCTACGGCCTGTTCGCAGCCATTCAACCGGTGGAATTCGCCAGGCTACTCTCAAACCTGGTCAACAACGCCGCCGAAGCGCTGGGAGACAAAGGCAATGTTGACGCCCAACTAATTGATACCGAAGACGGCATTCTTCTAACTATTGCAGACAACGGCAAGGGGATTCCCCATGAGATTTTGGCTAAGCTCGGCAAGAAAGGCGAGACTCACGGAAAGGCTGGCGGCTCAGGCCTGGGGTTGTTCCATGCGCGGACCACTGCCGAGAGTTGGGGTGGCAGCCTGAATATTGATTCAACTCCCGCGAAAGGAACGACGGTCACGATAAAACTGCCAAAAGCCCCGGCACCGCCCAGTTTTGTATCCGCGCTGGAGTTGGTCCCAGGCAGGCCCGTCATCGTGCTAGATGACGATCTGGGCATCCATAATTTATGGCAGAAGAAGTTCGCTCCCGTCCGGATCGGAGAGCACAACATCAAGGTTCTCTATTTCAACGAACCCGCGGGCTTGCGCGCCTGGATCAAAGGCGAACCCGACAAAGCAAAAGTCGCTCTCTATCTTTTCGACTATGAATTATCCGGCAGCAGCGAAACCGGCCTGAGCCTGGCCGAAGAGTTGGGCCTCTGCTCTCGCACCATCCTCGTCTCGGGACGCAGCGAGGAGAACCGGATAGTGGAGGCCTGCTCCCGCCTCAAAGTGCGGAGCATTCCCAAGAACATGCTGGAATTTATCCCCGTAACGGTAGGAGCGCCTGCCCAAGCCGTACTTATAGACGACGACACAATTGTTCATATGAACTGGGAGGCAGCGGCCGACGAGGCCGGAATAGAACTGACAGCCTTTAAAGACCCCGCCGTATTTATGGCGAACCTCCAGGCTTTCTCCAGGAAGACGCCTATCTATATAGATTCCGAACTTGGCGGGGATACGAAGGGCGAGGAGGTTGCCGCCGCACTCAAAGAAAGGGGATTTACGAATATCACCCTCGCTACCGGCTATGCCCCGGAGCGGTTCGCACATCTGCCCTGGCTGAAGGTACGAGGTAAAGAATCGCCGTGGCGGGCCTAATCAGGGCTGCACATTCCCGCCGTTCTTTAATTCCATTTCCAACTCGCCAAGCAGCCGGACAATATCCTGCGCCACTTCGCGCATTACCGCCACCCGCTCAGTTTTCTTAGCGTCGGGGCATTTATTAAAGAACTCCGCCGCCTCTTTGAGGCTGACGGTCTTGGATTTTATGGAATGATGAAGTTTGTTTATATCAGCCATACTATTCCCCCTCACCAACGCGTTGCTTTGCGTCCACCACAGAATATAGCAGGCGTTTTGAGATACCCAGCTGCTTCAGCGTCGCGGCTTTCTTGCCATGGTTCTCATCGAGATTGCGCCTGATGACGGCGGCCTTCAGATTCTCGGCTAGCGAGATAAGACCGTTCTTGCGCGCATAGTCATATTGCGCCTGCGTGAACGAGAGCGGCTCTCCCGGCTGAGCCTCTGACTGGTTCAGATGGCGCGCCACTAGCTCAAGGGAGATCTGCCCGTCAGCGCCGGCGGAGACGATCTCAACAAAGCGCTTCAGTTCGCGCGTGTTGCCGGGCCAGGCATAGCCCAGCAAATGCTCCCTGGCTTCAGGCGTAAAGGCCAAGCGCCGGGTGTTCTTGGTGAAAGCCCCTATCAGCGGCAGGATATCGCACTTCCGCTGCGCCAGAGGCCTGAGAGTCACAGTCATACCATGAACGCGTTGAAAGAAATCGAAGCGCAGCTCCCTTTCTGCCAGCAACTTCTGCACGTCCTCAAGAGTCGCGCTGATCACCCGGAAGTCGGAATACTCCGGAACATCGGCGCCAAGCGGGTAAAAGGACTTTTCCTCGATGGCTTTAAGCAGTTTAACCTGCATAGCCTGACTCATTGCCCCAATCTCATCCAGAAAGAGCGTCCCCTTGTCAGCTTGGGCCAGTTTGCCCTTGCGGCTCTCATGCGCCCCGGTGAACGCACCGCGCCTGGAGCCAAACAACTCCGCCTCCAGCAAGTCCTCGGTGTAGGCGGCACAATTGATGGCGACAAAATCACCCTTGCGACCGGAATGCCTGTGCAGCAGTTCCGCCAGCGTAGTCTTGCCGGTCCCGGAAGGCCCCAGGAGCATAACTGGCAGGTTTGTGGAGGAGTACCTGAGAGCCTCGGCCACCATGGCCCGCGTAGCGGGGTCATTGGTGATGAATTCCTTTAAGAAAATGTTTTCGGCCTTCTTGCCTGCCCCTCCCTGGACATATCGTCCTATGATGGCCGAGACATTCGTCGCCTCATTACCCTTAACATAGAACTCTTTGCAGCCCAGAGCATAAGCCTGGCTTATAGTCTCCTCGGTATCGCAACTGGACATTACTACTGAATATATTCCTTTAGATACCACTAGCGGGATCAGCTTCAGGCCGGAGTAGCCGTCATTCTCTCCCAGCATCAGGTCTATGAAGCAGATGTCGTAATGCCCGGTCTTGAGTTTGCGCTCGGCCGCGGCCCTGTCCGCGGCGAAATCCACCGTTTGGCCGACGAGGTTGTCGGCCATGATATCCCGAGCCAGCTTGTCGTCATCTATTACCAGAATATTTAGCTTATCCATTTATCACCCCCCCCCATCCGCCTAAATTGTAGCATAATCAGTCCCATATGGAACCATTAAGTTCCGTTACGGGCGCTTCTCTCGGATTCCCACCACCATGACTTTTCTGCCGCCCACTATCTGTTCTCCGACGTGAGAGCGCACGCAGACACTGCCTTTTTGTGTGTTTTCAAGGTGTTGGCATAAATATTGCTATATAGCTAAGTGAGGGCGCAAAAGGCCGACTTTCAGAAAGGAGCAAAAGAGACAAATGAATACCAGCCACATATTAGAATCGCTGAACATGACCAAAGGGGAATCACTTACCCTGGAAAAGGCGAAAGACCGGATGGAGTTCGAGGCACTGCCGCTGATGGCCATGCGCCTTACTTGCACCGGAGTTAACACCGGCTGCGAATGCAACAATTCATACACCAACTGCGATTGCAATGGGAGTAAAAGCACCTGCTCTTGCAACGATGGCTATATAGCTACCACCTAGCATAAAACCGATTTGGCCTAAGGCCAGACTCAGAAACAGACCAAGGAGACAGTAAATGAACGACAAGCACATAATGAAGTCCCTAAACATGACCGGCGCCGAGGCGCTGACCCTCGAAAAGGCTGCGGATCGCATGGAGTTCGAGGCGCTGCCGCTGCTGCTGGAAGCCAAGGCCGATGACTGCAATGGGATCAACTCCGGTTGCACGTGCAATACGGCATATACGGTATGCACACCGAACAACCCCAAATAACGCACCCCTAAACTTATAAACCTCCGCCGGGGCCACTCCCGGCGGAGGATACAACAAGGAGACGAATATGTACATAGCGATAGCAATACTTGCGGCGATTTTTGCGGCGAACACCCCGGCAAAGAGCGAAAAGAGCTCCGCCATTCATATTCCCGCCGGGCACCAGGCGATTTTACCCCCCAAAGAGACTCCCACACTTATAGACGCCCGGTTCCACAGCAAATCCGCCCCTTGGGAGAAAAACACCGACCCCGCCGAATTCCTTCCCTCGTCCAGAACCTGTTAAAACCCTTCCCCGGAGACTATATGAATAAATACTACGTCAGCCAGTACCTTAACGTGATCGACCTGGAAGATTCCTCGCTGTTGTTCAACGGCATAAACGGCTGCATTGACGCCGTTTCAAGGAAACTGGGTGACAGCCTCCGGGGAAAGGACGCGACGGCACTTTCGTTCCTGCCGCCGCAGGACCTGGAACTACTCGCAAAGCGCGGCCACCTCACCACACTGCCTCCGGAAACCGAGTGGGCACGCTTCAAAGAATTCGCCGCCGCCCTGCACAGCAGGCGCGAGCGCCAAACCACGCAGGGCGGTATAATGCTGCTGATGAGTTACAACTGCAACCTCGCCTGCAAGTACTGCTACCAGCAGGAACACCGCCCTCATAAGTCCAAGGCGGTCATGACGGAGAAGTTCGTCGAGGACCTTTTCGAACGTCACATTTCCTCCGTGCTCCCCGGCATAGAGCTGAAGAACACGGAGATCTCGTTCTACGGAGGCGAGCCGTTCCTGCCCGCCAATCTGCCGGTGATACGCAAAGCGCTGAGCTACGCGAAACGCTACGGGATGCCCTCCAGGGCCATCAGCAACGCCACGCAGATTGATGGTATGCTGAACATCTTCGGCGCCGGCCCCGGGAAGGTGAACTACGTCCAGGTTTCCCTCGACGGCGACCGCGAACTGCACGACAAGTCCCGCATTCCCGCCTCCGGCGAAGGGACCTTCGACAAGATAATAGCCAACATCGCCCTGATGATCAAGCAGGGCACGCACGTGAACATAAGGCTCAACTTGGACAGGCGCACCCTGGCCTCCATCCCCAACCTGGTCAATGAACTAAAGAGCCGAAACATCCTCGGCGCTCCCAATGCCAGCATCTACGCCAGCCCCCTGCATGACAACGTGGCTGAGGTGGACACAACGCACTTCATGGACGCGGGCGAACTCTCGGCCAAGGTCTTTGACCTCGGCATAGACATGGAACACCCGGTCAGCCTGCGGGCCAACGACATGAGCTATCTGTTCAAACTGGAAAAGGGCCTGGGCCTGATGCAAACCTCCTTCTGTATGCAGACTATCCAGAACACGCTGGTGGTGGACCCTTTCGGCGACCTCTACGGCTGCTTCGAGGAGGCCGGATACGCCGACAAGCGCGTGGGACATATTTCGGAGAGCGGCGTGGATCTTTTCCAGCTCCGCAAGACTTACAAGACCCGCCACATAGCCAATATGGATGAGTGCGTTAAATGCCCCGTGGCTCTGGCCTGCGGAGGGCAGTGCGGAGTGCGCTGCCGCGCCGTGACCGGGGACCTATTCAAGCCCAACTGCGACGGCATCAAGAACACTATACTGCAGGGACTGAAGCTGGCCTATCAGAAGCGGCTCAAGAACGGCGCGACACCGGCCAGGACCAACGAGGCCGCGACCAGGAGCGTGCACGGTTAATATGTCTACTGCAAGCATCACCTACGAGAACCATCTTAAGCCGGGCTATGCCGTGGACAACGGCCCGGACTCGATGATCGTCACCGCGACCTCCTGCTATAGGCTGGCGGAAGAAACCCTGTGGCTGGTGACGAGCCTGCCAGCCGCCGGGGAGCCTGCGGAATATTTCAAAGCCCTGTCCGGGCTGGGACTGGAATACCCACAGAAGATATTCGACCGCCTTGTCTCCCTGGGAGTACTGCGCGAGGCAGCCCCGAAGAAGCGTCTGAAGGCCCTGCTGACGGCCATCACACAGCCCAACATCACGCTCATCCCGCCCAAAGCTCAGGAATGGACGTTGAAATTCATGGACAGGCTCCAGTCCAGCATCGGAAAGGGGCTTCTTCTATGTGCCGCCATTGCCGGCCTTATGGGCGGTCTGGCGCTTATTAACACCTGGCCAGGCGGCGGCCCGGTGAATGGCCCGATGGTATTCCTGCTGATCGTGCTGGGCAGTCTTGTGCATGAACTCGGACATTCCATCGCCGCCGGAGCCGCCGGAATCGGCCTGCGCCCTATCGGTTTTTCAGTCTATCTTTTCTACCCGGTTTTCCACACGAATGTGTCCGGGATGGAACGCCTGCCGCTCGGGCGGCAGCTCGCAATAGACTGCGGCGGTTTTATCGCCCAGTCCGCTTATCTTCTGCTGCTTGTGCTGGCCGCTCTCTTCTCCGGGAACAATACCTGCGCCGAAGCCGTAAGGTGGATAGTGCTGATAATGGCTTTCAACCTGAACCCTTTGCTGCGGACCGACGCTTACTGGATATATTCCGACCTGCGTGAAAAATACGGCGAACGCGTCTGGATGGCTCATCTGCACCGGATGTATCTTCTGGCCTTTGTGTTTTTTTCGCTCTACATTTTATGGCAGGTCGGCATACGCGCCGGGCATATAGTGAAAATGGTACAGGCCGCGTTCGCCGCTCCGGCGACGCTGCTTCATGAGGGGCACAGAATTATTATAGGATTGTACTTCGTGCTCATGGCCCTGATGGGCGGAGTGCGGCGGCTCAAGGAAGGGCGCGAAGAGTGGGGCAAATTAGCGAAGAAACAGGAGGAAGCATGAAAGCATCTGTATTTGCGGCGATCATCTGCGCTGGCATCGTTACTTCTGGCTATGCCACAGATGAGAATACTGATATTGCGACATTCATAGCCAAAGATATTACAGGGATAAACGTCCGAACCACCTCTGGTGATATTCATGTCGACACTCAGAAGAGAACGGACATCCAGGTTGAGCAGTTACCAGACAACAAAACCGCCTGCGACGTGAGCATGGAGGTCATCGATGGCACTCTTGTGCTTAAGGCTATCGAAAAGGATGGCATTCACGGAAGGATTAAAACCGGATTCCGGGTGTACCTGCCGTCGGCGCTACCCGTACTTGCGGGCACTGTTTCCGGAGATATCAAGATCAGCGAAATATTTGCCCCGGTTAAAGCTACGACCGTCTCCGGAGATGTGAAATTGGTCGGAATAACAGGCGCAGTCGATGCGAAAACAACTTCCGGGGATATACGGCTCACAAAAGTTCAGGGCCCCGTTAGAACGGAAACTATCTCCGGCGATATCCACGGCACCTTCGCTAAAAATGCGCAGATAGCTGTGGAGGCCACCACAACCAGCGGCAAGGTCAGAAATGCGTTCGCCGATAAAACCGGTATCTCCGTGATAGCGCATACCACTTCCGGAAATATCACTCTCGCCAAAGAATAACCTCAAGCCCGGAACTCCGGCGCCAGGCCGCCGGAGTGGTTTTTCTTAAGTACTGCCCGCTGGTCTAGCCTAAAACAAACAACCAAAGCCTCCCATCCCTAGCGGCCGCAGGGCGGCAGCCCCTCTTTAGTATAATATCGGCGGGAAAGTTCCCGCAACCATGCCTACACCTCCCTCGTATCCCCCCGTCGCCGCCCGCCGCCTCGCCAACGGGCTGCAGGTGCTGGTGCTGGAGAAAAAATTCGTCCCTACGGTCTCTTTCGCGCTGGTCTTCAAGGCCGGCAATGTAGACAATACTCCCGGCAAGACCGGCCTGGCCCATTTATTCGAACACATGGCTTTCAAAGGCACCACCAGCCTCAACTCGGCCGGCTACGCCGCGGAGAAGCCCGCGCTGGACCGGGTGGAAGCGGCGGGGCAGGCGCTGATAGCCGAAGAAAGCTCCGCCAAACCCGACCCCGCCGCAGTGGAGCGGCTGCGGGCCGCGCTCGACGAGGCCGAGACCGCCGCGGACGCTTTTATAGTCGAGGACGAGTACTGGAAACTTTACAGCACGCTGGGCGAGTCCGGCCTGAACGCCATGACCTCGGCCGACTATACCGCCTACGTGGTGTCGCTGCCGGCCCCGCGGCTGGAAGCCTGGATGGTCATCGAGGCCGACCGCTTCAAGAACCCCGTGCTGCGGGAATTCTACCGCGAGCGCAGCGTGGTGATGGAAGAGCGCCGCATGGGCGAGTCCGAGCCGGGCCGCGTGCTGTGGGAGGCGCTGCTGGCCAAGGCCTTCACCGCGCACCCGTACCGCAACCCCACCATAGGCTGGAGGGAGGACATCCGCCGCCTGTCGCGCACCGACGCCGAGGAATTTTACCGCACCTATTACGTGCCCAATAACGCCACCCTGGCCGTGGTGGGCGACGTGGAGCCGGAGCGCGTGTTCGCCCTGGCCGAAAAACATTTCAGCGGCTGGCAGGCGCGCCCGCTGCCGTCGCGCGAGCGCCCCGTGGAGCCGCCGCAGACCGGCGAGCGCCGGGCCGAAGTGATCTTCAAGGCCCAGCCCTCGCTGCGCCTGGGCTTCCACAACCCCGGGCCGGACCACCCCGATTTTTACGCGCTGATGATGGCCTGCGAGGTGCTGTCGAGCGGCAAGACCGGCCGCTTCTACGCCAACCTCGTGGAGGGCCGCCAGCTGGCGCTGCACGCCTCGGCCTATACCTCTTTCCCCGGCAGCCGCTACCCGTCGCTGTGCGTCATCTCCGCCGCGCCCAAGGCCCCGCACACTACGGAAGAGCTGGACGCCGCGCTGATGGAGGAGATCGACCGCCTGAAGACCGAGCCGCCCGCGGCCTGGGAGATGGAGAAGATCCTGAACAATTACGACGCCGAGATGGTAAAGCAGCTGGAGTCCAACTCCGGCATGGCCATGAGCCTGGCGCAGAACGAGCAGCTGCTCGGCGACTGGCGCTACGACTGGCAGACCGGCGAGCGTTTGCGCGCCGTCACGCCGGCCCAGGTCTCGGCGGCCGCGGCCAAATATTTCTCACGGGACAACCGCACCGCCGTCTTCCTGAAGGAGCCCGCCGTATGAGCCTGCCCCCCGGCCTGCCCGCCATAGGCGCCGTCTCCTTCGCCCCGCCGCGCGGCCGGCGCGCCGTGCTGTCCAACGGCCTGGTGGTGCATTTGATGAAGGACGCCACGCTGCCGGTGGTGCACCTAACCGCTTTCATCCGCGCCGGCAAGATGCACGACCCGGCCGGCAAGACCGGCCTGGGCGAGCTGACCGCCCGCCTGCTGCGCGACGGTGGCACTGTTAACTACACGCCGGAGGCTATGGACCGGCGGCTGGAGCTGCTGGCCGCCTCGGTGGACAGCAATATGGGCGTGGAGGAAGGCCGCGCCGACCTGACCGCGCTTACCAAGGACCTGGACGCCGCCCTCGACATTTACGCCGACATGCTGATGCGGCCGGTCTTCGACCCGGAGAAAGTTAAATTCAAGATAGCTGAATCGCTGGAAGTGCTGCGGCGCCGCAACGACGATCCCGGCCGCGCCTCGGTGCGCGAGGCGCTGCGGGCCTTCTACGGCGCCGGGCATCCCTACGGCTGGCGCTCCGAGCCGGCCACCTTGCGCGCCGTCACGCGCGAAGACCTGCAGGCCTGCCACGCCAATTATTACCGGCCGGGCAATATCATCCTGGCCGCGGCCGGAGATTTCGGCACAGAAGAAGAGATGCTCTCGCGCCTCGAGGCTAAGTTCGGCAACTGGAAGGGCGGGCCGGCCGGGTTCTCGCCCATCCCCCCGGTGGCCATTCCCGCCGGGCGGCGGGTGGTGCACATTCAGAAGGACGCGCAGCAGGCCTCCATAGTGCTCGTGCTCAAGGGGCTGCGGCGGCATGACCCGCTGGAGTACCCGCTGACCGTGGCCAACGAGATCCTGGGCGGCGGCCTCTCCTCGCGGCTGGCCTCCGAGATACGCTCGCGCCGCGGCCTGGCCTACACGGTATACAGCTATTCGGCCAAGAAGCCCGACTGCGGCTATACGCTGGGCTTCTGCGGCACGGCCCCGAATACCGCCGGCCGCGCCGCGGAGGAACTGCTGCGGCAGTTCGCCCTGATGGCGACTACCGAGCCCGGCGCCGAAGAGACCGCGCTGGCCCGCGACGCCATTGTGAACTCTTTCGTGTTCCGCTTTCCCACCGCTTTCGACCTGATTGCCGAACGCGCCGCTTACGAGTATTACGGCTACCCCGGAGACTACCTGGACGGCTACGCCGCCAAGATCTCGGCCGTGGGCCCGGCGGAGGTGCTGGCCGCCTCGCGGCGGCTGCTCGACCCCGCCGACGCGCTGCTGCTGGTTATCGGCGACGCCGCCAAGTTCGACCGGCCGCTGTCCGACTTCGGCCCGGTGACGGAGCAAGCGGAAGACTAGGGCCTACCAGCCAAAAAAGAAAAGCCCCCGGACGGGGGCTTTTTCTTTTACTGCGGGAAGTTTCAGGCGGCCTGGTCTTTCTGCAGCGCCGCTTTTATGGGGGCGGGGATCTCTATCAGCTTCAGGTCTTTGCCCACGCAGACCAGGTCCGTCTCGGCCTTGATGATGAGGCGGCCGTCCTGGTTATGCGCGGTATAGGCGAAAACGATGCGGTAAGGGGAGAACTCC
>Ga0209212_1005875_pt1 | contig 14378 bp, 16 predicted proteins | sample RifGroC2_FD_183996 | JGI IMG/M metagenome (GOLD analysis project Ga0209212, IMG submission 183996) | Groundwater microbial communities from Rifle, Colorado, USA - Groundwater C2 (SPAdes) (version 2) | ecosystem: Environmental > Aquatic > Deep subsurface > Groundwater | place: Rifle, Colorado... | reverse complement strand
CCGCCAGTCGCGAAGCGAAGAGGATCAAAAATCCGGCGAAAAATGTGGTGGCGTACCTTTTTACCCGGCTCTCGCCGAAGCGCTGCTTCCAGATTGGCGGGATATCGCGCACCGGGATCGCCTTGGATGTCCGTCCGGCGATAAAACCGCCGATGGCCATGCCCAGAACAAAGGTGAAGAGCCACGAGCCGGGGCCGGGAATGGTCTTGTAGTGGGTCTTTGCCGCCGCGTATTCCGGTGCCATCGTTGAAAACAGGCCTTTGAGGGTACTGACAAAGCCGCTGGACGAGGCAGGGGGGCCGAAGGTGGCGAAAATAAAGACGACGATACCCGACAGGGCAAACGCCGCCGGAACCCAATGCCAATAGGGGATACGCTGTCTGTTTTGGAGTTCCATGAGGTTTATCCTCCGCAGGAGACGTAGCCGCTCTTGGAGCTGCGACCGCCTCCGGATGGTGCGGCAGCGCCGCTTTTCGAGGTCGTGGTTCCTTCACGTTTGAAGGTAGCGGCAGGGGAGGTTGTACCCCGCAGGTTAGCACCGGAGATGACATTTTCCGCAGTTTCAACCGGGTAGTAATAGCGTTTATTGCCCCATTCCATCCACGAGGGCTCATACAGCATCACGTCCTCGAAGCCCATGAGCCGGAGGATGAAATATCCGAATGATCCACGGCGGCCGGAATGGCAGTAGGTGATCACGGCCTTGCCGGGGTCGAAGCCGCTGTAGAGTTTTTGCAACGCCCCGTAAGGCTTGATCGCTTTGCTGTCAGGGGAGGCCCAGTTGAGGGTGTAATCGTTGTTGTATGCGGACGGCACATGTCCCAGCCTGAGCACCGTGCCGTCCAGCGCGTTATTAGGCTTTTCTCCCAGATATTCTGACCGGGAGCGGACATCCAGGATCTGATAATAGGGGTCACCCAGCCTCGGCAGCAGGTAATCAGCCTTCACCCATTTGCGCAGGTTGATCTCGTCCGCCGGGGCCTGGTAGAGAACCGCCTCACTTTTGCGGGGGGTAGAAACCGTCTTGCCACCGGCAGCGATCCAGCCGTCGATGCCGCGTTCCAGCACCTTCATCTTTTTGTGCCCGAGCAGGTCGAGGACCCAGAAGAGGTAGGAACTGGTGGCGCCCCCGTCGCGTTTCACCGAATCGTAAAGCACCACGGTGTCGTTCCGGGCGATGCCGTGCTCGCCGAGCAGCTGCTGTGCCCGCGCGATCCCCACGAAGACTTCGCCCATGTTGTTGGCGGTATCGTCCTGCTGAAAGAGTTCCCAGGACATGCGGATGGTGCCCGGGATCAGCTTCCCGGCAACGTCCTTGTCTGCACGAACGTCGACGATGACAAGAGAGGCGTCGTTCTTGTGGGCCTTCAGCCATTCGCCGGTTGCCAGAAAATGGGCGTTGGGATAATTTTTATCGGCGGCTGATGCCAGCGACCAATAGAGGCCGAGCAGCAAAACCGCGACGATCATCACATAACGAATCATTTTATCCTTCATCTCTTTGTCCTCCCTCTTCTTGAGCGGGCCGTTTGCCAAAAGATGCGATTCAATCGTCCTTTTTGGGCCCCCTGTCGAATTCGATGATCCTGGCGAAGTCCCGATCCGGCCCTTTGCGAACCTGATGATACAGTGGGCCCCCTTTTTCGACCCGTCCCCCCATGTCATAGGTGAAATCAGCGACCGCCACATGGCTCAGCCAGTAGCCGGTCCGCACCGGTCCCACACCGTTGTAAGCGGAGTGGAAATGGACAAAGACATCCCGGGGGTCCGGTCGCGAGTTGCGCCAGACTTCGGGCGCTTCCGGAAAGAATACCGGATTGATCCGCTCCTGGGCGGGGATGGCGATATCGGCCAGGGGCAGCGTTGTCAGCAACGCCGTTCCTTCATAGAGTTTGGCGCCAGCAGGCATGTCCGAACTGTAGAACCGGTTTTCATTGAAACAGACGAATTGTAACCGGCCCAGATCCTTGGGATCTTCCGGTCGAAAATAATAGCCGACGAAGGGGCCGAACCCGATCATCCGGCCTTTATGCACCTGCTCCAGACGGGCCATATAGCCATGGGGGACAATAACGCCACCCGGTGGTGCTCCCTCTGACCCGTCGATCCCAGGGGAGGGCCGACAACCTGATATCACCGCTGCGCAGGTCCAGATCAGAAGAAAGGTCAGGATTGCCACCTTGTAGGTTCCAGCTTTCATAAGCTTTATCTCGCTGTTAGCGCTTAGCAATGATCCAGACGCGCTCCACGGCCAGAATCCTGCTATGTCGCTACGCGCTGAAGTTCTCCAGAGCAAATTCCCAGTTGATCAGCTTGTCGAGCACGGCGGCCACATAGTCGGCCCGGCGGTTTTGGTAATCGAGATAATAGGCATGCTCCCACACATCAATGGTCAGCAGTGGCTTCATGCCGGTGGTCAATGGAGTCTCGGCATTGGCGGTCTTTACGACCTTGAGCTGATCGCCATCCAGAACCAGCCAGCCCCAGCCGCTGCCGAACTGGGAAACGGCCATGCTGGCCAGCTCCTTCTTGCAGCCATCGACGCTGCCGAAAGCTGCCGTCATTTTCTCTTTCAGGGCGGCAGGCGGTTCGCCTCCCCCCTTGGCTCGCAGGCTCTTCCAGTAAAAAGTATGGTTCCAGATTTGCGCCGCATTGTTAAAGATTGCGGCGGCTTCAACCCGTCCGGACGTCGCGGCTATAATCTTCTCCAAAGACAGCGCGGCGTAATCTGTTCCTGCAATCAGTTTATTCAGGTTGTCGACATAGCCCTGGTGATGCTTCCGGTAATGGAAACCGATGGTGTGGGCGGTAATGACCGGATCCAGTGCGTTTTCGGTGTAAGGGAGCGGGGATAGGACATGTTCGTTCATAATAGCCTCCTGCGGTTGGGTTGGTGCTGCATAGCGGCGGTCAGCCGCCCTAAAATGTCCGGATAAAGCGGCCTCAGGCGCTGAGGAATGCCAACAGGTCGGCGTTGACCTGATCCTTGTGGGTTGAGCAGAGGCCATGCGGCGCGCCGGGATAGATTTTTAATTTTGATCCCTTGACGATCTTGGCCGTGAGCAGAGCCGAGTCAGCGATTGGTACGATCTGGTCGTCATCGCCATGCATGACCAGTGTCGGCACGTCGAACTTCTTGAGATCTTCCGTGAAGTCCGTCTCGGAAAAGGCCTTGATGCAATCGACCACACTCTTGAATCCGGCTTGCATCCCCTGGAGCCAGAATGAATCCCGCAGACCTTGCGAAACCGTGGCGCCCTTCCTGTTTGCGCCGTAAAACGGCGTGGCAAGGTCCTTGAAGAACTGCGAGCGGTCGGCGAGCACACCGGCTCGGATCTGGTCGAACGTCTCAATCGGCAATCCGCCGGGATTTTTAGACGTCTTCAGCATCAGTGGCGTTACAGCGCCGATCAGCACGGCCTTGGCCACACGTTTCGTACCAAAGCGGCCAATATAGCGGGCGACTTCGCCGCCCCCTGTGGAGTGCCCGACATGGATCGCGTTTTTCAGGTCGAGATTTTCTACCAGTTCCGCAAGGTCGGCGGCATAGGTGTCCATGTCGTTGCCATCCCAGGGTTGGCTCGATCGACCATGACCGCGGCGGTCAGGGGCAATGCAGCGGAATCCGCGTGTCGCCAGGAAAAGCATCTGGTCTTCCCAGGCGTCCGCGCTCAAAGGCCAGCCATGACTGAATACCACCGGCTGCCCGCTACCCCAATCCTTGTAATAGATCTGTGTGCCGTCTTTCGTTGTTATCGTAGTCACTGATTGCCTCCTTTGTTATAAATGCTTAGCTCCTTGTAGCTCTCTTTGCCTGACTGGCCATCAGCTTGTCCTCGCCCCGTTCGGGATACTCGCAGTTCAGCTCAGGGTTCATCATAAGATCCTCCGGCTATGCGAAAAAAGAGCTTATCGGTCATCACGCCTGAATCCCATCCAGCAGATCATTTCATGGCGTGTTACTAATCTTTCCAATCTCATGCCACAAGAGATCAACCCGTTTCATGGCTGAAGGAAGGTCTGTGGTCATCTCGCCACGCGCCTTTCTGAGCGAAGCCTGGGCGGCCTCGAGTGACTTTCTCGCCTCCGGCAACACGGATTCTTTCACCCTTTCCAATGTCTCGACCAAGACCCCGACCTCTGCATCAGCTGTCCCTATATTTTTTGCCAATAGGTCAGTTTTCACCTTCAACAGGCGTCCGCGCACTTCTGCCATGCGGGCCTTGAATACCGCCTCCTTCAGTTGGGTGCGAACCTCTCCGCTTTCCTTTTCCAAGGCTTCTGCCTGTTTCTTCAAGGCTGCCGCAGTGGCGCTCTTTTGCTCCTTCACCGCCGCATCTGCAGCCGTCAAATCTGTCTTGACGGAACTCTCCAGCTTTGTAACTTTGGAAGCCAGGGCATTCACCGCCCTGGTTATGGTTGCGGCATCTGCGCCTGATTCTATCCGCACATTCTTACGCGCTTCCTCTTCCCCTTTGATGAACAGTTCGGCACTTTCAAGCCGCTGCCTCAACTCTTTGACCTCTGCCCGAAGCCCTCCGGTCTTTTGTTCAATCAGAAAAGGCACGGCGAAATACCCGGCCGCTCCGAGGCCAACAACAAGAAGTATCCCAATAAGTATAGTTCTCATAACCACCTCCACCACATTAGATTTATTCCTGATTCATGCTGCCGGGGGATCAATCGCCGCGTGTCGAACTAACGAGTCAGGGCAACGCTGCGACCCCAAAAAAGGGATTCAAATAGGCGGTGGTCCCCCTCAGTAGTCCGCAACTAATATGCCACGAAAATTACAATCAAAAAAACGCCATAACTGGCTGATTACACAAGTAATATCAAACGAAACAATCGCGAATTATCGTATTCCAGATTGCAACATTTGTTGCAGTTGAAACAAAACTGCGCGCACATAGAGTCTCGAAATAACAAAACGTTGTCTGTTGTTAATGATGGTTATATCAACATAACTTGCACCTTAGGCATCTTGGGAAAGAATCAGAATTTTTTGTAACCAGCTTAAATAATTAAACATTTATTCATGTAAATAAAGGCATGCTTGATGCTGTATGTTCTTCATCGGCTATGGTTTCGGCGGCCATCCGGAGAAACCAGATGACGGGAAAGGAGAAATCACATGAATAAAGTTCTCATGCTGTTGATGGCTGTGACAATGACACTCGGTCTGTATGAAGGTACATCTCACGCGAAAGAATGGTATCGTCCCGAAATGATGCAAGCATTTGGAAGGCCGGGAGATACGGTTATCCCGCAGGAATGGACAACCCCGGAAGCATTAAAAGCGTTCGGAAAACCAGGTGATACCGTGAGAAATCCGGCAATCAGAAAAATACATAAACAGTATGATTCATCCTGCCGTAACTATCGGGGCACCCGAACAAAAAGTACGACTCTGGAAACACCGCACGTGCCAAGGGATTAGATCCGGAGATTTGCATTCGGCATTTCCGGACAACCACGACACTTGCCAGATTATAACTTCTTGGCCACTGCCCTGGCAGCGATCACCACGGGATCCCAGACCGGCGAAAACGGTGGAGCGTAACCAAGGTCGAGATTAATCATATCCTCCACTGTAAAGCCGGCATGCAGGGCGGTCGCCACCGTATCGATCCGCTTGGCCGAACCTTCCATCCCGACAATCTGGCCTCCCAGCAGACGACCGCTCCCTTTTTCAGCAAGCAGCTTGACCGTAATCTCTCCGGCACCCGGATAGTATCCTGCTTTGGTTCGGCTCTTGATAACAGCGCTCACATGTTCGAGGCCAACTGCCGTTATTTCTTTTTCCTGGAGGCCGGTGCGGGCCACTTCTATTTCACAGATTTTTGTGACGGCTGTTCCCATTACTCCAGGAAAGGTGGCGTAACCTCCTCCCAGATTGATGCCGGCCACCCGTCCCTGGCGGTTGGCGACCGTGCCGAGCGCCACATAAAATGGGCGACGACTGACCAGATGGAACGATTCGGCGCAATCACCCGCTGCCCAGATACCGGCAATTCCGGTTTCCATCCGCTCGTTCACCCGGATCGCGCCCTTCTCTCCCAGAGGGATGCCGGCTGCGGCGGCAAGTGCTGTGTTGGGGCGCACCCCCAGGCCGAGGACCACAATGTCGGTCGGCAGCGTCCGCTTATCGGTCACGACACCCGTCACCTTGCCATCTTTGGTCTCAAAAGCGGTGAGGGTCTCCTCCGGATACAGACTGACACCGACATCACGCAGAGCTTGGGAGACAAGTGCCCCCATGTCATAATCGAGGGTACCCATGACCTGTGGAGGCCGGCTTATCAAGGAGACCTCCAGACCATGTCTGACCAGAGCCTCCGCCATCTCCAGGCCGATGTAGCCCCCACCGACGACCACCCCTCTTTTGATTTTACCGGCATCCAGCAGTTGACGCATTTCCAGGCCGCTCTGAAGGGTGTTTACCCCGCAGACTGCGACGGCGTCCGAGCCGGGCAGATCTGGACAGAACGGCAGGGCGCCGGTGGCGATCAGCAGCTGGTCGTACGGTTCCCACCAGATTCTGCCGCTGCCCAGATCACGGACACGAACTTTCCCTGCCGCTGGATCAAGCTCCTCGACTTCATGTCGAATTCTGACGTCAATCCCGTACCGCTCCCGAAAAGTTTCCGGAGTGCGGGCGATGAGTGATTCTTCTTTGTCGACAACCCGGCCGACATAGTAGGGAATACCTCAGGCTGAGTAGGAAGTATGGGGGCCGCGCTCGAAAACGATAATCTCCAACTCGGGACAACGGCGTTTGGCCTGTGAGGCGGCACTCATCCCGGCTGCGTCACCGCCGATTACCACCAATCGTTTTTTGTTCATCGGACTTCCTCCATTGGATGTCAGAATTTGCGACGGTCGTCACCCGATGACTTCTCCAGCCTTTTCTGCCGGATTCTCCGGTCCTCGACTACGGCCCGTTCGGAAAGTTTGTCATCCACATAGTTTATTACGACTTCTCCGCCAAATATTTTCCAGTTTGATTCCATTGTTACGGTGTCGCCACCACCTTTCCAGTTTCGTCGATGAACTTGCCGCACTTTATCGGCAAGTTGGTCGAAGAGACTTTCCGCACCCGGTTCTTCCTGTGGTTTGTATTTTGCGTCAAGCTGCCTGGCCAGGGCTTCGGAGAGCACATCAATGTCGGCTTTATCGGAAGAAAACGGCAAGACCAGCGACACACGAACTGAGTGAAGGACACGGCTCTCAGGGGCAAAGATAAAGAGAAGCTTTGCGTCGTATCCCATGAGTTTGGTGTTACCGTGGTATTCAATATTCACCGCCAGTTCATCAGGCTCATTCCTGCCAAACAATGAGAACCCGCCACCAAGAAATTCTATGGCGATGCCTTTATCCTTGCCAGTGGCAACTACCTTGTCGATATTCATGCCGGACCGCCAGGTATCGAATATAAATGCATCTGCTGTTGGCAGATTCACTAACAGCAGGAGTAATGTCAGAAACCAGGATACTCTGTTTGGCATTGGCCTTCTCCGTGATGAATCTTCAGTTTCGGTAGAAACTGTTCTGTTCCCAAGTTTAGTCCTGAAGATGATTGGCAATTATGCCGCTATTCCTCCTCAGGAAGATTGTCCGGAAGCTCTGTCAGCCCGCTTTGATCTGCCGGCTGGAGTGCCGTCCGTAATAGTTGACTCAAAAGACTGTTTTCTCCGACAAGGTCCCCGGGCTTTTTGCAGTTGTTCATCAGGTTATCAAGCAGATCATCTGTTGTTGCCATCACGTTTCTCCTCTTAATGGCTATGTCAATTTCACAACCATCTTACCCATGTTTTGTCCCTGAAAAAGACCGATAAACGCAGCCACGGCTTGGTCAATCCCTTCCACTACCGTCTCTTTATGCTTCAGCTTGCCGGCTTGACAGTAGTCACCCACCTCTTTTCTGAACTCGGCTTGACGATCCAGCCAGTCAAAAACAAGCAGGCCTTTCATTGTCAACCGTTTGGTCGTGATATTGAAGAGGTTGGAAGGCCCGGGAAGCGATTTTTCCGCGTTGTAGCCAGAGATACTGCCACAGGCGATGATTCGGCCATGGAGCCGCAAAACTGCAAGCGCCGCTTCGAGCGATTCACCGCCGACATTGTCGAAATAGACATCTATTCCGTCCGGCGCGTTGTGCTTCAGTTGGTCAAGTACCGGACCGTCCTTGTAATTGAAGGCTTCATCAAACCCGCACTCGGTTCGCAGAAAGGCTGTTTTTTCATCCGAACCGGCAGACCCGATTACCCGACAGCCGCGTAATTTAGCGAGCTGCCCGGCAACACTTCCGACCGCCCCGGCAGCCCCGGAGATATAGATAGTGTCACCTGCTTTTACCTCCACCAGATTCAGCCCGGCCCACGCGGTCAGTCCCGTCATGCCGAGGGCGCCAAGGTACACCGAAAGAGGCTGGATCTGACTGCTGACCGGCTGCAACTCGCGCGGCGGCGCAATAAAAAACTCCCGCCAGCCAAGGCTTGAGGTCACTATGTCGCCCGGTTTGATTCCCGTAACGCGCGACTCTACGACCTCACCAACCGCGCCCCCTTCAAGCGGTCTGCCTATCTCGAACTGCGGAACGTAGGATTTCCCCTCATTCATGCGACCACGCATGTAGGGATCCACCGACATGAACAGATTACGAACCAGCACCTCCTGATCGCGCAATGACGGTAGAGTGGTCTGCACCAGGGTAAAGTTTGCTGCCGTGGGGATGCCATGGGGACGGGATGCCAAATGGATTTCGCGACTGATTGTTTGTGTCATGACTAGCTCCGTTATTTTTTAAACTGCTCCAATACAATTTTTGCCACCGCCTCGGACGAAGCCGGATTCTGGCCGGTGATCAGGTTGCCGTCCTGAGCGGTGAATGATTGCCAGTCAGCTCCTTTGGCATACTTGCCCCCCTTTTTCTGCAACTCGTCTTCCACGAGGAACGGCACCACATCGGTCAGTCCGACAGCGGCTTCTTCCGAGTTGGAGAATCCGGTGACCGCTTTTCCCTGTACCAGCGACGAACCATCCGGTGACTTGGCATGGCGCAATACTCCGGGGGCGTGGCACACCGCTGAAACCGGTTTGCCCTGGGCATACATGGCCTCAATCAGGGCAATGGAACACCTGTCCTCGGCCAGATCCCATAACGGGCCGTGGCCGCCGGGATAAAACAGCGTGTCATAGTCATTGGAACAAAGATCCCGCAAAATTTTGGTATGGGCCAACGCGTTCTGCGCTTCCTTGTCACCCTTGAATCTGACCGTTGCCGCAGTTTGAGAATCCATTTCGTCACTTTTCGGATCCAGGGGCGGTTGCCCACCCTTTGGCGACGCCAGGGTAATATCAGCTCCCGCATCTTTAAAGACGTAGTACGGGGCGGCAAATTCCTCCAGCCAGAAACCGGTTTTTTTGCCCGTGTTGCCAAGTGCGTCGTGTGACGTCAATACCATCAGGATTTTCATGGTGTATTCTCCTTGTCTCAAAGTTCCGACGCCTTCGGAAAGAGGATGTTGTTCTCCAGGTGAACATGTTTGTGGAGGTCGTCCTCAAACTCTTTGAGCTTCTGATAGGTAAGCATGAAGGTGTTGCAGGCATCGTCAGGAATCGCGTAATTATTCGAGAGGTGGCGGATCGTATGGACTGCATCGCCGATCTCCTCGTGTTCGCGATGGAGCCTGAGCAGGGACACCCGGATGATTTCCCTGTCATGCGCATCCGGAGTTGTACCGGCCACTCTGGCAGCATCGGCCCGTTTGAGAGCCGGGAAAAACACCTCCTCTTCTTCCTTCAGGTGGGCCGTCATATCCGTGGCGATTTTGTCAAAAATAGTGGCAATCCCGATCACCTCGGGATGGTTGGCGCCATGCACGTCTGCTATCTTTCGGGCATAGGCAGTGATCTGCCCGTCATTTTCCTTGAGCCAGGCATGGTGGGTATTGACGATGTAATCGGCGAGAAACGGCAGTGTCCACGAGGAATAGTTCAGGCTTCGTTCGACCGGTTCATTTTGCACTGCCGCCAGTTCGCCCGTTATTCCGGCAAGATCGATTCCTTTCTCCGCGCAGGCGGTCGCGAGAGCCACCCGGCCGCCGCAGCAGAAGTCGATGCCGTGGTTCTCAAAAACAGCGGCGGTCCGGAAATTTGCCGCAACAATCTCGCCAATAGTTTTATCTCCTGTTGTTGATTCTTGCATGATCGTCTCCTTTTACCTCGGATAGTTCCGGTCAGCCGCTGATAGAGCAGATGTTCACCTTTGGCGGCACCTGCGGCAGGTGCCAGATCTGGTCGTTGTACTCGCGCATGGTGCGGTCGGTGGAAAAAAAACCGCTACGGGCGGTGTTGCGGATGCTCCTGCGCGTCCATTCCTCCCTGTCCCGGAACAGCGCTGCTGCCTGTTTCTGTGCCTCCACATAACTGCGAAAATCCGCGGCCACCAGCCACGGATCGCCGGGGTTGGTTATGGCGTGCATAATCGGGTCGAAGATACCCGGTTCAAAATGGTTGAAGTGCCCGCTCGACAGCAGCTGCAGCACCCGCGCCAGATCCTCGTCGTTGGCAATGATCGCCGCCGGGTCGTAGCTGTGTCGAAGCTCTTCCACCTGCTCTGCGCTCAGCCCGAAGAGGAAGAAGTTTTCGTCGCCAACCTCATCGCGGATCTCGATGTTAGCCCCGTCCAGGGTGCCGATGGTAATGGCGCCGTTCATCATGAACTTCATGTTGCCGGTGCCGGAAGCCTCTTTGCCGGCGGTCGAGATCTGCTCGGAAAGGTCGGTCCCCGGTGCGATTATCTCCATGGCCGAAACGCTGTAGTTGGGCAGAAAAGCCACCTTGAGCAGGGGGGAGGCATCGGGATCGGCATTGATCACGGCTGCCACGTTGCTGATCAGCTTGATGATGCGCTTGGCCATGAAATAGCCCGGCGCCGCCTTGCCGCCGATGAGGACGCACCGCTGCGTCCAGTCACCCGTATCGCCGCGCTTGATGCGGTCATACAGGTGGATGACGTGCAGGACGTTGAGCAGTTGGCGTTTGTACTCGTGGATCCGCTTGACCTGCACATCAAAAAGCGCCCGGGGATCGAACACCACGCCGCACTCATCGGCCACAAGCTTTGCCAGACGCTCCTTGTTGGCCAGTTTTACCCGGTACCACCGTTCGCGGAAACTACCGTCCTCGGTCAGGGGGAGGATCTCGCGCAGACGGTCCAGATCCACCTCCCACCCGGCGCCGATGGTTTCGTCCAGTAGCTGCGTCAGGCCGGGGTTGCTCCAGACGAGCCAGCGCCGCGGGGTGACACCGTTGGTTTTGTTGTTGAATTTGTTCGGCCACAGTTCAAAAAAATCACTGAACAGCCCCTCGGCCAGCAGCCGCGAATGCAGGGCGGCGACGCCGTTGACCGAAAAACTGGCGGATATTGCCAGATAGGCCATGCGTACCATCGGTTCGGGCCCCTCCTCGATCAGGGACATGCGGCTCAGCCGTCCGGTGTCGCCGGGCCAGCGTCGGGACACCTCGGCCAGAAAACGGGCGTTGATCTCAAAGATGATATCCAGAAGCCGCGGCAGCAGCGTTCGGAAGAGTCGTACCGGCCACTTTTCCAGCGCTTCCGGCAGAAGGGTGTGGTTGGTGTAGGCCATGGTGGCGGTAGTGATCTCCCATGCCTGCTCCCATCCCAGCCCGTGTTCATCCATCAGCAGCCGCATCAGCTCTGCCACGGCGCAGCTCGGGTGGGTGTCATTGAGCTGGAAGACGTTTTTCCCGGCGAAACGTGAAAAATCGCTGCCATGGGTTCCCACCCAGCGTGACAGCACGTCCTGGAGGCTGGCCGAGGCGAGAAAGTACTGCTGGCGCAGCCGCAGCTCCTTGCCGTTTTCACTGGAATCGTTCGGATAGAGCACCATGGTGATCTGCTCGGCACTGTTCTTGGCTGCCACCGACTCGGGGTAAAGGCCGGCGTTGAACTCTCCCAGGTCGAATTCGTCGGTGGCCGCCGCTTTCCACAGTCGCAGGGTATTGACGGTGCAATTACGGTAACCCGGAATAGGAATGTCGTAGGGGATGGCCAGCACGTCGTTTGTGTCGACCCAGCGCGGCGCCAGCCGATCTGTTTTGTCGCGGTAGTACTCCGTGCGTCCACCGAAGTGTACCCGCTGGGTGTATTCGGGGCGTGCGATCTCCCAGGGGTTGCCATTGCGCAGCCAGTGATCCGGCTCCTCCACCTGTTCGCCGTTGACGATCAGCTGGCGGAACATGCCGTAATCGTAGCGGATGCCATATCCTGTCACCGGAAGCTGCAAGGTGGCGCAACTGTCAAGGAAACAGGCGGCAAGCCGCCCCAGGCCGCCATTGCCCAGACCGGCGTCGTGCTCGGAATCTGCCAGCTCCTCAAGCTCCATTCCCAGGCACTGTAGCGCCAGGGTAATGTTCTCCTGCAGTCCCAGGTTGAGTACGGCGTTGCCCAGCGTCCTGCCGATGAGGAACTCCATGGAAAGGTAGCTGGCTGTTTTGCAGTCGTTCTTCTCATAGGCATAACGGGTCTGCTTCCAGCACTCCATCAGCCGTTCCCGCAGGATCAGCACAAGGGCCTGATATGCGTAGTGGGCGGAGCGGCAGTGTCGATCGCGCCCCAGGGTGTGGGTATAGTTGCGGCGAAAGTCGTTGACCAGGCTCAACACATCCATCTCCATGGGAGGGATGTCGGTAAGAGTGTCGGTCAGCAGACTTCGTTTGAGTTGTACGTTGTCCATGGCGTTACTCCGGTCTTGAATTCCGCTGTCATCGGGAGCGCGGACCTTCCTTCCCGCATGGTTCAAATGCGGCGGAAAGCTCAACAAGCCATACGCGTTGCGTATGGGTAAACGGCAACTATCATGCCAGAGAATAATGGCGGTGAACGATTGTGCAACAGGCTGATTGTACAGTAGAAAGGGAGGGCGGCTGTGCAAGGTGAATGGAAGAATACGCTGCAATATTTGTGGCAGTAGACACAAAACAATATCTGTAATTTACTATCGAAAAGGCAGTGATGCATCTGTCGGCTTTAAAATAGTTCCGATCCGCACATCTCCCGTCAGGGTGCGGTGCACCGGGCAGCGTCCGGCTATCTCCAGCAAGCGCTGACGCTGCTCTTCGTCCAGCTTGCCATGCAGCTCAAGTTCCCGTTCGATACTGTCGATCTGGCGCACCTTCTCGTCGCAATCCTGGCAATCTTCGGCGTGTATTTTCTGATGTGAGAGCCGCACCACCACGTCCTCCAGCGGCCATTTCTTGCTCTGCGCATACATCCTGATTGTCATGCCGGTGCAGGCTCCAAGGGCGGCCAGCAGGTATTCGTAAGGGGAGGGCCCCTCGTTGCCGCCGCCGTATTCAAGAGGTTCGTCGGCCACCAGCGGGAAGCCGTTGGCGAACAGCTCGGTGCGAAAGCCCTCTACTCCGGTTCGTGCCGTAACCCGGTTGTCGATCACCTCCGGCGGAACAGGCGCGGGGGGCGATGTGCCGGGAAGGGTCAGGTAGCGGGCGGCCCAGGCCGCAATGATTCCACCTGCGTAAGCTGAGTCTCGGGCATCGGAAAGAAGGTGGTCGGCCGCATCAAGGGAGATGAAGCTCTTGGGATGGGAAGCGGCCCGGTAGATGGCGGCGGCGTTTTCAATCCCCACCACCCGGTCGTGAGGCGAGTGCATCACCAGAAGCGCCGCCTTGAGGCGCCGTGTCTCTGTCGGTTGCTGAGCCTCCAGGTCGTCCAGCAGGCTTTTGCGGATGGTGAAATCCCGTCCGCTGATGCTGACCGTGGCCTGGCCGGTCTGCCCGATCTGTTCCGATGACACTCCCAGCAGACCTTTCAGGCTTGCCGGATTGAACGGGGCGGCGATGGTGACTACGGTTGCTGTCGAGGGGATGTTTGCAGCGGCCGCCAGCACCGCCGTTCCCCCCAGGGAATGGCCGATGAGCAGCCGGGGTGCTTCATATTCACGCTCCAGGAATCCGGCAGCCGCGGCAAGGTCGCTCACTTCGGAGGAAAAAGTCGTCGCCGAGAAGTCCCCCTCGCTCTCCCCCAGACCGGTAAAGTCGAAGCGCAACACGGCGATGCGTCTGCTGCTCAGGGCCCGTGAAATGTTCACCACCGCCTTGAGGTCTTTGGAACAGGTAAAACAGTGGGCAAACAGGGCATAGGCAAGCGGCTGCTCGTCATCGGGCAGCTCCAGTCGGGCCGCGAGCTGTTCGCCACGGCTATTGGGAAAGGTGATGCTTTTTGTATTCATATCTGCCTCAGCTCTCGGGCTGTCGGCGATTTCCCGTGACCTGCTTTGCCAGGTCCGCGGCCAGCGCGCAGAGGGTGCCGGAATCTTCAAGCCCGCTCAGAA
>Ga0209212_1005870_pt1 | contig 14384 bp, 9 predicted proteins | sample RifGroC2_FD_183996 | JGI IMG/M metagenome (GOLD analysis project Ga0209212, IMG submission 183996) | Groundwater microbial communities from Rifle, Colorado, USA - Groundwater C2 (SPAdes) (version 2) | ecosystem: Environmental > Aquatic > Deep subsurface > Groundwater | place: Rifle, Colorado... | reverse complement strand
CCCCCCCCCCCGGCCCCCTCCCGTCAAGGGAGGGGGGGGCTGCAGTACCGAAGCATCAAGCAGGACTGGGCACTAGGCTAACGGAGGCGGGGACAGTGCAAGGGGCTGACCGGACCACGCGGGCCCTCCCCCTGTCTTTCGGGCAACGCCTTAGCGCGCGGCGGTTTCAACCACTCCGACCACGCTTTCGTCCTCTGCCTCCATGATGCCGAACTCCATCAGGAGGCCTTCCAGCTCTTCCATCTCCAGCGGAGTCGGAATGACCAGCATTTTGTTGTCGTTGATCTTCTGGGCCAGGGCCATGTACTCCTGTGCCTGGGGATGCTCGGGGGAGTATTCTATCACCGTCATGCGCCGCAGCTCCGCGCGTTGAACCTGGTTGTCTCGGGGGACGAAGTGGATCATCTGGGTGCCAAGCTTGCTGGCGAGAGCTTGAACCAGCTCGAACTCCATGTCGGTCTTGCGGGCATTGCAGATCAGGCCGGCTAGCCGCACCTTCCCGGAGGTTGCGTACTTGAGTATCCCTTTGGCGATGTTGTTGGCGGCGTACATGGCCATCATCTCTCCCGAACAGACGATGTAGATCTCTTCGGCCTTGCCTTCACGAATCGGCATGGCGAAACCGCCGCAGACCACGTCGCCCAGCACGTCGTAGAAGACGAAGTCCAGGTCCGGGGAGTAGGCGCCGTTCTCCTCCAGGAAGTTTATGGCGGTGATGACCCCGCGCCCCGCGCAACCGACACCGGGCTCAGGCCCGCCGGACTCCACGCATTTGATGCCGCCGTAACCGACCTTTAGGACATCATCCAGTTCCAGGTCCTCGACCGTGCCCAGTTCCCGCACCAGGTCCATGACGGTGTTCTGTGCCTTGGCGTGCAGTATCAGGCGGGTGGAGTCGGCCTTCGGGTCGCAGCCGACGATCAGGATCTTTTTGCCCAGTGAGGCGAGCCCCGCAACCGTGTTTTGAGTCGTGGTCGATTTTCCGATGCCGCCTTTGCCATATATTGCTACCTGTCTCATTTTCAGTCTCCCTTTCCACCGCTGTGGATCAGACTAATTTTTCGAGGTAGCAGATGAGCCGCCACAAGGGATTTTTTCGGAATCGCCAAGGTCCTCGGCCTTTTGAGCACTAAGCTCTTTTCGGTGTCAAATCCTCCCGGGAATTAATCGTTATGCCTGACCACTCAGTGCGGAGCGATCGGGATTACCTTTACATTACCCGTGCCAACACACTGCGGCATTGCAGACCCCAGTAATCAGGGAGTTTAGTGACGATACAATCCTGCCGTTCCAAGTATCTTTTGAGAAATATGATTAAATTATGTACTGGTGATAGTTATTGTGGCAGAAGCAGATTGGTAATTTGGGCTGCGGATCAGCTTTAAATTACCGTCAGCAATAATTACTAAAACCGCCAGATATTATGGACGTAAAATATAATTCTGAACAAAATTTAGCTGTTCGCATAGTGATTAAACAGATACAGAGATGCTCTGAAACGCTCGGCCGCGCTGCTGAGGCAGCTTCAGGGCTGACCTTCCCCTTCACCTGACTCGTAATAAGGCTGAAACAGTATTAACGGATAACGCCTGTATCTTGCCGGGTTCCTGAGGGCAGACCTCTAGAACGGCAATTCCACCCGAGGAGGAATAGCTGACTCTGGAGGGAAGGGATCTGGCTGAGTGCAGGTGCTGAAGCCTCGGCCGCCCTGAAAAATTATTTTTTTGTCATTGTTTGTTTGCAATCCTGGTGCTATGCTTCACCGCGCAAGGGGTAGCGCTGGATGGTCAGCGCCCAATGACATCAAAGGTATGGGGAGGGGTAATGAGAGAGGTGTCTGGATGCGGACCCCTGCGATTTGCGCTGCTCGCAGGTCTCTTTGTCGTCGCCATCGTCACTGCCGCGTCTGCCGCGGAAAACCCCGAACCTGCCGTGCCTAAGCCTCCCGAACAGGGCACAACTGCCGGAAAGCGTAATCCTCCCGAAAAGGGCAAACCTGGCGAGACGGCCAGGCCTTTTTCCAACAGCACCGGTGTCACCCCCCCCGGGTCGCCCCTCCCGCCTCCAAACGCCCCCCCTGTATCCAAAGAACAGAAAACGGGACCCGCTCCAGCGGGGGCGAAAGAGTCGACCTTGAGCATCTTCATGCCTGACGGCCAACTCAAGTCGCACCTGGTACGGGTCTATCTGTCGCGTGACATCAACCCGGACCTGAACCCTACTCTCCAGCTCTATCGCAGTCATGCTATCACCAAGAAAACGGCCGATGAGGACCGTATCCTATCGCCGACCCTGGTCGCGCCCAATCAAGAATGGATTCAGCCGTTCCAGGGGGCTCAGGTGCGACGGACCGGAACTCTCATGCTCTTTGATCTGAGCGGGATGGATTTCGGTCCCCGCGCCATGGTTCGGGTGCGACCTGTCATGTCATGGAACGAAGGTGGCGCCAAGATCGTCGCTGTCGGCGTCAGTGAGGTTAATGTCGGGAGTGTAGTGCTCTCCAGCGCTTATACCCTGTTGATCCTGGCGGCTGCGGCTCTGTTCGTGATGTGGCTGTCGTGGAAATCCGGTGGCAGGCCGCTCCTGCTACTCACCGGGGTGGACGGTCGTCTTTCCCTGGCCCAGACTCAGATCGCCTGCTGGACCATCGCGGTCGGCGGCGTGGTGCTGATGTACGGCATGATTCGGCTGGAGATCCCGGCGATCCCGGACTCTCTGGTTGTCCTGATGGGGGCCTCGCTGGCTACCGGCGGGATCGGGTATTTGACGGACGCACAGAGACAGCAAAGGAAAGCCGCTGCCGGTGCGGCGCCCACTCGATTCGGCTGGGGGATAGGGGATCTGGTCCGCGCCTTCTCCGACGGGGAGCCACCGGAGCTGTCGCTGGCCAAGGCGCAGATGGTTTTCTGGACTCTCCTCTTGCTCCTCCTTTTCCTCTCAAAGAGCATCCTCGACGGCGCGATCTGGGACATCCCGTGGCAGCTCGTGGCCTTGATGGGCTTCAGCCAGGCCGGGTACCTGGCCCCGAAGCTGGCGCAGCAGATTCAGGAGCCGCCGGCAAAACCAGGGCAACCGGGCTGAGCAACCGGAGTGAGAGACTACGGACAGCCAGGATGAGCCAAACTCCGCTCGATAAGAAACCGAAGCGACGCCACAGTGGTACGGTTGCGGGCACTGCTTAGTCGCTGCACTCTGGTGGCGAGGCGTCCAGCTGTTCACGCACCTTCCTGAGCAGCGCCTGCGGGGGGGCGGGCTTGGGGATAAAGTTGACATCCTCTATCAGCACCCCCTTCTCGTGAATGATTTCCGCCGGGTAGCCGCTGGTAAAAAGCGCCACCACATCCGGCCTGATCGACTGCATCTTCAGCAGCGTCTCTTTGCCGTTCATCTTGGGGAGCACCACATCCATGATTACCAGTTGTATCTCATCCTGATGCGCCGCGAATTGCGCCACCGCATCCTGACCGTCCACCGCTTCGATAACCCGGTAGCCGTTTTGCTCCAGCAATAGCAGGGTCAGGTCCCGTACCTCCCTATTGTCCTCCACCACCAGTATGGTTTCGTCCCCCCCCTTTATTCCAGCCATCTCTTCAGCCGGCCGCTGAGACGCAGCCTCGCCCGCCGCTAAAGGCAGGTAGATCTGGAAGGCGGTGCCGGTTCCCTTTTCGCTGTGGACGGTGACGAAGCCGTTGTGCTGCTTGACGATGCCATAAACGATGGACAGGCCGAGCCCGGTTCCCTTGCCCACTTCCTTGGTGGTATAAAACGGCTCGAAGATCCTCGCCTGGGTCGCCTCATCCATCCCTTGACCACTGTCGCTCACGGTTAAGAGGGCATAGTTTCCCACGGTGCCGAACCCGTGGCTGTGGCAATAATCCTCGGTCATCTCGAACCGGCTGGTCTCGATGATCAAAGATCCCCCCTCAGGCATGGCGTCACGGGCATTGGTGGCCAGGTTGATGATGACCTGGTCGATCTGCCCTGAATCGACTGTCACGATCAGATCCTCTGCGCTTAGGCGGGGCCGCAGCTCGATCTCTTCGCTGATCAGGCGCGCCAGCATCTTTTCCACGTTTTTGACGATGCCGTTGAGATCGGCTGGCTTCGATGTGATGATCTGCTTCCTGCTGAAGGCGAGCAGCCCGTGGGTCAAATGGGCTGCCCGGTCGGCAGCCGCCAGGATCTGTTCCAGGTACTGCGTCGTTTTCTCGTCGTTCTTCAACCTCATTCCCGCCAGGCTGCCATAGCCGATGATGGCGGTAAGGATGTTGTTGAAGTCGTGGGCCACCCCGCCGGCAAGCTGGCCGATCCCTTCCATTTTCTGCGATTGGCAGAGCTGCTGTTCCAGATTCTTGCACCAATTCGGCGAGCCGCTCACGGTGCGCCGTCAATTCTTCCGCTTGGGCCAGCAATCGCTCATGGGCATCCAGCAGTGCGTCCTCGGCGCTTTTGCGCCGCCTCTCGCGGCTCCAGAGTCCCGCAGTGGCGGCGGCAATGATAAACGCCCAGGCCAGGGTGATGCCCAGGAAGATGCGCCTCGATTTTAAGCGATCTTTCGCACCGCTTTTTTCGACGACATGCTCCAAATCCGACGCCTCGGCGAGTATATCCTTAAAGAGCGCGTCGAAACGCTGATCGTGGAGCGAGCCGACGCCGGCTTCCGCGGGACTGCGCAAGCGCTCCAGGGCCAGCGCCTTAAACTGCACCATCATGGCTTTGAGCCCGGCGAGACGAGATCGCAGTGCCGGGTTCTCCGCTTGGGCCAGCATCAAGCCGTGCCCGGTTTCCCCGCCGTTCAGGGCCGAATTGACCAGGTAAACTGCATGATCCATGGCAGCCAAAGCTTCGTTTGCCGTACTGTCCCCGCTCAGGGCCTCCTCTAGCCAGAGATGTCCGGTCGCGACACTGATCTGGGCGCCCATGAAGGCATCGATGACCAGAAGATTCGTCTGCTGTCTGGCGCTGATACGGTTCACCCATAGGAGCAGAAAGATGGATAAAGCTCCGATCAGCATTACCGCTGCCGGCACCAGGCACCACTTCTGTGATCTCTTAAGACTAGACACGGGCTCTCCTGAAAAAATTTAAGCAGCATCACCAATAGTTCCTTCTCACGTTCTCTGTGGGATGCCACGCTCTGGGGGCTGACTCTTTCATTGGACCGCTACTGTAGCCAGCTCCGGGTAAGATATTCCTCGGGTTTTTTTGCGATTTCTTGATTAAAAAAGCGAACAGAGGGATTTCCGATGCAGAAAGCAATCCCGTAAGTGGGACTTCCCCCCCGACGGCATGGCACACTACCTGAGCCCGCCCCTACCCGGAGCAGGTTGACAAAAAAAGGCGCGATCTTGAAGATCGCGCCCTGGTTGGAGGCTGTGGGAAGTACCGTTAGTTCCTAGCCCGTCTCCGGGCCAAGCCTAGAGCCGCAAGGCCGGCTTCAAGTCGAAGCGGTCCAGGTTCATCACCTTGTTCCATGCCGCCACGAAGTCATGCACGAACTTCTCCTGGGAGTCCTGGCAACCGTATGCCTCCGCCTGGGCCCGGAGCAGGGAGTTGGAGCCGAAGATGAGATCGACACGGGTGCCGGTCCACTTCAGTTCCCCCGTTGCGCGATCCCGCCCCTCGAACAGATCCTCGGCTTCCGAGGTCGCCTTCCAGGTCGTGCTCATGTCGAGCAGGTTCACGAAGAAGTCATTGGTCAGCGCCCCCGGCCGCTTGGTGAAGACGCCGTGCCGGGACTCTCCCGAATTGGCATTCAGGACGCGCATGCCGCCAAGGAGAACCGTCATCTCCGGAGCGCTCAGCGTCAGCAGTTGTGCCCGATCAATCAGGAGCTCTTCCGCCGATATGGTGTATCTCGCTTTGAGGTAGTTGCGGAACCCGTCCGCAGCCGGTTCGAGCGGGCGGAATGCCACCACGTCGGTCTGCTCCTGCGAGGCATCGGTGCGTCCCGGGGTGAAGGGAACGGTCACGGCGTGACCGGCATTTTTTGCGGCTTGCTCCACGGCTGCGCAGCCGCCCAGAACTATCAGGTCGGCCAGCGATACCTTTTTGCCGCCGGGCTGCGCGCTGTTGAACTGATTTTGGATCCCCTCAAGGGTCTGCAGCACGCTCTTCAGTTGGGCCGGCTGGTTCACTTCCCAATCATTCTGCGGTGCCAGACGGATACGCGCACCGTTTGCCCCGCCGCGCATATCGGAGCCGCGGAAGGTGGAGGCGGATGCCCAGGCCGTCGAGACCAGTTGGGAGACGGACAGCCCGGAAGCGAGGACCTTGTCCTTGAGGCCCGCGATGTCCCGCTGGTCGATCAGTTCATGAGTACGCGCGGGGAGGGGGTCCTGCCAAACGAGATCTTCCGCGGGGACCAGCGGGCCGAGATAGCAGGCACGGGGTCCCATGTCGCGGTGCGTCAGTTTGAACCAGGCCCGGGCAAAGGCGTCTGCCAGTTCGTCGGGGTGCTCATGGAAGCGCTTGGCGATCGGTCCATAGATCGGGTCGAGCTTCAGGGCGAGGTCCGTGGTGAGCATCATGGGGGCGTGCCGTTTGCCCGGCTCGTGGGCGTCGGGCACGAGCCCCTTGGCCGATGGATCCTTGGGAGTCCACTGCTGCGCACCGGCAGGACTTTTGGTAAGCTCCCAGTCGTAGCGGAACAGGACGTCGAAGTAGCCGTTGTCCCACTTCACCGGGTTCGCGGTCCAGGCGCCTTCCAGGCCGCTGGTGATGGTGTGCGCACCTTTGCCGCTGCCGAAGCTGCATTTCCAGCCCAGGCCCTGCTCCACGATGCTGGCGCCTTCGGGCTCGGGACCCACATGCGACGCAGCGCCGGCGCCGTGGCATTTGCCGAAGGTGTGTCCACCGGCGATCAGCGCGACGGTCTCCTCGTCATTCATCGCCATGCGAGCGAAGGTCTCGCGGATGTCCTTGGCCGCGGCGAGCGGATCCGGGTTGCCGTTCGGCCCTTCCGGGTTCACGTAGATCAGGCCCATCTGAACCGCAGCGAGAGGTTTTTCCAGTTCCCGTTCGCCCGTGTAGCGCTTGTCCCCCAGCCAGGTGTCCTCAGTCCCCCAGTAGATGTCCTCTCCCGGTTCCCAGACGTCCTCGCGCCCGCCACCGAAACCGAAAGTCTTGAATCCCATCGACTCCAGGGCGCAGTTGCCGGCGAAGATCAGCAGGTCGGCCCAGGAGATCTTCTTGCCGTACTTTTGCTTGATGGGCCACAAAAGCATGCGCGCCTTGTCGAGGTTGGCGTTGTCGGGCCAGCTGTTCAGGGGGGCAAAGCGCTGGCTGCCGGACCTCGCGCCGCCGCGGCCGTCGCCGGTGCGGTAGGTGCCTGCGCTGTGCCAGGCCATGCGTATGAACAATGGCCCGTAGTGACCGTAGTCGGCCGGCCACCACTCCTGTGACGTGGTCATCAACTTGAAGATGTCCTTCTTCACGGCATCCAGGTCGAGACTCTTGAACTCCTCAGCGTAGTTGAAGTCCTCGCCCATCGGATTCGACAGGGGGGAATGCTGGTGCAGGATCTTGAGGTTCAACTGGTTCGGCCACCAGTCTCTGTTGGACCTGCCACTGCGTGCTGCGTGCTTGTCAGTTCTGTCCGTCACCGGGCACTTGCTGTCTGCATCCATGAAATTTGCTCCTTTCGCCGTATGAATATAATTACTGTTAGCTTCCAAGTGTAGCGCCTCGGCAGCCATCTGTCTCAAAGACTGGTGAAAAAACAGTTCAGCCAAATTAAGAGCTATTCCGTTAACACCCGATGTTGTTATTTACGCTGGGAGATTTATGTGTTAGACAGCTCTGGTGTGGTGGCCCCTGAGTTCGTTGGTGCAGTTTAACTAAGGTAGTGTCGATACCTTCCTCTATCTGTGAGTACTGTCATGCCTATGAATGAGCATGGAAAAACCAAGACGTCACGGCTGGGAATCTGGTTCGTTTACCTGTTCCTGTCTGTCTTTGTCATCATTGGTAGCAGCTGCCTGCTGTACGCGCCGGTAAAAATGGTAAAGACTGCCCTGTTCATAAGGAGTGCCGCGTCTACTACCGGCACGGTAACCGATCTGCACGCCAGCCGCGGCTCGAAGACGACGACCTTTGCGCCGGTGGTTTCCTTCAACACGGAAGACGGGACTGCTGTCGAGTTCCGCTCCCGGATCAGCAGCAGTTCTTCGGACTACAGCAGGGGCGAACAGGTGCAGGTCTACTACGATCCGCAGCATCCTGACGTCGCCGAGATCAACGCATTCATCCCGCTCTGGATGCCGGTGATCCTTTTATCGGCCCTGGGCCTCAGCTTTACCGCAGCGGGGGGCGGGGTGCTGTTTTTGCATCGCCGTGGCGCCAGAGAGGCGCGGCGCATAGAGGCGGCTCTGCAGCAGGGGATGAAGGAATGGGAGACGGACCCGGATTGGCGCTCGGGTCACATCCGGTCGGCAACCCGCCAGGAGATGTGGTTTTATTGGCTGTTCGCAGTTGTCTGGAACGCCATCGCACAGCCGACAGGATTCCTGGTTGTTCCCGAGATCCTGGACCACGAAAACTGGCCGGCTGCCATCGGTCTGCTGTTCCCGGTGGTCGGGTTCTGGCTGCTGGCGGTTGCCATCCGCAAGACCCTCCAGATACGGAAGTTCGGACAGGTCGTTTTGCAGATGAATCCCTCTCCCGGCTCACTTGGCGGCGAGGTGGGGGGAATGGTCGATCTCCCGGTGCCGTACCGGGCCAGGCAGATCTTCAATGTTTCCCTAAGCTGTCAAAAGGTCAGGAGGCAGAGAAAAAGCACCAGCGAAGAGCTGGTCTGGCAGGATGCGGGGCCGGCTGTCGCTGCTCACGGCCCGGGTGGAACGCGGATCGCCTTCAAGTTCGCTGTCCCGGCTGAGCTGCCACCGAGCAGCAATGATGTAGAGAGTGGCCACCGCTGGGTTGTCCGTCTCACCGCCGACTTGCCCGGGATCGATCTGGACAGCAACTTCGTGATCCCCGTTGTGGCAACTGCTGCCCCCTTGACCTCGAGCATCACAGTGCCGCCGACGCCTGGCGTCAGGCCTGTCGTTTCGGTCCCGGCCGAGGTCGTAGGTATCGAAAAGCAGGGTGACAACCTGTTGCTGCATTATCCCCCGCGTCGCAACTTCAAGAGCGGCCTGGCCTTCGCTCTAACGGGCGGCGTGTTTCTTTTCACTACCTGTATGCTGATCGTGAAGGCGGTGGTGATAGGTCTGATCATGCTTCCCACCTTTGGGCTGATGGGGCTCGGCCTGGTACTATACGCCCTCTGGCTGTTCGGCAACTCCCTGCAGGTTGATGCCCTCGCTGGAGAACTGGTCGTGGCACGCCGCTTCCTCGGCATTCCGGTGTACTCCAGCCGTGTAGCTTCTTCCGCCATGAAGGACGTGGAGTCGGTGCGCTTTGGATCTGTTGGTGCGGGAGACTCGGCAAAGCTCATTTTCACGGTTTCTGTGCGGCTGGCGGACGGCAACAAGATGACCGTTGGCGACGGCATCGAAGGACGTTCTAATGCCGAAACCATAGCCGGGATCATTGCTGAAAAGTACGGCCTGCGCGCGACCCGTTCCAGTTTCTACAACCCTCTGGACAGCGACGCCATCTAAGAAGGTGTGGGGGCAGACGGCGAAGCCGGAGCTTTAAGGAAAGTGGACGCAGAGGTGACAGATGACAATCCCGGACCAGAAGCCATCCCAGTACGTCTGCCCTAAGTGTGCCTCCGTGCGCCGGGAAGATGATGCAACTTGTCCAAGCTGCGGGGTAATCTACGCAAAGGTGCGGCCCCGACCGTATGAACCTGCTCCTGTGGGCGCGAGCGACCTATCTGTTCCCATCTCCTTAGCCGGAGAGCCTGCCAGCCCGGCCGTCAGCTATGCGCGCGGAGCCTTTCTCGCGCTGCTGGCGTACTACACTTTCTGCCTCCTGTCTCATCCCATCGCCTCCAACTACCTGGGAGAGAGCTTCCTCCACCTGGTAAATCTCCCATTTCACGAGGCCGGGCACGTCCTTTTCTCACCCCTTGGCCGTTTCCTGCAGGTCGCGGGTGGCACCTTGATGCAACTCATCGTGCCCGCAGCAGTGGCGATCTCTTTTCTCAGGCGCCGCGACCGCTTCGGTGCAGCGGTCTCCCTCTGGTGGCTGGGCGAGAGCCTTGCGGATGTCGCTCCCTATGCGGACGACGCCCGCGCCGGGCAGTTGATGCTTTTGGGGGGTGTGACGGGGAGCGAAGTGGAGGATTACCACGACTGGGAGGTAATGCTGGGCAAACTCGGCATGCTCTCCTGGGACCACGCCGTCGGCCGCTTCTTCTTTGTAGTGGGAGGCGTCACCATGGCTGCGGCCGTGCTGTTCGGGGCGGTGTCCACCTGGCGGGAGGCGCGGAGAGGGTAATCCTGTGTAGCTGAGTATCTGCTTGTGAGAAAGTAGAATCTTGGAGTGCCACGCAGGACCCTCACAAAGGTCGAGCAGCTGTGGAGGTTTGAGGCATTGGAAGCACATGTCTAGAAGGTTCTAGTGAGTTCTAGCACGATTCGTATAGACTTGTTTAGATTCTTATAGAATTCTGTAGGATGGAGACTAACCCAACGAAAGAGCCCTTGGCGATTGCCAAGGGCTCTTGTTGTTAAAGGTCCGACGCAGGGCATTGAACCTCCGCCCCCTGCTCACCATGCAGATGCGGGTGCTGGAGAAATAACTAGTGACGGTGGTGCAGCTTGAAGCCCATTATGTTCCTTCCTTCTTCCGAAAGTGGCTTCTGAGCTTTAAGCTCATCGACCGGCATTACACCCACTCCATACCTGTAGATCATCTCTCCTCCGAGCCACCCGGAGACCAGAAGACCTAGCACAGCGACAACGGACAATACTACAGGACCGAGCGACGCCGGCTCGATATTCCGACGCCACAAAAAGTTGATTACATATAAAGTGACGAGAGTCAGATTGATCGCCATGTGCCACAGACCGACCTTCTTGGCTTGGGATGGCGGCAGGTTATACAGGTCGATGAGGCCTGGCAGGGCGGCCAACAAGGCACCGATAATGCCCCCTGCCAGACTGTAATATGCCATGGTATTCCAGATGGCAGTGTCTGTAAAACGATAGACCACGTCACATACGAGTGAGAAAATCCAGAGTCCGATCGGGATGGGCACCAGCATTGGATGAATGGGGTGCCCGGCTATGCTAGTTTTGCTGATCATTTTTGACCTCCCCGTCTTTCGACACCTCTACTTGCAACCCTCTTCCCCAGATCCTCATATAATCTCATGATAAAATAAGTGATTTATAATGTAAATGCGGTGGATTGAGGCCGATAACGCAGTTGGCTCGGCAGCCATCAGGAGAGCTCTAGCGGCTGAAACGGGTTCCTCCCCAAGGGCAAGGTCCAGACCAGACCCCGCAGCATCTACAGACCAGACCCCGCAGCATCTAAGGCCCGAAGGGGCAGCAAGGAGAGCCGGTGGCGGGAGCTGTCAGGTCCGCTCCACCGCCTCGTCGGCTACAGCGATCGCCTCAATCTCGATCAGAGCCTCAGGTGAGTAGAGAGACGAGACCTCGACAATCGTGTCGGCTGGATAAGGAGGGGTGAAGTAGCGACCGCGCAACTCGACGATCTTGGAAAAGTTCGCCATGTCCCGGAGAAAGATCGTTACCTTGATGACATTCGCCAGGCTGGAACCGCCGGCGCGGAGCACCCGCTCCAGGTTAGCGAAGACCTGCTCCGCCTGGGCATCGAAGTTGCCGACACCGACGATCTGCCCGTTGCCGTCAATCGCCGCCTGGCCTGAGATGAACAGAAAATCTCCGGCGCGATAGCCCTGGGCGAGGCGGAAAGGTTGGTACGGATCAGGATCGATCGTGATGCTCTCTATTCTCATAGCCTTCCTCCCGATCTAAGCATGTAAAATGCCGTCAATTCATGATATCACAATCCTTATTGAGTCTGGTGGGGCAGGTCTGGGCATCGTCCGAAACGGTATTAGGCCCGGTTCTTGTCGCGCCAGCGCAGAGGGAGTCTACACGTCGGCTTCGGTAGGCACGACTTCGAATTTCAGTAGCTCCGTGCCACGGAGTAAGACGACCGGCATCGCCTGACCTATCGGCCATTCGGCCAGGATGTGTTGGATGTCATCCACGCTCTCTACGGTCTGACCGTTCATCGAGACCATACGGTCTCCTTTTCTGATGCCGGCTACATACGCAGAGCCAAGCTCATTTATCGCCACCACTTCGACGCAGGAGTTGTTCAGCAAATGATGGAATCTGACCAACTGCCGGTTGAGTGGCGACTGCTGAGCCGCAAGGCCAAGGGAGCCGCGACGGACCCGCCCGTGGGCCAGAAGCTGGGATACCACCCATCTGGCGGTATTTGCCGGTATGGAGAACCCGATCCCTTGCGCGATGGCAATGATGGCAGTGTTGACCCCCACCACCCTGCCCCGTGAATCGACCAACGGCCCACCTGAATTACCCGGATTGAGCGGCGCGGTGTGCTGGATGATGTTCTCGATCAGCTGTCCGTCCCTGCTGCGCAGCGCCCTGCCGAGAGCGCTTACCACCCCGGTGGAAACTGTGGACTGGAAACCGAAAGGGTTGCCGATGGCAATGACCAGTTGGCCGGCTCGCAGAGCGCTGGAATCGCCCAGTGTGGCATAGGGGAGCCCCGAGCTGTTGGCCCGAAGAACGGCCAAGTCCGTGGCGGGGTCCGTGCCGATGAGGGTTGCCTCAAGGCTGGTGCCATCTTGAAGGGTCACCGACAAGACATCCGCGCCTTGAACGACATGATTATTGGTGAGTATGTAGCCGTCAGGAGCGATGATCGTTCCCGAGCCCGCGCCTCGCTGCTCCGGCACGCTGCCGTTAGCCACCCTTCCTGCCGAAACTCCCACAACTGCAGGTCCCACGGCGTCGACAACCGTGATGACCGCCCGCGAATAGGCATCCAGGAGTTCCACCTCGGAAGCGTCCTCCGACTTGATCCGGCAGCTTCCGTTGGGAGATGCCCCGTCCCCGAGTTCCGAAATGTACTGCAAAGTGTCGCGGCATTTCTCGTCCATGTGCTGTCCCTACTGATGCTGCCTGCCAATGTGGTTTAGGGAATATAAGCATGGGGAGGCGGTTGTGCAATGCCCTCATTTGCTCGTGAGTAACGTTTGACCGCCTATGATGCCGTATCTTGAACTTGCCATGCGTCTCGGCGTGCCCCTCGCGACCCTCCCCCCCTCCGCCTGGCGTCAGGCGTCCCGTAGGGGCGAATAATCATTCGCCCGTTTTTCTCCGCATTGATCCCCGAGGCTGTTCACTCCATGGGCGCCCTGAGGGGGCCCCATCCTCCCCGAGACGCCAACGCTCCTCGATAAGTTTTTTCAGCTTCTCGTTTGTTGCCTTTAAATTGTCGTGGTACTTGCCTTTGAGTTAGAAGTATGCCAAAAGTTACATCGACCACCCTCAACTGTGGATGGCGTCGGTGGATTATCAAAGACGAGATTGACCAATGAACAGCGTAACCATAAATCCCTACATGTTCCAATGGGCTTGCGAGCGCTCCGGTATCGATCCCGACGTCTTGCATGGGCGCTTTCCTAGATTGGAACTCTGGGCCAAAGGGGCGGCCAACCCGACGCTAAAACAGTTGGAGAATTTTGCCAAGGCCACCCATACCCCCATCGGCTATCTCTTTTTGCCTGAGCCGCCAGTTGAACAAGTGCCGATCCCGGATTTTCGTACCGTTGATGCCAGTCGCATGCATCGCCCGAGCCCGGACCTGCTCGATACCATCTACATCTGCCAGCAGCGCCAGGAGTGGTATCGTGACTTCGCTCGCTCCTCGGGCAATGAACCGCTTTCCTTTGTCGGCTCCGCGGATGTAAACGGCGACATAGTAGAAACGGCGGAGGAGATCCGTCGCGCCTTCGGTTTCGATCTTGAGGAGCGCCGCCAACTCACTACCTGGAGCGATGCACTACGCAGGTTCATCGAATTGGCTGACATCCGGGGAGTGCTGGTGATGGTGAGCGGTATCGTGGGGAGCAACACCCACCGCAAGCTTGATCCCCAAGAGTTCCGCGGCTTTGCCTTGGCGGACAATCTGGCTCCGCTTATCTTTATCAATGGTTCTGATACCAAGGCCGCGCAGATGTTTACCCTTGCGCACGAGTTGGCCCACATCTGGCTCGGCCAGTCGGGAGTCTCCGACACCGCGGCAGTACAGATACCTGAACACGTGGTCGAGCAGTGGTGCAACCAGGTGGCCGCCGAGTTGCTGGTGCCTCTAGCTGTCATGCGCAAGGAGTACCAATGGGACAACGATTTGCATTTTGAAATGCAGCGCTTAGCGAGACGTTTCAAGGTCAGCACCTTGGTTATTCTGCGCCGGATTTGTGA
>Ga0209212_1005869_pt1 | contig 14384 bp, 14 predicted proteins | sample RifGroC2_FD_183996 | JGI IMG/M metagenome (GOLD analysis project Ga0209212, IMG submission 183996) | Groundwater microbial communities from Rifle, Colorado, USA - Groundwater C2 (SPAdes) (version 2) | ecosystem: Environmental > Aquatic > Deep subsurface > Groundwater | place: Rifle, Colorado... | reverse complement strand
GGCTGCAGGGTCAATGGTACCATCGAGGACAAGACAAAAGATTGGGAAATTAGTCCCACGACCCTCACAAATGATAGCAGACACAAGGGAGAGGGCATACCGGTTCCGTGTAGAGGTAAGATCATTACTCGTCCCAGCAATGAACCAAAGATCTACCTTATCCACTTCCATGAGCAGCGTACCGAGCTCATACCATGCCATCCGCTCAAGGTCATCAACCCATGGGGCACCGCTCACCCTGAAACCATAATCATTCAAAGTCTTCAAAATCCGATCAGGCTTCTGAGAACCGGAATCCCCTGGCAGCCACGTTACCCAGATCTTTTTCTCAGCCATATTTCCTCCCTTTATATGTCAGATGATCTCACCCTTTCAATTCCCAGTGCAAAAACCATCCCATTTTTAATTATTGCTAAGACCATCGTGATATCTGACGCAAATCTGACGCAAATCTGACGCATAATTACTTTACCTTTAAAACATAATATATAAATCTTCCGCTTCCCTTTCTATCTATTAAACCTAAATCAAGTAATCGTTTTAAGTACCTATTTGAAGTATCCCTGGTAACATTAAACATCTTTTGAATCTCTCCGCTTGTAATTTTTTTATTAGCTATAATATGACTTATAATTTTTAGTTCCTGTTCACTCAGGTTCAAACTACCCAAATATTCCTCTGTGAGTTTTGATTTTCTTAAAGTTACAACCATACTTGTCCCTGTAAATTCAAAATCAGGTTCTGGAAGCTCCCATTCTTTACACCACTGGATTATTTTATTTGTCCCTGTCCCGACTTCTTCTATGTATTTAATCCAGAGAAATGCTTTTGCTATTAATGGATTAAATGGTTTTGATTCATGTTTCTGTTTCAGTTTTTCAACTGTCCATCCCTCCGGAAGTTTCCCCGGATTCCAGAATTCTATCCTGTCATTAAATATACGAACCTGTGCCTTTGAGGTTAAACGATAATCGCGATGGCAAATAGCATTGACAAGTGCCTCTCTCATTGCCTTTGGTGGATACTCCCATTTTTCCTGCCTTTGAATCTTGCCGTCTTCTATCCAGGAAGTTAAGGAAATATTATTGAATATAAATTTTTCTACTTCTATTACCTGGTCAATTAAATTCCCACCTACCTCTTTCATATCAATAATCGTCTGTGTTACATCAGTCCCTTTAAATCTTACGCATTTTACCTCTGCTTGGATGAAAAACTTTTGTGGTTCTTTTCCGAAAAGTAATAGAGAAGAATTTGTCAGTTTATTTTCTTTTAAAAGGCCAAGCCGCATCAATGCCTCTTTTGGTGGCGTATTTATTGGTATATCTAACCCTCTTTCATTTTTTGCAGATTTCACAAATTCTTTAAGTTTCTGGGTATCTATATCAGTAAAATTCGCTGATTCATAAACTTGAATATCAAATCGCAATTCTTCTTTATGTTTTTCTAAAATCATTCTTTCGTATTCGTTCTTTGACATACGAACAGTTGATTTCCCAACCCTTTTATATGGTCTTCCAAAAGCAAGAACAATTTCACCAGAAGCGTTTTTTACACCAACCAAAATTACTTCTTTATTATCAATTTTTCCAATTGAAATTTTCGGATAAATTTGGGGTTCAGTGTTAGTGATAATTTTATTCGTAAGATCTTCTATGGTATTTTTCCCAATATCTACTCCTAAAACTTTTCCAGATGGTGAAACACCGACATAGATTTTCCCGCCGTCAGTATTTGCAAATGAAGAAATTGTTTCAATAATTTCTTTCCATTCACCTGTGGATTTTTTTAACTCAACTTTATCTGTCTCTTTCATATTTCCTCAAGTTCTATTGTATTTTCCCTCTTTAAATGTGTCTTCTGCATCCCTGAGATTATTCCTTGCCTTCTCCATCCTGACCTCTGAAAGATTAATCTTCTCCTTAATAGACAACGCCATTAATTCTCCTTCTTGTAAATTGTAATTCCCTCAGCTTCGATTCCAAGTGCAAATCCAGTCCTAAATCCTTTCTCCCTGTCATAGGTTTGCTTATCCTTTACAACAACAGAAAAGGGAATCCCTGTATAATCTTCTTTTTTACCAATAATTCAATAAGGCCCGTTTCTGTCACCACATCTTTATCTTTTACAATAACCAGCACATCAAAATCAGATTCTCCAGTAAAATCCCCCCTCACTCTTGAACCAAATACAATTACCTCTTCCACCTTTTCATGGAATATTGGAATTCCTTTCATTTCCCTGATTAATTCATCCAGTGCCCTTTTCTCTGCTAAAAACATCAGAAATATCCTCTATTTAATAGAACCATCCCATTTTTATTTATTACCTGTTAAAGCAATTGTTGCATCTGTTTCTTTATACCATAACTGTCCTAAAAAATTAATGTCTTTTTTCCTATTTTGTAAAAACCCCTTTCTTTTATTGACGAAAATTGCCCATTTTGTTAACATCACACAATGATAATATAGTCCATTATACTACAGGAAGATATGATAGCAGATAAAGATAAACTTCGACAATCATTATCCCCAAGTGATGTATTTAAATATCCGTCTGAATGGAAACCTATCACCAGAGTTGAAGCATCTATGCTTATACATTCTCAGCCCATTGTAGTTGTTTATCAAAGTACATATGGTGAACATGCTGCATGGTATGATCAGTATGATACTAATTTGTACACAGGTCGTACAAAATTATCACGATCGCTGCGTTATTATAAATATGTAGGAAAACCACCTGTCCTGAAGAAATGGGCTTCAGTTGAGCATACTGAAAAGGTTGAGGCAAAACCTGAGAAGTCAAAACCATCGCCAGCCACTGAACCCAAGACTACCTGGATCGAAATCAAGTTAATAGACCCTGAGGGGAATCCAATTAATGGCGTAAAGTATCGCATTGAATTACCAAATGGTTCTGTTAAAGAGGGAACTCTCAATTCAAGCGGAAAGGCCTATATAGATGGCATCGATCCTGGTACATGTAAGGTATCATTTCCAAATATTGATACTGCTGAATGGAAGGCAGCATAACAACTACATTAATATTTATTAGTTAAGTCCTCCCCTTGTTCCGTTATCGCAACTGGAGGTTTACTTCATTTGATATAAGTTGTCCCTGCCAGACAGTAGGCAGCCGCCGCAACTGCCCGGTATCCTCATCCACACAGGTATTGGCTGCGCTTTCCCAAATAACTCGTGCGGTGTATGTTCCAGCGCTTAATTCCTCGAATTCGTATGGCCCCCAATTAGCAGTGAAGATCTGGCCAGCACGTTTGAACCTGATTGAACCGAGTTCGATCTCTTTTCCAGGAGCGAGGGATTTAAAGTAACCGCAATAGATGGTTGCATCATACTTCTTAATGGATCGCGAATCGAACGGCTCGATCCGCATGTTTCCCTGGCCAACCAAATCAAGCCGGCTGGGTTGAAGCAAGTGGTGGTGCAGGATTGTCTGGGAGACCTGCGAGTGGTTTACAAGTACTGCCCTAAGAGTTGGCCCTTTATCGGAACTAAGTTTAATCTCGAACAATATGTCTTTCTCCATCTTCAACCCCTTATCCTGCCTCGTTTGTGATAATGTGTAGTCAGCTCCCACACAAAATAGAACCAGAGTAGTCCCCAGAATAACCGGTATAATCACCCAAAAACCCAGTGCTGCGGATTGTCTCATAACATTCCTTCATTTATTGTAACCCTACCCCCATGAACTGTTCGCTGGAAGTGCAGGAACCGGTAACCAAAGTCTGTCTGATAACAGCCCAGGTAAACACCAGAAGGGGCGTGAACAACTGGAAAGAACCTCTCCTGGCCGCTGGCGACTAATACAGGCCGATCCCAACTACGGAAATAGTATAGCCTTTGCCTAGATGTAGAAACCATAAGGTGCAATCTGCCATCGGGATCACAATCAAAGCTCATTTCCCGAAGCTCCCCCCGCACCTGAAGATTATCTATCGTCATCCTCTTAATTCGTCTCGGCTCTGGTCCAACTATTATAAGATCGAGTGAGCGGCCGTGCGGCCCGTCGTAAAAGAGTACCTTAGCCACACGCAGGGCCGGATTGATGTCGCAGCTATACGGCATCATGCGGCTGCTGAAGACCTGAACCTTCTCCTCGCAAATACCATTCAGCAATAACCTGTGATAGAGGACACCCCGCCACGGAATTACTATGTGAATAAAATCACAGTCAGCCCGAATCGCAGGAGGTATCGGTGTTGCCGGCACATCGTGTGCAAACCTGAATATAAGCCCTTCATTTGTAAGGTCATAGGCATCTATCGTCCCGGTATGCATCTGAAAGAAAACTGTGAGATGATCTTGCTCGTCATAATATGCGGAGGAGAGCAACTTCCGGCCTGCTGGAAGTGGGACAGTAATAATCTCCTGATCCGGCTGGCCCCGGCGGAAGCATTGTGCATATAGTTGGGTCTCATCCGAAGATATTATCCATTTGCAGAACGTAGGTTCGAATGATGTTGTTTTAAAAAACCGTGCAGCAGCAAAGAACGGCCTGCCAGGTCCTCCCCAGATAATTTTAGCAGCAGGATGCGCCGCACCATTTGTGGATTCGAGCTGTTCTGAATACCATGCACTGAGCGGCCGCTGTGCATTGTGCTGACGCAGTATCGTCACTGGGGTATTATTCGTCTTGCCCCTCAGTAGGAGAGTTACGCCATCAAGGACAGGTGCATCCCTCAGAACTGCAATATCACTCAACTGTGCTGAAGAGACCCGAATAGGGATACGGTTTGAACGTATATTTATCCCGGATTCCTCGTGTGTATAGACCGCCCCTATCTCGAATTCTCCGGAGGGGAGCGGGTAATAATACGAAGCGAGGTTGATATCCCAGCGCCACCTCCCTCCAGCAGGCAGGTCCTCAAATGTTTGGGTCGGGTCAACCCGGGCCTTTGACATCATCTTCTGACGGGTTAGACCACTCATTTGTCGTAGAAGGGTTCCATCCATACGATAGACCTCAAAGGTAAGCGCTCCCGAGAGATCGTATGGCCCTGGAAGACGATATGCTGTTCCACCCTCGTTATATAAGTCGAGGCCAACCTTTAAACACTCCAACGTGTTAACATTCGGATTATTTACTGATAGAACAAGTTCCATAACCCATTCATCCTCATAACGAATCCGCAGGTATGTCTGCGGAATCTATATTCCAACCGCGTAGTTTCAGATTGCACTGGCCGCAAAAGTGAGGCGTGTACTCTTTTGGACGATGATGTGTATGGGAACACTTGGAATTGGAATAGCTCATCATACAATTGTGGTCAGCTTTGTCGTGGTCCATCGGCGTACTCCCTCCAGCGTGCTCCCAGTGCTTAAGCCAGAAGTTGTGTCCCATCTCATGGGCAACGACATAATAGACCTTGTCAGGGTCTCTTTGGTCGGCAAAGATCATGGAGTCGGGCAATCCGATAGAAAAGCTCCATGTGACATAATTCGATTCTGCGACCGATTTATCGCCTGGGGGGGACTTAAGAACAGTGACCGGCCTGTGGGTTAGAAACTCGACAATGATAAAACCATTGGGGAATTCCTTTCGGATATTCTCTGACATCTGCTCCCGCAGCTTGTAGACAATCTTATCCCAGTAATTGTCGCTGGTGAATGTCTTAAGGGCCATCCTGTATTCTGCGGCGTTCATCGAGTCCTGCGCAGGTAGATTGACCCCGACGAGGGAATCGTCAAAGAGCTTGACGTCTTTCTTCTTATGCTCTGTGTTGTCTGCAACTATCCCCTTGTATTGATTCTCACTTAACACCTCACTGATTTTTTTCGTAACGAAAGAGGAGACATCGGCGTCAAGGTAAGTCTTCTTGAACTCCTCGGCAATCTCGGTCCACTGGTTGGAATTCGTACGCGGCGGCCAGGTAACTCTCATTGCCACCCGGGCACGGCGCCAGATACGAAAGACCCCGCTCTCGGCATGTATCCGCGTAGCCTCGTCGGCGACGCCATGAAAAGATTCCAGATCCGTCTTGTTTGGAAGTCCGGTGAAATCAATTTCCGCCTTGATGCGATAGTCATCTCCGGCAATGTTAGATGGACGGAATAAGAATCCTGCCTTGCCTAACCGCTTCCCATATTTCGCTACATCCACGCACGCCTTGCTAAAAACCACCTTCTGGCCATCATCCTTCTCAACCTTATAGGGCACATAGAAATCCCCAAGGAACACAGGCGTGTGCCAGTTAGCAGCGCCATTCTCACGAATACCGCCAAAATCCCTGTGGCAATTGTCGCCATTGGTTCCATTGCGGCCGTCCCTTAATTTGAGGCATTTTTCAATGTAAGTACGGGTACGGCTCGGTTTTTTATGCTCGCTCGTATACTGAATAGAAATGTCCTCGTCGGAATCAGTGAATCGCCAGTTAATGCGTACTGGCCCAACACCGCCGGGAACCAATGCCTTCTCGTCTTTTTTAGTTCTAAGGTAGATATCAACCTCAACAGGGATAAGGGGGAGGTTAAGCCTGCCCTTCTCTTTGTCCGCCTTGTTCGTTGAAAATTCCGCCTTTGATTCGTACGTCAGTCCTTCGACCAGAATCCGTGACTCCTTCGCTGGATCAGCAAAGGCATCACCATCTATGTAAACATGCTTATTATCACCCTTGGCCAAAGCAGACTTCAACTCATTGGTAATATCTGCATTATACTTTGAGTAATCTATCTGGTGCATAGACTTGTGATTTGCCTTGTAACGAATGATCGCACGATTCAGATAGTTGTCAGTATCCTTACCAACCGGACCGCCATAGAAGCCCAGTTCATTCAGCTTATATTGTACCCAGGCCTTTTCATCGCTCTTCAAAGGCTCAGCTTCGTCAGGAGTCCACGGCCCCTGGCGGAGCGTTATGGAGTGATAAAGGACCTTGAACGTGGCCTGGTCCGAATGCTTCCCGCTGTCATATATGCGAACGTTGTAGGGACTATAGAGAGGGTGGATCCATGTATCCTTCAGATCGCCTGCTGCGCAGTTGGCTTTGCCATCCCAGACAATGGTGTGGCTGCCATCACTCTTCTCATCCGCAGTTAGCTCCTGTTTAAAAATGGGATTACTGGAGTAGTGCGGGCTCGTAATCTCCATGGTGACAGTGCTGGAACTGAGGCCCTCGATCTGGAGTGTTATCTCCAGGGTCTCATGGCCTGGAGCGAAATGATCATCTGCCTTCACAATGTCCAGCCGCTTCGGGACTATGTATTCGTAATCATAAAATGCCGGGTTATAGATAGGGCAGGTAGTGGATCCGCCCTTCCCTCCTTTGTGGCAGATGTCACCTGACGGCCGATTTAGAGGTTCCTCGCCGGGGTCGTAGAACAAAAGTTCTACGCGGCGGTTCTTCTGACTTTTAAAATTATCCTTACCCGGCATATCAGTAGGATGGTACTCACCACAGCCGACCCTCCTGAGATCGTCATAGAGCCAGTGCAATTTATTTCTAAGAACCTCCAGACCTGCTACATCCGTGTGGGACAACTCGGCCAGTCTCTGCATGTAGAGATGAAAGAAAGCGCCCCATGTCTCCTTGCCGGCGTTTCCGTCCACTTTGATGGCATAACAGTCGCCAGTATTACTGAACTCTTTCTGAAATGCCTTAACTGCAGCCCTGGTCTTTTCATCGTAGATGTTGCCAGTAGAATCCGTATGGCACGGCCACCCCTTCCAGCGTGCAACCCATCGCAAGATGTGTTTAATATCCTCATTCTTGTGACGATCCTCTGATATCTTAACCCACTCATTCTTCTGACCTGTGAGAACGTAAAGTACATTCTCCGTCCGCTGCTTTGATAGTTTCTCATTGGATTTCGCATCACCCGAGGTGTCAGTGTGGCCGGCAAGGAGCAGCTTCTGCTCAGGATTATCGCCTGCCTGAAGGTAGGCCGCCCTGAGGGCAGAGAGACCGGTGATACGTTCCTGGTCGATGGTGCCTGGTTCATCCCCGGACTCGGAGTCCGGCATCATCACTGCACTGTCGTAGTGAAATAGAACATCCTCGATCTCAAGCCAGCGTACGAGATAACGGCGGAGCCGAAAAGTGTGGGAATGTCCGGCCTTGCACTCGAACTTTTTGTCTTTATCCCGCCTGGTTAGAAGGACCTCATCCGTTCCCTCAGTTGATCCCGATTTTCCACTCATGCATAATTCCTCTGCAGTGTACTAAAAGCATGTGTTTCCAGATAAGGAGATGATGGATTTAGCAGAGCTATCTCAAATGCTGCATGATGGCGAGCTGGCAGATTACCATTCTTGAGAATCTCCTTTAACACTTGATTACTATATGGCTGACCATTTCTATACCTGACTCTTTTATCATATCTTGAGGCATTGGACCTCCACCATCCTTTAAGCTTCTCAACATCAGGAAAGGGGATATCTTCATCAGGATCTGATAAATCCTCTTCTTCCTCCTCTACTTCTGAAGATGGAATTTGGGGTTCAACGGTCTTCTCAGCAACAAATTTCTCACTCACAATATCTACTCCTGTTATACGGCTGATAGCCTCTCCTGCTAAACGAGAAAGCTTTGGACCCGATGCACTCTGGATCAGTAGTTCAACAGTTGAAATATTTCCCAACAACCCTAATGCGGTAATAGCATTTCGAACAAGCCCGGGGTCATTCATGGTATTTATTAAAATATTCGCATCATCAGGCTGGCCCATAAGACCGAGATATTCAATTAATTGATCCGCCCCTTCAGTACGATTGATTATAATTCTTCTACAGGCATCCAACGATTTTCTGCTCCCAAGCAAAAGTCCTGTTTTGATAGCCTCTCTACGAACCTCCATGATTTCATTCTCTAAAAACCGTTCTGCTTCTTCACTCAATTGATTGATTCGAAGACGTCCAACTGCACTCACGGTTGCAGCAATGATTCTGGTGTCTTTTTTAGACAGAAAAGCCTGTAATCTATTGGTATCAATGGAAATCCTTCTTAAGCTAAGACAATCTATGCTTGCTGCCTGAATTCGACCATTGTCAGAATTTAACATAGAACGTAATATATTTTCGACCTCTTGATTCATTGTATGCTTGAAGGCATAACAGATACCATTTAGAACATTGTCTTCCGCTTCTAAAAAGGTTTTATTGACCAGGTCAATCTTCGATGGGTCCCTGGAATCCAAAGCAACAAATGCAGCAGAAAATACCTCTCCTTCTTCCCCACTGCTTAACTTTGGCCCAAGCAGCTTCCATGCCTCTTTCTCGCCAAGCACAAGGCCATCTAAGTGTGCCAGCAGCCGCTCTTCAAGCTCAGCAAGGTCATCAAGATTATAGACCCTGTCATAGAGTGCATTCTGACGCTGCTGCCAGAGAAAATCCGCCTCTTCCATGTGCTCTTCAAGGATATCAATTAGAATCATGCCTCACCAAACCACCAGGAAACAAATTCTCTTGCCGCCGCCATAACCACGTTACACTTTTCCCTGATCTGATTTGCATCATCAGCAGTATACTCTTCTGAAGGAATCCACAGGGCATCCTCTGCTATCCCAGGATATCTGCTCCATGTTACTTCGGGTTCAATCTCCAAACTTATACTGGCAACCTGTTTAAGTCTCTGCTGCCACTCTTGATCAATCTCCCGCCGATCAACCTCTTCACTCAGTATCTCTCCAACAAAGTGTGTTTTTTTGTAAATTCCGAAGCATATGAGAATTGCCTTAACCGCCTTTTCAACAGCCTGTTGAAAGTGATACACCGCCTTGTCAGAGTAGCCATCCTCCAGGATATTGACACCAATTTGATAATCCCTCTCCCCATCTGTAAGCATCGCTCTGGCAAAATCCTCATTGCTCACTTCAGAGAGAAACCCGGCGGCCCTGTACGGCATATGAAACGTCCAGCCGTCACCCGATTTTCTGATGTCTTTATCAGAGATATAAGCCTTTGTCTCTGTTATCAGCCTTCTCAAAAGACCATCTTCATCAAATAGGGTAACACCTTCTGTTGCTATGTCCAAAAATAACGGGTTATGGTTTCTGAAGTTTGAAATGCACTCAGAAGTCGTAAGCAGCATGATATCCAGTGGGATGCCTGATAGTACCCTCTCCTTAATCATGGCAATATGAGCACCTCTTCGATGCCGTTTAGGGTTAATATCATCTGAAATCAGCAACAGGTCTAAATCCGACTCCTCCTTCTGGGTTCCGCGAGCCCATGAGCCATAAACCGCCGCGGTCTTTATATGTATAGGAATACATTTCAAAGCTGCAGTAAGATATTCTTGTTTATCCGATAATGTCATCATTCTATTCACCGATTACGCTTAAAGAAAAATAAACAATGCCCCTATAACGCTCATTCTTCTCGTTTATCTAAACCCTATCATAGTCCTTCTCTGTAAATCCAAGGTACATATTCACTGGAAGATACCCATCCGAGTGAAACCAATCACTCGGAATAGGCCGGATAGTGCGGATGACCTTTGCTTTGAAAATTGGGTGTGACATTGTGATCTCCTTTCGTTCGTTGAGTAGTTGGCTTTTTCACCTCTGTTTCGAAAGTTCGATTTGTTATATTATTACATATCTAGTTAATGCTGCCTTATCTGACCCTTCTGCCCTGTTATTATTAAACCGTCTCGTGAAGTAACATCGCACCGGTGCTGCCGTCATCTGAGGTATTACATATAATAATTTCATCCCCTTTTGCATAGCCCCGCTGAAATGCACGTACTGCTAAACATATATGAAATACACCTGTAGCAGCACCTACATCACCAAAGTTTTCAGCCGGACACCATATAGATAAATCTCTTATGCGCGGATAACTGTCCCCCACATTAATTAAACTATTTGCAAAGTATTTGGCTCTATTCGGCTCCCCATTTAGGTCTGGTCCTTGTTGGGATTATATTTAATAGCATCCTTTATAACATTACTTAAAACATCACCTGATAATTTTGGGAAATGTTCTGCAATATTCTCCTCTTCAACCTCTTCGTTCTTATCATTTACCCCCGAAAAGCTTGCTTCTTGATAGGATACTGGCCCCAAATATGATAGGAATGGGACATTCCTTCTTTTTGCTGAGGAAGTAGCTTCTAAAACCACAACAGCCGCCCCCTCCCCAGGAATCAACCCCGCTGGCATATTGGGCAATTTTAACCTTCCCGATCCAGCTAACCAATCCAAATTGGCGCTGTCTAAATAACTATCAACACCGAGAATGATGTATCGCTCATTTTTACCCTGCTCTAATTTTTTCAGCACATCATGGAATACACCTATACAGCCAGCATGTCCTCCCTCAACGATAGTTATAGTCAATCCCTGCAAATAGTTCCCTATCCACTTATATAGCCTTTGTCGAAAGAATTGCTCAACACCTTGTAAAAAAACTATCTCAGTGCTCTCAATATCATCTAAGCTTGGTCTGTATTCTGGCGGAGGAAAAATTACTATTAGCTCCGTTCTACTTAGATCAAGATCATTTAGTTGAATTTCAATCATAAGCTCTTTTAGAGCAGGAAGAGAAAGATGTATTAGCCGACCGTAATCTTCAGTACCTGAAACAGATTCAACAGGACTAGCCATGACCAATGCTGGCTCAATCTCTCCAGGATCAGGGACAACCTTATCTATCGCACGAAACCTGTTTAAACCTGCCCTTGCTGCTGCACAAGCAGGCACCACACTCCCTAAACTAGAAACCATGCTTATAGCTGTTATCACCGTTTGATCTGTGGATTTAATACTCATGATATTTTCATCCATTTAAGGGATGTCCATTGGTTCACCCAGTATAAAATCATTCTGATATTCAATGTCGACCTGTTTGTACCAAATTTGCGGTATAAATTTAAATGTTGCGTGTATGTTCATCCCAGCATGTTTAGCAATGTTCAGAAGTGCCATTCCCTCTAACCAAATATACCGTGATGCCATGATCGTTTCAGGAGGGATAGATGGGTTACTTGCTTTGTCTTCCATATCAGTCTCAAATTCCTTGTTAAGACTTCCAAGAGATTCTACAAATCTTACCTGATTTTGTTCTAATAGTGCAGAACATAGTTCTGCCCGAGTTTGAGACAAACCATCTAAGGCATTGTATAATTGAGTATAAACAACTCCAAGTGGAGGAAAAACTTCGCGTTCTCCAAATTCACTCAGGACTAATTGTTGAATGAAAAAAGCGTAAAAAAATTCATCTTCGTATTCTGGTGCGATTAGCTGATTCGAAGAAAACTTGATTATTTCCTTAGCCCTGGTTATATCATCGCAGGCGATAACCCCCATCAGTGCCTCATTGTATGAGGCGGGAACACCATAAGACCTCCCACGTGCATCCTCTAATACTCGTCTCCAATTTTCTCCTGCTCGGATAAGATTGATTACAAATTGTTCATGATCTGCATCTGATAGTATTGCGACAAATGCAATATTATGCAAGCAACGACAAAATAACCTTGTTAAACTCACACGCTTCTCTATAGATAAAGAAGGTGTGTATTGATTATTGATCTGCTTAAGTTCATAATATGCATTGGCTCTTAAAATACGTAGAGTACTCAATCTCTATACTCCGATATAATAGGCTGAATCAAATTCCTCTATAGGAACACATAAGTGGCCTTCCAATCCCACTGCTTCTATTTTCTCTTTCAATACTCTCTTGATTATGACTGTTGACGGAGATTGCTTAAGCCGAAAAATATTGATCCCATCAGGAACCTTCTTTTCATCTATCACTAACTTATTGATGCGAGAAAACCTGTCTGGGAAAAATGGGTCTTGCCTCCCTATGGACTGAGCGCTATCCATGCAATCAAGCAAGCCAACGATATTAGCTATTGTGTAGTCAACGCTTGCCACCTTTTTTCGATGATTAATCAATTTGATTGGGAGAAATTCAAGGTTAGTTTCATTTGAAATAATTTCCTTAAATTTCTTTGAAATAATAAGAATGCCCATTCTATTGCTATGCAGATCAACAAGCTTTCTACCTCCTGGTTCATCTAAAGAAAAGTGATATTCAGGATTCTCAGGGAACCTGTTTTTTAAGGAAATCCCTTTAAAAAACTCATATTTTTTTATTGGCATTCCATCTGGATGGGAATCAATATGAGCCATTACTCCACTTTCATCTACTTTCCGAGCTAATACAAAATAATCCATAAGTATCTCCTTTGAGATTTGCTTTACAAAAGTCTTCCAGAAGGTCCTAATTTTACAATAAGATCAAACTGATCACTCTCTATATCATGCAACATAGTTTCAACCGACTTATCACTGTCCTTATGAGGCAAATCTTCCTCCTTTATCTCTTCAATTCTTTCACTTATTTTCTCAAATTCTGCTTCCAGCTTACTTGTATACTGTTTGTGATCCGACCAGTGCCCTGGTAATTGGTGATATTGCATCGCTTCTTTTTCTTGTGGAAGTAAAATCATATTCTCACCCGAATTGATATCATAGTCCGAACGGCAAATAATATTAATTTCATTACTTTTAAAATACCTAAAAAACGCTGACATCGGCAGTATATGATGGGCCTCCCACCGGTAGGGAACGGATTGACCTATGTAAGTTCCTTTCTTTTTTGCCTGTCCACGCAATGCCTTGAGATAGGCTAAGGTGGCTCTTTGTTCCATGCCTGCTGATCCTACCTGAACCTTCTTTAAGGCAGCTCCTATTTCATCTTTATTTAATTTCTTTACCTTGTAGCAAGGATTAAAATTAGGTGAATATTTTAAATCATAAAAACCATAACCAGCATACAGTTTGTAGCTGCCTTTTTGTGGACTACTTCCATTGTAGATATCTCGATTTGGCTTACCTATTGCCCCTAAAAAATTCCACCCATTCCAAGCATAGTAATTTGCGTCTAACTTTGTTTCATCACTAATCACTCGAATACCCTTAGCCAGATTACCCTTAATTAAGGCCATGTTCGTAAGATGTGGTTTATCCTCACTTTCTTTTTCTGTCTCCTTCTTTTTAGGTTTTAGAATCTTGGGCTTTTTCTTATCATCCTTATATAATTGTTCTACCTTAATACGGTAGTTTTCCCAAATCTGATCTTTCTTTTCAATCTCATTAGTCATTTTTAACCCCAGATAGGTTCAAACATTGTTTCTTAGAAATCTTGCAGTAGAGGGACATGGCAATTTCTAACACATTGGATGATACAATTATTTTTCGCAGACAAAACATGCTCCTTTCACTTCCTCTCCCCCCATCGCAATCACCGGCGGCTGAATCACTGGTACCGGCGGCGTGTTCTTGTCATTGTGTAACATAAGGTCCATTGCCCGTGCCACGTTTTTCCCTTCCACTTTTACATCGAATGAGAAATTTACGAATTCTGATTTCCCCTTAATCTTATTGGATGCTACGCCCATGAGGGAGCCG
>Ga0209212_1005868_pt1 | contig 14392 bp, 8 predicted proteins | sample RifGroC2_FD_183996 | JGI IMG/M metagenome (GOLD analysis project Ga0209212, IMG submission 183996) | Groundwater microbial communities from Rifle, Colorado, USA - Groundwater C2 (SPAdes) (version 2) | ecosystem: Environmental > Aquatic > Deep subsurface > Groundwater | place: Rifle, Colorado... | reverse complement strand
GACTATGGAAACCATTGACATTAACTTAATCAGGATGTTTAAGGAAGGGCCGGCGGTGTCTTTGAAGGGATCACCCACGGTATCTCCGACCACTGCCGCCTTATGCGGCAGAGAACCTTTGCCTCCCAAGTTTCCCTCTTCAATATATTTCTTGGCATTATCCCAGGCTCCCCCGGAATTAGCCATCATCACTGCCAGGACAAATCCCGAAACCAGAGCCCCGACCAGGAGCCCGACCTCAGCCTCCAGTCCGATAAGCATACCCACAATGATGGGAGCCAACACCGCCAGCAAAGAAGGCAAAATCATCTCTTTTTGGGCGGCTGAGGTGGCTATGCCCACACAGCGGACATAATCGGCCTTGGCCGTGCCCTCAAATAAACCCTTGATTTCCTTAAACTGCCTCCTGACCTCCACCACAATCTTACCCGCGGCCCGGCCTACTGCCTGCATAGTTAAAGAGCAGAATAAATAAGGGAGCATCCCACCGATAAAGAGCCCAACTAAAATCCTGGGATCCATCAAATCCAACTTTAAATCTTTGCCTAAAATCAAAACCTGGTCTTTATAGGCGGCAATCAAAGCCAGGGCGGTAAGAGCGGCTGAGCCAATAGCAAAACCTTTACCGGTTGCGGCGGTAGTATTACCCAGGGCGTCCAGGGCATCGGTCCTGGCCCTGACCTCCGGCGGCTGATGGGACATCTGGGCATTCCCTCCGGCATTATCGGCTATCGGGCCATAGGCATCGGTAGCCAGGGTAATTCCCAAGGTAGAGAGCATACCCACGGCGGATATGGCTATCCCATATAATCCGGAATTAAAATTAACCGCTCCTCCTGAGATATAAAAAGAAGCCAATATAGCTACACCCACCACTATCACCGGCACCAGAGTAGAAAGCATACCCACGGCAATACCGCTGATAATTACCGTAGCCGGTCCGGTTAAGGCCGACTCGGCAATCTGTTTAGTCGGCTTAAAGCCGGATGAGGTATAATACTCAGTAACTATGCCAATGATTATCCCGGCCAGGAGCCCGAAGATGATTGACCAGTAAAACCCTAAATTATGACTGCCCAGGGTCCACTTCACCAGAAAAAACGAAGCAACCAGAATAATCCCGGCGCTGACCAGCACCCCTCTTCTTAAGGCGGCCAACAATGTTCCCTGGGAGGCATCCTCTTTGGTGTTAACAAAGAATGTCCCGATTATTGAAGCCACCACTCCTAATCCGGCCATAGCCATCGGCACGATTACCCCGGCCAGCCCCAGGCCGGCGGCCACCCCCAGAGCGCTGGTAGCCACAATTGAGCCTACATAAGACTCATAAAGGTCCGCCCCCATCCCGGCCACATCTCCCACATTGTCCCCGACATTATCGGCAATTACCGCCGGGTTTCTGGGGTCATCCTCCGGAATACCGGCTTCAACCTTACCCACAAGATCGGCCCCCACATCCGCGGCCTTAGTGAATATTCCTCCCCCTACCCGGGCAAAAAGGGCCTGGCTGGATGCCCCCATCCCAAAACAAAGCATAGTTGAAGTAATGGCGGAAATTTTATCCATCCCTATAGCAATAGGATGAGTAGAGTAATACCAATCTAAAATACCATACCAGATAACCAAATCCAATAAACCTAAGCCCACCACGGTAAAACCCATCACGCTTCCGGCGGAGAAAGCCACCCTCAAGGCCGAATTCAAGCTGGTCCGGGCGGCGGAGGTGGTGCGGTTAGAAGCCTTGGTGGCAATAGTCATTCCGATAAAGCCGGATAAACCGGAAAAGAAACCGCCGCTTAAAAAAGCAAAAGGCACAAAAATAACCAGATAACCCTGATGAGCCATCCACAAAAGCAGGCAGAAAACTACCGCGAAAAATATCCCCACTATTGAATACTGCCTCTTTAAATAAGCATAGGCCCCTTCGGAGACATAACGGGCAATTTCCTGCATTTTATCGGTGCCGGGGTCTTTAGGTAAAATCACCCCGAAAATCAGATACACCACAAAACCCAAAGCCAAACACGAACCTAAAGGCGCCAACCAGAATAAATTCATTTTCTAAATCCCCCCTATTTTTGCTTATGGCATAGGGCTTATGGTAAAAAGCCATTTGCCATTCGCTATAAGCTATTAGCTATTAGCGAACTATGGTCTCTTCTCTCTTGGAGCCTACTGAGATATAAGAAATCTTTACCTTGAGCAGTTCCTGCAGGCGGTCTAAATAGCGCCTGGCATTGAGAGGAAGTTGGGCGTAATAACGCACCCCGGAAATGTTCTCCTGCCAGCCCGGCCAATCCTCATACACCGGCCTGGCTTTGGTTAAAACCTCCAAATCATAAGGAAATTCCTTAAAGGTCTTTCCTTTGTATTTATAGGCAGTGCAAATTTTAATGGTCTTAAGCTCATCCAGAACATCTAACTTCATTACCGCTATTTCGGTAACGCCGTTTACCAGGACCGAAAAGGCGGCCATCACGCTGTCAAACCAGCCGCACCTTCTGGGCCGGCCGGTAGTCGCTCCGAATTCTTTCCCTTTTTCCCGGATTAAATGGTTCAAAGAAGGCTGAAATTCACTGATAAACGGGCCCTCGCCTACCCGGGTAGTATAGGCCTTAATCACCCCCATTACCCGGCTTATCTTAGTGGGAGGAACTCCTGTCCCGATCGAGGCTCCGCCGGAGGTGGTTGAGGAAGAAGTAACAAAAGGATAGGTCCCGAAGTCAATATCTAAAAATGCCCCTTGAGCCCCTTCAAAAAGTATTGATTTTCCGGATAAGCAGGCCTCGGCCAAAACCACCGGAACGTTAGTTACATAACTTTTAAGCTTTCTGGCGTAACCAAGATACTCCCGGTAAATATCCTCAAACTTAAAACCCTCATGCTTAAAGGCCTTTTTAAATATCTCATTCTTCTCCAGGAGATTATCTTTTAGTTTTTGGGCAAAGAGTTTTTTATTGAAAAGATCAACCACCCTTATCCCGCATCTGGCCACCTTATCCGAATAACATGGGCCGATGCCTCGTCCGGTGGTGCCTATCCTTAAACGGCGCTTCTCCTCGCGCAGGCCGTCTAAAATGCGGTGATAGGGAAAAATCAGATGGGCCTGGCTGGATATTTTCAGGCGGCCCTGATATTCAATATTTTCTTTCTTTAACGTCTCTATCTCTTCCAGTAAAGCCTTAGGATCAATCACTACCCCGTTTCCCAAAAGACAAATTTTTCCTTTATGCAATATCCCTGAAGGGATAAGGTGAAAAATGTAGGTCTTGGCGTTAACCACCACGGTATGCCCGGCGTTATTCCCGCCCTGATAGCGCACGATATAATCCGAGTCCTTGCTCAGGATATCAATCAGCTTACCCTTACCCTCATCCCCCCATTGGAGACCAACAATTACAGTATTCACCTGAAAACCCCCTATCTATAATATTTTAGCACGAAATAACCAATAACCAAGATACAATAACCAAACAAATTTCAATAACCAATAATCAATAACCAAAACAACTTGTTTGGAATTTGGTTATTGGTGTTTGGGTATTATTTGGTTATTGGAAATTGGTGATTGGTTATTTTCATGTTTATTAGTGCCGGCTTTTCGCCGGCATGAAGGTTTCATAGTTTATTAAATAATTAAAGACTAAGGTTGAGGTTAAGCTTGTCTCCACCTTGACCTCAACCTCAACCTAAACCTTATACTTATATTACGGTATCATCGTGAATATCTTCCTGGCTATTTTGGGATGTTGAGCGATAAACTTCAACTCATCATCCACCAGCGGCTTTTGATTGTGCACATTGGCATAACGCACCAGCTCCAGGATCTCGGTAGCCTGGGCATCATCTTTAAATTCCACCTCCAGCTTCTCGTAGACGTTGCGAAAACCCTTGATCCCGGAATACTCCCCGGCGGTGATTTTTCGCCCCGTTTCAATAATCTCCGGCTCACCCCGGCCCAGCTCTTCAAAATCATAAAGCTCATAGTTCTTTCTGTCTTTAAGGGCTCCGTCGGCATGGATACCGGATTCATGGGCAAAGGCATTTGAGCCAATCCCGGGCTGATTTATGGGGATAGGCACGCCAAAGGCGTAAGAGGCGTATTTGCATATCTTCCAAGCCTCCTTTAGATTCATCCTTTCATCCAGGGCATACTTCCCCTCAAAGCCGCCGGCGTATTTTAAGGCCAGAATTACGCTCACTAAGTCAGCGTTTCCGGCCCGCTCGCCCATACCGTTGACGCAGGTATTAATATAGGCATCCACCCCGGCATCAAGGGCGGCCTTGGCTCCGGAGACGGAATTGGCCACCACCATTCCTAAATCATTGTGGCAATGAATTTCAATGGGCAATTTTACCGCGTCGGCTAAAAGCCTTATTCTATCATACATAGTAAACGGGCTGTCACAGCCTAAGGTATCGCAATAGCGAATACGGTCGGCCCCGGCATCTTTAGCCGCCAGGGCAAACTCAATTAAATAATCCATCCGGGTCCGGGAGGCATCCTCGGCGTTTACCCCGATAATTTCTGCGCCATGCTTCCTGGCCAACTTCACCGCCTCAATCATTTCCTTGATTACTGAAGCATGATCTAACTTTCCTTTAAACTTATGCACAATCATCTGGTCGGATGTTGATATGGAAAGATTGACATACTTTAACCTGGGAACAAGCTTAAAACTCTCCTTTACATCCTCCTTAGTTGCCCGCATCCAGCCGCTCAAGATTATCGGAGACAAAAACCCTTCTTCAGCCAGTTCCAGATTGGCATTCAGGTAATTGGTTTCATGACGGGTAACGGGAAAGCCGAACTCGGATTGAGCCGTTCCCATTTGATTCAAGTACACATTAATCATTGTCTTTTCTAACTTGGAAAGACATATCCGCGAGGTCTGCACCCCGTCGCGATTGGTTACATCCAAAATATAAATCTTCGGTTGTTTCATTTTCTCACCCCTTTTTATTATATCAAAAATCAGAGTAGGGGCGGAACGCGTTCCGCCCCTACTAATCCTTATCCTTCTTCACGTGAGGGACTAAACCTAAGAGTTTTTCCAACTCCTCAACCCGGCTGAAATTTTTAGCCGCGTATACCTCATTATTATTCACCAAAAACACCGGCCCGATGGACATTTCCAGTTCTTTATTCAATCCGGTGTTTTCTCTTAATAAATCCAACCCTTCTTTAGAAAGAGCGCATTTCTTGATCGCTATCGGGTTAATTCCAAACTGCTCGGCACACACTTCCCACCAGGAACTATCCTGATTTTTGAAACGGCAAAGAGCGTAATCCCAAAGCTTATCCGGCTGATATTTAGCGATACAAACCTGCCTCATATCCTCTTCTAATTCCGCTATGCCGCCGGGGGCGGCGAAACCATTTTGAGTCTCAATTGCCAGATAATGCAGTTTAATACCCAATTCTTTATGCCCGGCCCGGAGGTCTCTTAATAAGGATAAGACCTCTGAGCCTTTATTGCCTTTAGTCCCCATAAAGACATCTAAGGTATTGGCTATCCTGGGCCGGCCAATGAATATCAGGCCGCCGGAAAGCCGCGGGCTTAGACAATAATAATCATCTTTTAGCTCGGCAAAATCCTTGATATCCTTGAATCCGCCTTGCGTATCCGCCTCCTTGGCAATCAGATACACCGGCAAAAGCTTGGCCTGAGTTCTTACTATCCAGGATTTACCGGCCGCGGAATCAGAATCAACAAAATTAACCTGCAATCCCGGAAAAAGCTTCCTTAAGAAGCTTAAAAATTTTTCCTGGTGAACGACTTTTATATCTCTGGGCTGAATAACCAAAAGAGAAATCTGTTGGGGTTTCTCATAACCGCAAGAGGAGTTTATCTTTCCGGGATTAAGGCATTTACCGATTAAGCCCTCCTTGCGGCAGGCGGAATCCTCAAAACAGGCCGGCACTTGTTTTTTTAGCTGGGGCCAATCGGCTATTTCATTAGATAAGCGGATATCCTCTACCCTGGCTTCCTGAACCTTCTTATTTTCCAATTCAATATCCAATTTTCCTAAGCGCCTGCCCTGCCGGGAGGCCCGGGCCAGGAGGCCTTTAGCGATTTTACTGGAAGGCTCCTGAGCATCCTGAGGCTTGGCGCAGATAATAGCATCCACACCGTCAATCTGGGTAATCAACTTAGTATCTTCTTCTTCCCCCAGATAACTTAAAACTACCACCACATCGGCCTTATTTCTCTTAACCTCTGAAATAGTTCTGGCTAAAGCCTGATAGGGGTCTTGTGCTTCTAATCCATCCGACTTGGCCTTAATTTGAGGATTGGTTAAGCCGATAAGAGCTACGTTAAGGCCGGACACTTTTTTAATCAAATAAGGCTTCAGGCCATCCATCTTCAAGTTACAGGATAAAAAGGCAATCTTTGATTTTTTGATTTGAGCGGATAAATAATCCCGGCCAAAGTTAAATTCATCATCACCGACAGCCACGGCGTCATAGCCCATAAGCTCAAGGGCCTTCAGGTTGATTTCGGTGCGCGTTTTATCTAATTGGACGCCCTGGCTGTGTTCATCCGGCTCACCCCCGGCAAAGAATCCTCCCGCGTCTACCAAAATAACATTAGGATTCTTCTCGCGCAACTCTTTGACTTTAGCCATTCTCCTGGCCACTCCGCCGTCCGGCTGAACCGGACAATCACAATGATAGAGCGCGGCATGGGTTGACCCGGTGTAGAGGATAGTTATCTTTTCGGCGAAACAATGCGCGGAAAGAAGTAACCAGTAACCAGTAACCAGTAAAGAAATTTTTATTAGCTTCTGATTTCTCGCTGTCATTTTTAAAGCTACCCTTTCGCGATAAATAAAAGTATTCCCAGGAGAAAAAATAAAGCCGCGGTTAATAATTTCACTACTCCTAAATGTTTTCGTATTAACCGGGAAAATGCCTCCGAACCAACACCGGCCAACCCCGCGATTAGAATAATTACTAAAGGCAGAATAAACATCAGATTATACAAAACCAGATATCCCAGCGCGTGTATCCTTAAACCCGGATCCTTGAACACGTAGGCAATAGTCGGTATATAGGTCTGCCCGGTGCAAACCGACTCTAAAAGAGAAACAATAAAACCGCTTAAAAATACCGCCCCGGCCAGCTCTAACAGCGTTTTTTTCTTATTACGGGAAGCGCCCTGAATTGTTTTATGAATCTTTTGCTTAATAAAGTCCGGAAGCCTTAATTTTACGTCTTCGGGATTACCGGTCCGGCGGTAAATATACCAATCATAAAGACTGTATATCCCCAAGATTACCGCCAAAGAGGCGGTTCCCAAATAAATAATCTTGGAAAGCAGGGTAAACGATTCCAGAGATTGGATAAACTTAAACAGCCCTAAACCCAGCAGGATATACGTAAGGAATACCGCCAAGATAAAAACTATCCCCAAAACTAAAAGCTCTCTTTTACGGTAACCTACGAAATTTAAGAAAGAGATAAAAAATACCAACACGGTAAAGGCGCAAGGGTTGATCCCATCAATCAAACCCGCCCCCGCTACCGTAAGAAGCCCCCAGGAAAGAAAACGTTTGATTGCCGCGGACTGTTTTCTTTGGACCTGGGTAGTCAATTTAAGTTTTAATAAAGGCGTTTCGGGATCATTAGACTCAATATAAATATACTTGGTTTCATCACCCTCCATGCCCTCGGTATTAAAACTAAACCTGGCCTCAATTGACCCGCCCGCGGCGATCTCCAACTTTTTTTTGGGATAAAGGATGATGGTACAGCCGCAGCCCACCCGAACCACCTTCACCTCTAATGGCTTATCCCCGGAATTGGCTATGGTGAATGCGCGCTGATAAAGTTCACCCTCCTCTAAATTTCCTAAATCATATTCCCGGCCAGCGGGCAGATTAATTTTCTGCTCGGCGTAAGAGGTAGCAATCAACCCAAGAACCAGAGAACCAAACAACCAAAGAACTCTTAATAATTTCGCCATTGACTTACAATATAAAGTGAATCTATCACACTGTAACAAAAATTCATGCCATACAGTACTCTGCCGATCCTGCGGGGGTGGCAAGGTTATGTTTGAGCAGGGCGTACGAAAATTTTTGCGGCTTGGCCTCCGAGTGAAGCGAGGAGCGCAAAAATTTACGCCGAGTGAGGCCTGCCGCAGGAGCAGGCCGAACGTCCCTGCGAAGACATAACCTTGACAGGACCACCGCCCTATATAACAGAAATTTATGTCATGAAGCGTTAGAGCTTCACTAACTTCACCGAAAGAATATTTTCTAACTTTCTTATCTCATCTAAAACTTTAGCTGAGACCGGGCTGTCAATATTTAAGGCCGAGACCGCTTTTCCGCCCGGCTTATCTCTTCCGAAAGTCATTCCGGCGATATTAATTCCGTTGCCGCCTAAAAGTGTTCCCAGGCCTCCGATTACTCCCGGCTTATCCCAATTCTCCAGAAACAACATATAGCCCTGGGGTATAGTTTCCACATACAAACCATTAACATTAACGATGCGCGGCTCATTATTGGTAAAAAGAGTACCGGCCACGCTATAGCGCTTTCCTTCAATAGTTACCTCTAAAAGAATGAGATTGGTAAAATCCTCCTCCCTCTCAGTCTTGGATTCCAACACCTTTATCCCCCGCTCTTTAGCTAAATTCTTGGCATTAATATAATTGACTGTCTCCTGAAGCACCGGGGTCAAAATTCCCTTAATAATGGCCATGGTCAGGGGGCTAAGGTCATTCTTAATTATCTCTCCGGTATAGCTTATTTTAAGTTCGGATATCCTGCCTTCAAAGAGCTGTCCGGCCAGCATACCCAGCTTTTCGCTCAAGGTTATATAAGGCTGTAAGAGCTGACAGACTTCCGCCGCCAGACAGGGAAAGTTAGCGGCATTACGGATACCCTTATTTAAAAGAGCATCCCGCACCGACAAAGCTACCTCAACCGCCACATTCACCTGGGCTTCCTCAGTAGAGGCGCCTAAATGCGGGGTAATCACCACATTTTTATGCTTAAGAAGAGCCGAAGAAAAATCCGGCGGTTCCTTTTCAAAAACATCCAAAGCCGCCCCGGCTACCTTAGCGGATTCTAAGCCTCTCAGAAGAGCCGCCTCGTCAATTATCCCGCCCCGGGCGCAGTTAATCAAGCGCACCCCGGGCTTCATCAGGGCTATTTCTTTATCCGAGATAATATGCCGGGTCTCCTCGGTAAGCGGGCTGTGCACGCTGATAAAATCCGAATCCTTGAATAACTGCCCTAAATCCACCACCTCTATCCCTAATTGATTAGCTACCTCTATGGATAAAAACGGGTCATAAGCAATCACCTTCATCCCGAAAGAAAGCGCCCGCTTAGAAACCTCTTTGCCAATCCGGCCTAAGCCTAAAATACCCAAGGTCTTTCCGTAAAGCTCAACCCCCATAAACTTGGAGCGCTTCCACTCTCCGGATTTTAAAGAATGGTCGGCAGTGGGGATATTCCGGGAAAGAGCCAAAAGCATACTCATGGTATGCTCGGCGGTAGAGATAGTATTTCCTCCCGGAGTATTCATCACAATAATACCCCTATTGGTGGCGGCTTCCAGGTCCACATTATCCAGGCCCACTCCGGCCCGGCCGATAACCTTAAGCTTAGTCCCGGATTGAATAATATCCCTGGTAACTTTGGTGGCTGAGCGCACTATCAAAGCCTCGTAATCCTTGATTATCGCCTTAAGCTCATCCGGCTTAAGTTCAGTCTTAACCTCAACCTCAAAGCCCTTAACCTCTTTAAGTATCTTTAATCCTTCTTCAGACAAATTGTCGCTCACCAATATCTTAATCATCTTATTCCTCGCTTAATTTTCAATTAAAAACACCTCTTGGGCGGCTTTCAGGCCCGATCCCAGTTCAAATTTATAGCCCATCTGATGTAAGACCTTCTCCAGGCAGGAGAGAGCTAAGATTATATCAAACTCATGAAGATAACCCATCGAAGCAATTCGGAAAGCCTTTCCTTTAAGCTCGGCCTGGCCTCCGGCGATAGTTATCCCATACACATCGCGCATCGTCTTAACTAACTTTTCACCGTCTACGCCCGCTGGGACATTCACCGCGGTAATGGCGCGCGAAGAACATCCCTCATCCGCGAAAAGTTTCAATCCCAAGGCCTTAGCCGCCATTCTTACCCCTTGAGCTAATTTGCCGCAGCGTTTAAAGACATTCTCCAATCCTTCATCCTTAACCATCTTTAAAGCGGCGTTTAAAGCCACCACCAAGGATACCGAAGTAGTAAAAGGGGTATCAGTTTGCTCCCAGGCTTTCTTAGCTAAACGCAAATCAAAATAATAGCGCGGGCTCCGGGATTGATTAATCAGCTTCCAGGCTTTTTCACTACTCACACTGATAAAACCCAGGCCCGGAGGAAGCATCAGGCCCTTCTGTGAGCCGCTTACCACTACATCCACCCCCCATTCATCGGTCTTCAAATCCACGACTCCTAAACCGCTGATAGCGTCCACCACCAGGACCGCGGCGCTATTTTTTACCGCTTGAGCGATTGCCTTTATATCAAAGTCAACTCCGGTAGAGGTCTCGCAAAGAGTGGCGAATACCGCCTTAGTCTGGCCGGACTTTAACCTATCTTTCAGCTCATCAATATTAAAAACCTTACCCCAGGCAACCTTAATCACCTCAGATTTTATTCCATAAGCCTGGCACAGCTCCGTCCATCTCTCTCCGAATTTACCGCCCTCAATGATTATCGCGCTATCGCCTGACGTCAGCAGATTGGCCACAGCCGCCTCCATTGCCCCGGTGCCGGAAGAAGATAAAATAAACACCTCGGACTTGGTCTGAAAGACATACTTTAATCCCTCTACCGCTTCCTTAAGGATGGCCTGAAATTGCGGGGTGCGGTGATGGATTATCGGCTTGGCCAGGGCCTCGCATACCTGAGGCGGCAATGGCGTAGGCCCGGGAGTCAATAAATAGTTCTTTTTCATAATTATCTCCTAAATTCAAAGGTCAAAGCACAAATGACAAAATAAATTCAAAACATAAATAACAAAACTTAGGTTTCGTTATTTGTCATCTTAATTTTTGCTTTATTTTGTGCTTTGGATTTTGACATTTGTCATTATTGTTTTATTTCTTCTTTCCGGCCACCACTTCATCCACTAATCCATAGGCCTTAGATTCTTCTCCGGACATAAAGAAATCCCTATCAGTGTCTTTTTGGATTTTCTCCAGAGATTGGCCGGTATGGTGGGATAAAATCTCATTTATCCGGTCTCGAAGGCGGAGTATCTCCTTGGCCTGAATTGAAATATCCGAAGCCTGGCCCTGCACCCCTCCCCAGGGCTGATGAATCATAACCCGGGAATTAGGCAGGCAGAAACGTTTACCCTTGCTTCCGGCGCAAAGTAAAAGCGCGGCCATGCTGGCGGCCTGGCCAACGCAATAAGTAGACACATCGCATTTTACAAACTGCATCGTATCATAAATTGCCATACCCGCGGTTACCGAACCCCCGGGCGAATTAATATAAATACTGATTTCTTTATTGACATCCTCCATCTGCAAAAAAAGCAGCTGGGCGATGACCAAATTAGCCACGGTATCGTCAATCGGGGTACCGATGAACACAATCCTGTCTTTAAGCAGACGGGAAAATATATCATAAGCCCGCTCAAAACCTTTAGAGGTCTGCTCTACCACCATCGGAACTAATGTCTGTCCTCGTATCTGCATATCGATATCCTCCCATGTTAAATCACCAATAACCAATTTCCAATAACCAAATAATAACCAATCACCAATTATCAAACGTCGTTTGGTTATCGATTATTGGATTTTATTTGGTGTTTGGGATTTGGTCATTGGTTATTTTATGATTTTCTATATCATTCTTCAATCCAATTGGCTTCGCTTAACAAAAACTCAATTGTCCTTTGAGTCAAATGCTCGGCATCGGTTATGTTCTCCTTTTTGGCTATTTCTTCTAAAACCAAAAATGTCTTGACCTGCGTCTCAGCTTCGGGCAAGAGCTCTTTTCTTAATTTATCATCGTGAGAGGCAATCTGCTCCCTGGGCACCTGCCTGATGGCCAGCTGAACCTTGGCATCCTTTACTAATTCTTCCAAACGCTGGGCAATCAAAGACGGAGGAACCCTAAAGCGCGCCTTATCTAAAATCTGCTTAAGCAGGTCCTCTTGAAGCTGACGCCTCAATTCATCCTCTTTTTGCGTCAGGAGCCTGCGCTCAATAGACGCGCGCATATCAGCTAAGGTTTTATAACCTAAGCCTTTGGCAAATTTATCGTCAAGAGCGGATATCTTATGGCTTTCTTTAAAACTGTCTAAAGACTTATCAATCTCTTGCGGCCCGACAGCTATCTTTTTATATTTAAGCTTAATGTTTTTATAATCCTTGATTTCTATCTGGGGCTTTACCTCAACCACCGCCCGGAAAGAAAGGATATTTGATTCTAATTTTACCTGGCTTATCTCGGGCATCTCCACCACGTCAATTTTTTCTCTCTCAATTGAACCCCGGTAGGCTTCCGGAATAAGGCCTTTGATTACCTCATCCTGAATCAGCCGGCCGTGATGCTTCTCTAATATATCCTTAGGGGCCTTCCCCGGACGAAAACCGGGAATCCTGGCTTCCTTGCCCACCTTTTCATACACCTCTTCAAATTTCTTTTTTACTGTCTCCTGAGGAACTTCAATATCCAACTGCACTTTACTCGCGTCTAATTTTTTGGCTTCAACCTTCATTTATTTTCCTTTCACTATAAACACGAATTAACCCGGATTTTTTTATCCGCGCGCTTCACATCCTAAACTTCTCACCCAGATAAATAGAACGGGCCTGAGGATTGTTAATCAGGTCATCGGCTCCGCCGGAAATCAGAATCTTTCCGTCAGAAATTAAATAAGCCCGGTCGGTAATAGACAGGGTCTCCCGGACATTATGGTCAGTAACCAATACCCCTAAGCCCTTGACCTTAAGCTCCCGGATTATAGCCTGGGCCTCGGAGACAACTATAGGATCAATTCCGGAAAAAGGTTCATCCAGAAGGATAAACGACGGCCGGGTAACCAATGCCCGGGTAATCTCCAGGCGCCGGGTCTCCCCTCCGGATAAGGTATAGGCCTTAGACTTGGCCAAATGAGCTATATTTAGTTCAGCTAACAATTCCTCCAGCCTCTTCTTGCGCTGGCCCGGGCTTAAAGGCAGGGTTTCCAGTATGGCCATAATATTTTCCGCGACGGTGAGCTTCCTGAAAACCGACCTTTCCTGAGCCAGGTAACCTATGCCTAAACGGCTGCGTTCATGAATAGGAAGAGCGGTTATCTCTTCGTTGTCAAAAACCACATTGCCCTTATCCGGTTTGACTATGCCCACTACCATATAAAAGGTAGTGGTCTTGCCCGCGCCGTTGGGTCCCAGGAGCCCGACCACCTCGCCCCTTTTAACCAGGATGTCCACCCCGCAGACAACCTTCCTGCCCCCGTAAGATTTTTCTAAACCTTTAGTTTCCAGTAGATGCATTTTTAACCTATACAAAAACTACTCTGACGGCGCATTGAGTATTTTATCCTTGGAATTAATGACTAAGCGCGGGTTTCCGCTTAAGGTTAATTTACCGTCTTGAGCGGAATACAACGCCTCATCGCTGTAAGAAGTATTTTCATCCTTGACAATTTTGACGTTGCCTTTAGAAATTATCCGTAAAATCTTTTTGTTCTTAAAATCAAAATAGGCGTCCATCCTGTCGGCATGCATAACCCCGTGGTCCTTCTGGTCCACCATAACATTATTATGAAAAATCGCTATTTCTTTCTCATAATCTATTTCTAAGGGGCCGGTACAAGTGATAATCGTCGGTTCCTTGGCGGAAAAAAGAGGATCGGGAATTTTGGATTCACCCGCCGAAGCCGCCTCATGAACAGCCTCCGTCAATAGCATAGCTGGTTCCTCAACCTGTTCCCTGATTTCCACCTTAACATCATCTTTTAAAGAAATCCTTTTTAAATTAGGCTCACCCTCCAAACCCTTGGCCGTTGCCTTAATATTCTGTCTTTCAATATTCACCATGGCCTCAGTGCTCACCCTTTGCGACTCCTTGTCCCAATCCAAATAATCAGTAGTCATCTTCCCGCCGCCGGTAGTAGTAATTACCACATTATCCTCCAGGTGCATCTTGCCGCTGGCCTTATCGTAAGAGCCCTTATCTCCAACCAAGTTCACATCCTCTTCCTCACCGTAGACATTGGCGTTTACGCTGGTAAGCTTAACCACATCGGTAAAGATATCAGCAGACTTTCCCTTGACCTCCCAGGCCTTTTTTCCCCTCTGGTTGCCGCCGGAAAGAGAGAAATCGTCTATCCTCTGGTCAGAGCTTTCGGATTGCG
>Ga0209212_1005866_pt1 | contig 14394 bp, 8 predicted proteins | sample RifGroC2_FD_183996 | JGI IMG/M metagenome (GOLD analysis project Ga0209212, IMG submission 183996) | Groundwater microbial communities from Rifle, Colorado, USA - Groundwater C2 (SPAdes) (version 2) | ecosystem: Environmental > Aquatic > Deep subsurface > Groundwater | place: Rifle, Colorado... | reverse complement strand
TGATCTCCCACGAGCCGATAGGAACCCGGACAAGCACGGGCCCTAGGACGGCAAAGCCGCAGCTGTGCTCTCGGCGTTATGGTGAAAGTCTGATAATAATTGGGGGGCTATACCATGAATGTGTTCTATGCGTACCCATCGTCCGTAACGGATGTCAAGCATGTGATCCATGCAGCCAAACGCACCCTATCTGCAACTCGTCGCGACATGGATCTTCACCTATGGGAAGAAAATGACATATCGGGAAGGCCATTGACGGATCCAATTTTCGATGGCATCGCGAGTGCCGACATCCTTGTTGCCGATATCACTGCGCTAAACTTTAATGTGACGTTCGAAATCGGATACGCCATTGGCCTTGGGAAGAGGGTCTATCTCACGCGTGATGGAAACATTAGCCAAACCAATACCCTCGCAAACAAGATTGGAATCTTCGACACGCTTGGATTTGATACCTACATCGACGAGCGAAACCTATCGGAGTTATTGAATACATATCGTTCAGATGGCGGGATTCCGCTTCGATCGCTCGTCAACCTCAAGTCGCCCGTCTACGTCCTGCAAACGCCACAATCCAACTGGGCCATGATTGCGACAACCGCGCGGATCAAGAAGGCGCGGTTAGGATATAAGGGATACCTTCCTACTGACGATGCCCGATTGTCGGCGGTAAAGGCAATCGACGACATTTCGTCTAGTCTCGGCGCTGTCATTCCACTCCTCTCGACGCAATTCGCCGACGCGGAGGTTCACAATATCCGAGCCGCCTTCGTCGCGGGACTATCGGTTGCCATGGGTAAGATTACTCTCGTCCTCCAACCCGGCGACGGCCCGGCCCCGCTCGATGTTCGCGACTTAGTCAAAACCTTCAATAACCCTGAGGATATAGCTAATTTCATTGCAACATTTGCATTGGATATCACGGAGCGCCTGCAAGCGGACAATCCCCTACCTCTCCCAAAAGGCAATTTTTTGGCTGAGCTTTCGATCGGAGATTCGGTCGCAGAAAATGAATTCCAGACTCTCGGCGAATACTATCTCCGAACTGATCAGTACAAACGTGCAGCCCGCGGAGAGGTCAATATGGTTGTCGGGCGGAAGGGGACTGGGAAGACGGCACTTTTCTCACAACTTCGAAACGAGAAGCGGGCAAATGCCAGTAACATAGTTGTCGACTTGAAGCCTGAGGGGTACCAACTGATCCGGTTGAAGGAGGATGTGCTAGATTATCTCGCTGAAGGCGCCAAGGCACATCTTATCACCGCACTATTCGAATACCTTTTCTATTTGGAGATTTGCTACAAGGTGCTGGAAAAGGATCGTGATCGGCATATGCGCGACAATCGCCTCTATGAACCCTATCGGAGACTCCTGGAAGTGTATGATACGGGCGCAGCTGGCGAAGGTGACTTCTCAGAACGGCTTGTCAGTTTATCCCAACAATTGACTGCAGATTTCAAGAGCCGCTTCGGCACAGCGAGCAATCAGAGACTAACTGCAGCCAATGTTACGGAGCTAATCCATAAGCGCAACATCCGGGATATTCGAGGCACCCTATCGGCCTACCTGGCGTTTAAGGACAGCGTCTGGGTATTGTTCGACAACCTTGATAAGGGCTGGTCACCTCACGGTCTCACAACTGGGGACGTGCTGATCCTACGTTGTCTCATCGATGCCGCGCGTAAGATTCAACGAGAGCTACAAGGTGATGGACACGACTTTCACTGCATCGTTTTCGTCCGAAATGACGTGTATCAACTTCTCGTGGAAGCCTCGGCCGACTATGGCAAGGAAAGTCGCGCCGTTCTTGACTGGACAGACCCCGACCTGTTGCGGGAAATGCTTCGGCGTCGGCTTATTCGCAATGCGCTGCCGGATGATACTCCGTTCGAACGAGTCTGGTCTCAGATCTGTATCAGCCATTACCACGGTGAAGAGACTTCTCAGTATCTGATCGACCGGTCGCTTATGCGTCCTCGTAACATTATCAAACTCCTAGCCCATTGTCGTGGATTCGCAGTTGGTCTGGAGCGTGCACGTATCGAGGAAATAGATCTGGAGAAAGGCCTTCGTGCGTACTCTATTGATCTTATCACTGAAGCGGACCAAGAGCTGACTGACATCCTCGGTGCTGAAACGGACCTCATTTACCACTTTATCGGTGAGGGGCACGAATTCGATCCGGGGAAGTTGGAAAGCATTCTCAGTGGGGCGGGTGTGCCCGCCGCAAAGGCCGAAAAGGTAATACAATTCATGCTCTACTACGGTTTTCTAGGCATCAAATCTGGAGAGGAAACCCCGCGGTACATCTTCGGGCTTGGCTACGACATGAAGTTGCTAAGCATTGTCGCCATGAAGGCGAAAGGTAGTTTAACATATATTCTGAACCCAGCCTTCCACCCGGGCCTCAATCTGTAGAGCCCAGTTCGTGAGTAACTCACTGAGGAGACATCCTCAACAATAGGCTTGGCGAGAAGGCCCGTCGGATAAAGCTGGCTAAGCTTGCTGTAAGTAAGTGAAAGCCGATCAAGGCTAGATAAGTTGGCGAAAGGCAGAGATAAAGCCAAGGAAGTTGAGCAAAAGAGAAGTCGGATCCCAACCAGCAGCCAGGAGCGGTCTCCGCAGGTACGTGAGAGCCGATGACAAGCTGATAAAAGCTGAGCCGCTGCGCCGCTCAGGAGCTCAGGAGGCGTTGGACTCGCCCCGTGGAAGGGATCAAATCAAGGTGCCGGCTGGTTTATACCACTTGGTAAGCCTGATCTCTTGAGAGCGGAAATGAGTGTGTGAAACGTTGGGGTAACGTTTATTGACCATAATAATGTTGCACAAGGTAACGCGAGTGATCGTGTAGTGAGGTGAGAGAATGAATAACTTTGTTTCTATTAATACTGGACCCCTGAACGGATTATCGTCTCTGACGTATTACATTGCAAAACCTTTGCATGAGTTTAGTGTTGGGTTTAGTAGCGGGAGGTTTGAGAGGATAGAGTGGGATATGACCAATATTGTTCCACTGCATCAGAGTATGGTGACCCTCACAGCTTTTTTAGCAATTTGTCATAGGCTGAGAGTTTTTACTGGTTGCCCACAGTCAGTAAAACTAAACTGGAATCCACGTATTTTAGCCTTCTGGAATGATATCTCCTTCTTATCGATAACCAACAGATATGATCTAATTGAATGGCCAGAAGAGCTAATGGGGGGGTTCCCTTCGAAAGTGACAAATCCAAATACCATTATTATTGATTTTCCCTTTAATGATGATGTGCCAGATCAAGCTGATTTGGAGTCGTGGAAAGAATGGAAGGACTCAACTCGGGAGCGGGTGAAGCAAGAACTTTTGTTAAGGTGCGGTTCCCTTTTCCTCGAGACTAAGACAAAGCCTAAGTTTCCATCAAAGTTCAAAGACCAGGTTGCTATAACCTCAGCTGAACTTGTTGTAAACGCACTTCTTCACGGCAAGTCTACCGCTTTCATAGGATTGCAAAGAAGTTCTTCTGGAATCACAATTTCTGTTTGCGATTGTGGTTACGGATTCCTGAGTTCCCTACGAAAACCCGGTCGCCCTTGGGCATCATTCGAAAAACTTACCAACATCCAAGCGATAACAATTGGTTCTTTGGAAAACACCCGTGAAATGGGATTAAGGAGAGCCATAAGTTCTGTTGTTAATTTTGGTGGCCATGTTTTGATAGCGTCCAATAACGCCGAAATAAGGTGGGAGCGATCCATGTGGAATGACGTGAGGACAACCGATCTTTCGTTTCTAAAAAATCCGATACGTTTACCAAATACAGAATCATTGCTTGGACCTGAAATTAAAGCCAAAGTCTCAAATGAGCAGAAACAAAAAGGTTATTATCGCACATGGCCTTATGGGTTAAGAGGAACTAGGATATCTTTTGAATTGGATTTCAAAAAATATGAATATGCACTGAAAGGGGCTGAGAATGCATGATTTGCCTGTATATATAGATAGAGATTATGCATACGTTAGGATGAAAGCGTATTCATGGATCGGCAATAAGGGGTTCATGCCATCTACAGTTCAGGCCAGTGCTGGTAAGCTTTTAAGTGATTTGATCGCTAGAATAGACGACAATATGATTCTTGTAGTCAATTTTCAAGGAATTTCTCATATCGAAGACCATTCTTTGCACACAGTCAATAAAGCTTTAGCAGATACTAAACGCTGCACTATATTCACCAAGGCATCCACCCTCTCCGTTGAAAACCAGATATCGTATAAACCGGTTGTAACATTAGAAAGCGGCACGATTATTTATAATAATGAGAAACCTAGCAGACAGTTGAGCCAATCAGTCGAAAAAAATGGGAAGATAGAGATAGATATCATTAAGCACATTGTAAGCGAGAGCTACAAAAAGTTTGACAAGATGGAGCGTCTTCGATCCACTCCAATACTAGCCTCAGGTGTTTTTAATGCTGGGTCAATTGTCTCAGATCGTAATAAGTTCATCTGGACTTGTCTTCTTCTTACAGACAAATTAAATGAAATCATGAACCAGTATAAGCCAAAAGCCAATGTACGGCTCCTTGCGGTCAGCCTTCGCGCTAGTCCTTTTGCTGGTTCAATCGGCATCCTTGAATCATACCCTATTGAAATTGTGGATCATATGGGGCCAGACCTTAAGATTCTAGAAGAATACACTCTGCGCGTCGCAACCGAAAATGTTGAATATATTTATGTTGGAGACTTTGTAATAGGAGGCACCGAACTCAAAATAGCCGAGACCTATGCCGTTGCTAGAGGTTGTGTGATCAAGCATGCGATTGTGATTGGGTCGTTATTTGATCCAAGTGAGTACAAAGGTACGGTTAAAGTCCATCCAGTGGTGAAGCTCCGTGAAGCAAATCCAAAGATAAGATACCAAATGGTATAGGTGATAGCGATGACATCTAACAAAAATGTAACTATTCTGCATTTAACTGATTTTCATGTTTTAGACATCCATGGCGACCATGAGTATCTCAGAAAAAGTTTTTATAGAGAGTACATCTTAGGTTTAATTAAAGCTGTAAAAGCCAACAATCAAGAACTGCTTCCAGAAATTGTAGTTGTTACTGGGGATTTTATTGAAAATGGCACCTTAGACAACTACAGTCACGTTGCAGACATATTGCAGTTCCTTGCTGATCAACTGCACATTACTACTGGTGAGGTTTTCCTTTGCTGTGGAAACCAGGACATTGTTCGTGATTATGAAAAAGCCGGCGAACCTGCGCGGGCGCGCGAGGCATATTATGAGTTCTCAAAGCGCTTCGGTAATGGGAAACCAATTGTGGCCGATGAAAGGGCTGTGTTATTAAAGACGCGTGGAGGAGTATGGTGTTTGATGTTAGATGCCACGCATCGATACTCTGGGAAAAGTGGCCCGGGAGTAATCAGCAGTGATGATGTTGATGTCATACTTAACAAGTTTATTCTTGATCAAAATATCCCAACAGAGGAAGTGTTGATTATCGGAGCCCATTACCCTGCCGAGGTCTTCCCAGGTGGTGTAAATTCCTACGAAGAGCCAGGATATCATGAAAAACACTATTGGTCCTCCGCTACGCCACTTCGTGAAAGAATTAAAAAAATTCGTGAGGGGGGGAAAACCTTATGGTTATATGGCGATATCCACTGCCCTGATCAAATAGAATCTGATCCCGGTTTTTTTCACGTCGTGACAGGCCGGTTTGGAACATCTATAAAACGCGAATCACAAATAAAGAGACAAGCCAAAGTAATCGAGATCAACGAAACAGGCGCCCAACCAAAAGTTCTAACGCTCGAGTTCGAGGTGCCAGGTCATCATCAACAAGGTCATTACGGGACTTGGAAGGGGCAATGGGGAATCATTCGGAGCCTCAATCCTATTAAGCCTGCTGCATCTTTACCTGCAGAAGTTGACCACGTTGCAGATCAGTGTCATGGGCCGGTCATCGACGTAGTTGACCCAGAAGTTGAGAAAACAATCATCGACACAATCAAGAGGAAAAACCTGTACACCTTAGGAAGGTATCACACTTCTGATCACGGCATATCACTTGGATGGGTATCGATTGGTCCTTTGCTTAATCACGCTAACCTGCTGGCCTCTCTTCTTCCGAAAATGTCCGATTGGATGCTAAAACAGCTTGGAGTGGTAACAACTTTCGATGATGCTGTACTAATAGGTATTGACTGTTGGGGAGCAGTCCTAGCCAGCCAACTCTCGGTATCAACAGGCATTAAGAGTTATTGTATAGCAGCGCGGGGGAGAGGCAAATATCACACAACTTATGAAAAAGTTAACAGGGAAATAGCGAGAAGCGTTGAAAAAAGTTCAGCAGTATTTTTTATTTCGGACGTACTTGCAACAGGTAAGAGCATTAACGATGTTTTTACAGATATTGACAAGCTCATATCTGGTGAGAGAAAAGAGAAACGTTGGATTTCCCTGTCTCTATTCATGGATGAGCTAAATCAGAACCGCGTTGAATGTCCTTTCATAGAAACTTACGGAACAGCTTGCAAAGCTCTGAGAATGCCGGTGCTTCCCGAAAAGGCCCTTCCTGATGTTGAAGTCTTGCCACCAAAGTTGACATTTTCATAATAGGGGGCCAGGGGAACGAATGAACGAATGAGGTAGCCTGATGACAACGGACACTCCCGCTTGGTAATACGGGCTAGGGGGCTAGCAGGCCGTCGTCGAGGCGCCGGATGACCTGTAGAATTGTGACCGGGGGGGACGTTGGTAAGTTATGTAAGTTATTGGGCGTGGAGGACATATGACCGGGGGGGACGTTGGTAAGTTATGTAAGTTATTGGGCGTGGAGGACATATGCCGAGACAGGCGCGACTGGATGCTCCGGGATTGGTACACCACGTTATGGCTCGCGGGATCGAAGATCAGAAAATCTTCCGCGATGATAAGGACCGGGAAGGCTTTCTCACCAGGTTAGCCGAGGTCGTAGCTTTATCCGGCGGTGCAACTCTCTTTGCCTGGGCTCTTATGTCAAACCACTTCCATTTGCTGCTTCGGACAGACGAGCATTTGCTGTCACCGCTCATGCGGAGGTTGATGACAGGGCACGCAGTCACCTACAATCGTCGTTACCGAAGGAGAGGCCATCTTTTCCAAAACAGGTTCAAAAGTATCGTTGTTGATGAGGAAACGTACTTTCTGGAACTGGTTGCATACATTCACCTGAATCCTGCTCGTGTCGGCATCGTTTCCAGCATAGAAGCGCTTGCACATTATCCCTACACCGGCCATGCCGTGATTATGGGCGGAAGGCAATACCCTGTTCAAGATACTGGCTCAGTACTGGAAAGATTTTCCGTAACACTCTCGAAGGCGAGAAGTGAATATGAAAGCTTCATTGCAGCACGGCTATATCAGGGTACCCGAGAAGAATTACGAGGTGGAGGGTTAATCAGAAGCGCGGGCGGGCTGGAAAAGTTGCTTCTCCGAGACAGTGACCATCGCGAAGCAGCAGATGAAAGGATCTTAGGGGGCGGTGACTTCGTTGAGTCAGTTTTAGGTATGTGTGAGCCGGTCGTAACTTCGGAAACAGTCTCTGTTGCCGAGATATTAGCTGAGGTTGCCGGTCGAACTGGAGTGAATGCTGAAGAGATTATCGGTCCGAGTCGTGCGCGTGTGATCAGCAGGGCCCGACGTGAATTCTATCTATCTGCTCACGAAAGGACAGGAGCCACACTCGCTGCTTTGGCCAAAATGACTGGCCGTACTCACGTTGCCGTGGCGCTAGCGATTGAAGAGGCAAAGAAGGATCGGGCTGCGGGCGAATAACTTACATAACTTACCAACGTCCCCCCGGCGGTACTAGGAGATTATCTGCATGGATATTCCACGTCAGGGGCGTTGGTAAGTGTGCGACCGGGCAAGGTCGTGTAATTTAACGGGTGGGATTCCCGCCCCGGAAGGTTGGCCAACCACCGGGTAGCAAGTCTTTGGAGGCCCGCTGGTAACAGTAGGTTTTAAGCGTAGGACAGCGAGCAAATAGGCCGTAAGCCGCAAGTTTGAAGGGAATGAGCCCCGTAATGCGTTAGTCGAGAAGGACGACACTCTGCTTAGTATGGGCGATGGGGCCAGGCTTAGAAAAGATCGAATACTTTGGCCTGAATCTCGCCATCCGTGCGGAGTAAACGAGGGATGTTGTAAAAACCGGCAAAAACCGATTGTGCCGATGAAAGCTGGAAGAAAAGGCCGAAGGATGCCAAGAGCCGTGGAGCGGCGATGGCCAACCAGGCGCCAGGAGAAGACTCCGCAGTTTCAAGAGTCAATAAGAGCCGACGATTGCTGAGTGCTCCACTGCTCAGGCAGACGTTGGCTGCGGAGAGGAGGATACATGAAGAGACCTTATCTTGTAGGATTCCCTGGAGGAGCAACACGGGTGGCCGACTTTGCATTCATGCACAAGGATGGGGGTGCATGCTTTGTTGATATCGGGTGGGACACACCAGGACAGCACCCTTTTCATATAATAGAAGGTCCCATTAAAGTTTTTGATAGCCAATGGACAAGCTGCGACGGAATAACAGTTCGAGAATTGACAGAAAATGATCCTGAATGGCAAAGCTGGTTAGCGTGGCTACGTTATAAAGCCAGCCCTGACGGAGCTAGAGCCACTGATGATGTAGCAGTTTCAGCATGTGAGCGTGACGGAGCACTGACTGGGATTGACGGGCCTTCTTTTGATGACAATTTTATTACAAAAAACGACAAAATGATGCCATGTATAAAGGAAAAATCTGTACAAGGAGATCCCTATCTCGAGTCAATTTTAGCATGCCTGTGTGACATTGATTGTAGCCAGTACTTCACGTCTCACTTGCTGGAAAGTCAGTCAGAACAAAAAAAAATAGTGGCAAGGTTTCAAGATCAGGTGTTAGGGAGGTTGAAGGTAGCGGTGTCGAATACCAAATGGTTTAAGGAATTTCTTCCATCAGCTAGTCTAAACGATGCAGTGGACATTTACGGAGAGAATTCAAGTTCAATAGTGGCTATTGAGTTGGATAAAAGTAGGGCAGACCAAGTTGCCAAAAAATATTTGTCACGGATAGCGATTTTACATACAAAAAAGCTGTATTACATATCTTTATGTTATCCAGGCACTGATAAGATGAATATAAACGAGTGTGTTAAATACTTTGGTTACTGTTCTAAGGTGTCCCAACGCATGTCTGTAGTTTACGCAGGGGTAGTCGTACAAATGATATAACTTCACCTGATTAGCCACCTACCGCCTGCGGCGGTGTTCTGTCGAAGAGTAACTTGTTGTTTGCCTCCATTTCGGCTACGTTTGCATGCTAAGCAGGTAGAGGAACGTGAGAGCGTGTGAGAGTTTCGTAAGCAGATGGAACTTTGATCTCAGGCTGAGTTTGAGCGAAGACCAGTGGAGAAAGCCCTTTCCCCTCTTCCTCTGAATAGTGCCGAGATGGAGACGTGTTTCATGCGTTATGTAAAAGAAATCATGTTGTTGCTCTGCGTTGGGATGTGGCTCGTTGTTTTCCCGCGGTTGGGGAATTGCACGCAGTTGCCTTCGTTCCTGCCTGCCTTCTACTCTGAAGCCTTCAGCGGCGATGAGCGGGAACTTGTCTTGGTCAAGCAGACCACGAAGGAACGGGGCGAGCAATATCTCTACCGCACTGAAGGCAACACCTTCTTCCTCTCTGTAGAGAACATAAAGGCGGATGCCCCAAAAGTCAGGGGAGTAATGGGTAACATATTTCGACTTCTCAACAACGAGATGGAGGCTGAGGGGGGTGATTTCATCAGCGTTGGGAGAAATGAAGTCCATGCCAGATTAGGCAGCAAAGAGGTCGCCAGGACGGTTCTGGTGTATGCGTTGCCGTCGGAGGTCCAGATCTGGAGTTATTCCGGTGTCGGCACCGCCACTATGGATTTCCAGAGCAAGTTCGAGTCGCTCCGATCTCTCGCCAACAGACAGCGCTATTTGGAAGCGGTCGCGGAAGGGAATGTGGCAATGGGCTCATGGGGTGAGGAGATCCATTCCTATGCCATGGAGTTGCTGAAAAAGGGCAAGAAGGAGGAGGCGATCGGCATTCTCAAAGCAGTCATCGCGACATCTCCCTCTAACTATCGCGCCCACCACGATTTCCTGAGCAATACAACGGACGCAAAGGCTGCCGAAAACAGCGCAAGGATCATCGTCAAGAATGCTGAGGACGCCGACATCATTGAACCGGCGCTGCGCTATCTCAACCAGAAGCCCAAGACCATGGATTCCATCCCTTACCTGGAAAAGGGGGAAAGGGGGTTGAAGGTCATACTGGTGCCGCTGGTGCCTTGCGACGTGTCGTTGCTGGACGACGTCGCGGCAACGTACCAGAAGATCACCGCGCTCCCTGTGAAGATCCGGCGTCTGAAAGAACCTTTCCAGCTTGGCTCCCCCGATCGCTTCTCCGAACAGAGGCTGGTCCAGGAGTTAATCATCAGGTTCAGCGGCGAAAATACCGTGTTCACCGGCTGGAACAGGGACAAGCACCTCAGTGAACTTAAAATCGCTGCTGAGCGTAAGGATCCCTGGACCAGGTATAACGTAAAGGTGGCGTCCGAGAAGATAGCAAAGGATGAGGGACAATACCTCGTGGACCCATACCTCCAGTGGTTCCTTACTGTCCTGGAGCGGTACAGAAGCGACGATGCTAGGACCATGTACGTCGGGATCACTTCGGCCAACATCTTTTCCGGCGACAACAATTTTCTGTTCAGCCTTGCCATGTCGAAAGGCAGCAATTCAGCCAGCATACTCTCCTATTACATGATGTTGGCGAAGAACGCCAATGACAGTCGGCAATCCCGCCAACGCCTCATAGAGCGCGCCGCAAAGGAACTGGTTCCCGCCAGCCTGAAACTCCTGAGTATTCCTCGTAGCTCAGACCCCAGCTGCCCGTACTCCTACTCTGACGGAGTGCCCCGGCTCGATGAAAAGACACTGCAGCTCTCCGAAGGGGTGAAAGTGGCCCTTGACGGCTTAAGGAAAGGTGAAAGGAAATAAATTTCGACAGGATGGGGACGGCGAGAGGCACCTTTCACTAAAGAGGCTGGCCCCGAGATTCAGGACGGTCCGACCCCAAGGCCATGGCCACCACCCATAGGAGATTATCTGCATGGATATTCCACGGATCTTCAACATCACCGAAAGTGCTCACCGCATCCATAACCCGTTCACACCCGAAAAACTCGCTACTCTCGGCTCGGCGCTGCGTCTGGAAACGGGGACCCGAGTGCTCGACCTCGGCAGCGGTTCGGGCGAGATGCTGTGTACCTGGGCACGCGATTACGGAGTCATCGGCACCGGCATCGACATGAGCCAGTTGTTCACCCAGCAAGCGAAACGCCGGGCCGAAGAACTCGGTGTCTCCGATCAAGTCAAGTTCATTCATGGCGATGCTGCCGGCTTCGTCTCCGACGAGAAGGCCGGTGTGGCTGCCTGTCTCGGTGCCACGTGGATCGCTGGGGGAGTCGCCGGCACCATCGAGCTTCTGGCGCAGAGCCTCCGTACCGGTGGGATCATCCTCATCGGCGAGCCTTACTGGCGACAGTTACCGCCGACGGAAGATGTTGCCAAGGAGTGTCTTGCCGGTTCAATCTCAGACTTTCTCCTGCTTCCAGAACTTCTAGCGTCTTTCGGCCACCTCGGCTATGACGTGGTGGAAATGGTTTTGGCAGACCAGGACAGCTGGGACAGATACGAGGCGGCCAAGTGGCTCACCATGCGCCTATGGCTTGAAAGCAATCCCGACGACGAACTCGCGAAGGATGTTCGAGCCAAACTAACCTCGGAACCCGTGCGCTACGCCGCCTACACTCGTGAATACCTGGGCTGGGGCGTGTTCGCGCTGATGACGCGGTGATGACGCGGTTATTAGGGGATTACCGGGCGATCTAGAAAGTGGGAAAAATCCAATCATGTCTAACGGTCACAACTCAGGGTGGCTTTATGCGCCCATAGGTTCATCTTTGACAAAGATAAGAGATGTCTATATAGTGTGGCCTCATTTAAAGATGCATATCAAATCACATGAGAGGCCCAGACGCCCTGATGTGACAGATTTCAGGTGCTGAGTGGAGTACCCGCGTACCCGCTGGGAGGAAAACCGCAAACGAGAGCTGCCGACGCAATATTCTGGTAAAGGAGCTGCTATGAAATTTCCTGCTTCTGCTTTTCTTGCTGCCGTGCTAGGGCTTGCTTCCTTGCTTTTGTGCTCTTGTGGCGGAAGCACGTCCTCCGACGAGGTCTTGCGTGGGCAGTTCAAGGATAGCTACGTCGAGGGGGTACGCTTCGCTACCGCCAGTCAATCCGGTGTGACCGACGGTTCCGGAACCTTTACCTACCGCAAAGGGGAAACCGTCACCTTCACCCTGGGTGACGCAGTTCTCGGTTCTGCCCCCGGCAAAGATCTGGTCACACCGGTGGACCTTGTCCCTGGCGCTACTGACGAGCAGAACGAGGTCGTAACGAACATCGCCCGGCTGCTGCAGTCCCTCGATGCCGACGGCGATCCTGCCAATGGGATCACCATCCCAACCTCTGTGCACGCGGCATTGCACAGCGTCACGGTCGATTTTTCCTCTCCGGGCTTCGGCAATTCTCCTGCCATCGCGGATCTCTTCAGAAAACTCAACGACGCCCGGGTCTTTGCCCAGAAAAGGAGCCTGGTTTCCAAGGAGGCGGCAAAAACACATCTGAGATTCTCACTCAGGAACGAAACCACGCCGGTTGAGCCTCCCGGAACGATCCAGCAGCAGCTGACAGACACACCTGTCTACACCGCTCACATTTCCCCTCTGTTGGCCTTCAGCTCTCAAGACACCCCCCATGTCATCGTTGCCGGCGACCATCTGTACCATTTCTACCGGCAAGCCGATGGCTGGCACCAGGAAACGGTCCAGGAAACGCCCGGCTCGATCTTGGCTTTCGCATCCCAGCTCATGGTCGATGCCAGCGGATTCTTGCACTTCTTTTACCTGGGCAGCTCCGAACAGCTTTACTATGCCACCAACCGTCCCGGCTACTGGGCGGTGGAACCGATAGCTGGTACTGGGGCTGTGGATCGCCGGGGCTACCTGCACACGGTGAGCTATGACAGTGCTGCCAAGTCGTTTACCTACGGCAACAGCACCAGCGGCAGGTGGATAACCGAGACCTTCAGCCTTCCCCTATTGGGCCAAGGGAGCGCCATGGCTGAAGCAGTCCCCTCCTTCACCAGGTTGGTGCTCGATCAACAGGGAAAGGCGCACCTGGTCTTCTGCAAGACCGTGGTCGACGGAATCGAAGACACCACCCTGAACTATGCCAGTAACTCAAGCGGGCAGTGGCAGGTGGAGACGCTGCACGAGGGATACAGCATCAGCCCGAGCGCCCTCGATCTCTTAGTGGACGCGCAAGGAGTGCCACGGGTGGCCTACGGGTACTACGAAGTCATCCATGGCACGCAGTTGTGTGCAGGTAGCTGCGACAACCGCGACGAGATTGACTACTTCAGTAAATCCGGCGGCCAATGGAATAAGATCACCGCCGATGGCCGGGATTTTCCCGATCGGGTGGCCCTTGCCTCTGACAGCTCGGGCACCATCTATCTGGCTGTCAGCAACATGGGCTATCCGGGGTACCTCACCGGCACGGCGGGCACCTGGGTGCGTCACCAGTTCCCTTCTGAGTTCCAGGTAGCTTCGACCTTCGCAGTTGCCCTTGATTCATCGCAACACCTGCATATAAGCCACCTGAGTCAGGACGGGCTGCGCTACGGGTCGCTGGTCGATGGCGTCTGGCAAATCGAGACCATTTCCGCACCGAAGAGATCGGGGGAGTACGCCGACTTGGCATTAGATGCGGCTGGTGCGCTGCACGTGACCTATTGGGACTCCAAACGGCGTGCCCTGAGCTACGCCACCAACGCAGGAGGGAGTTGGGCGACGGAAGTCGTCACCGGGGAGGCCACTATCGGAAAGCCCACCTCGGTCGCCGTCGACCCTACGGGAAAAGTCCACGCCGTTGCCCAGCATGCCTATGGACGACCGTCGTTGGCGGTCGATGGGAACGGAATTCCCCATGTGGCGTATGTGGATTGGACGCAGCATATGCTGATGTACGCGACCAACCCGAGCGGCACCTGGCAGGTAAACCAAGTCACACAAGTTGATTTCCGAAGTAGTTACCTGGACCTAAGCGTCAACAGCGCCGGCAGGGTCGGCATTTGTTTCCAGGTCTACCGCTACGCCGACGATCCCCGTATGGGACTATGGGTAGCCCAGAAAGAGGCTGCGAGCAGCACCTGGACCTCTGACAAGATCTACTCCGGCTGGCCTGAAGATAGCTATTGCACCATCGCCGTGGACAACGCTGGAGCAGTGC
>Ga0209212_1005865_pt1 | contig 14395 bp, 12 predicted proteins | sample RifGroC2_FD_183996 | JGI IMG/M metagenome (GOLD analysis project Ga0209212, IMG submission 183996) | Groundwater microbial communities from Rifle, Colorado, USA - Groundwater C2 (SPAdes) (version 2) | ecosystem: Environmental > Aquatic > Deep subsurface > Groundwater | place: Rifle, Colorado... | reverse complement strand
AGCTGGGAGAGCGCCAGCCTTACAAGCTGGATGTCACAGGTTCGATCCCTGTTTCGCCCACCAATCTACAGGGAAAAGAACCCTTTTCCCTGTTTTTTTATCCATACCGATATCACTTTAGATATTGGGGTTGTAGCTCAGTCGGTTAGAGTGCCAGCCTGTCACGCTGGAAGTCGCGGGTTCGAGCCCCGTCAACCCCGCCATTACGATAAAAAGGGTACCTGTCTTATGATAGGTGCCCTTTTTATTGCCTCAGAAACATTATTAAAGCTTTACATCTTCAGTCGCCTGAGCTTCTCAACCAATGTGGTCCTGTTAATACCCAGCAATGTGGCCGCCTGTGCCTTGACACCACCGGAAAGGGCCAGCGCCTGGGTGATCAACTTGCGCTCAATCTCCACGATTACCGCTACCATATCTATTCCCTGTTCTGTCAGTTCCATAGAGAAATCACCCGCCATGCCAGGTTGTCCGCACATGACAGCCGGTAGATCTTCAAAGCGGATGACATCGCCCTCTGTAAGGGCTGCCAGTCGCTCTACCAGATTTTCCAATTCACGAACATTACCTGGCCAGGCATGTTCCTCCAGTGAATCCAACGCCCGCTTACTGATTGTCATAAGCGATCGTCCCATCAGGCGGCAGTATTTTTCCAGAAAATGCCCTACCAGGGCCATGATATCCTGTTTTCGTTCCCGAAGGGGCGGCAGATGAAGCGGGATAACATTGAGGCGGTAAAACAGATCTTCTCGAAAATTACCTTGGCGCACCTGTTCTTCCAGGTCGAGATTGGTTGCTGAGATGATCCTGACATCGAGTTTAACGGATTTATTCGATCCAACCCGCTCCACCTCCTGGTCCTGAAGTACCCGCAGTAGTTTTGTCTGCAGGTGCTGAGGCATGGTGCCGATCTCATCCAGAAAAATGGTGCCGTGGTTGGCGGACTCGAACTTGCCTGCCTTGTCCTTGATCGCACCGGTAAAGGCGCCACGGACATGACCGAACAATTCTGATTCCAGCAGCGCTTCCGGTATGGCGCCACAGTTGACTGCAACGAATGGCCTGTCTTTCCGCGACCCGTTATAATGAAGTGCCCGTGCAACCAGTTCCTTTCCGGTTCCCGATTCACCGGTAACAAGAACAGTCGAATCAGTCTTTACGATGCGTGACATGCGCGCAAAGACGTTCTTCATGGCTGGCGAATTTCCTATGATGTTGCTGAACTCGAAGCGGTCCTGAAGCTGTTTCCGCAGGTACACGTTTTCAGAAAGGAGTTGCTGTTTTTCCAGGGCTTTTGACAGTACGATTCTGAGTTCGTCCAGATTGACCGGTTTGGTAATATAATCAAACGCGCCTTCTTTCATCGCACATACGGCGGTTTCCGCTGAAGCGTAGCCTGTGACAACAATCACCTCTGTCGTGGGGGAAATCCGCCGGGAACTTTGCAATATTTCGATCCCGCTGCTGTCCGGCAGGAATAGATCGGATACTATCAGGTGAAAACTTTCCTGTTCCATGATTGCCAGGGCTTCTTCTCCCCTGGACGCGGAGACAACGATATATCCCAATGCCCTAAGAATCTGTTCCAGTGCTTCACGACCGGAATCATCGTCATCAATCAAAAGGACACGGGTTTCTTGTTTCATCGATGGTTACCTCAAAGCATGAGTAATTTTGCTGTATTTAATCTGCAATCACAGGTAAATGCAATTATTAATTTATTTCATCAAGATAGACCCTTCTTAAAAAACAAACCCCGCTTTGATCGAAGCGGGGTTTGTTTTTCAGGTATTGGTAACAGCCACAATAGATTGTTCCAGACCATCCATCAGCAGTTTCAGCTCCTCCAGAGAGATCGCCAGTGGTGGGAAGATCACTATCGTATTTCCCAATGGACGAGAGAAGATGCCGTGGTCGCGGGCATCCAGGCAGACACGGATACCGGTCTTATGTTCCCACGGATATGGCTGGCGCGTACTTTTGTCCATAACCAGTTCGATTCCTGCTGCCAGTCCGCATTGGCGGATATTTCCCACATGGGGCAACGCGGCTATGATGTTCAAGCGCTCTTCCAGTAACGCGATCTTCGCTTGCAGGGCTTCCAGCAGGCAATCGCTTGCAAAAAGATCCAGGCTCTTCAGGGCAACAGCGCAGGCCAGTGGATTGCCGCTGAAGGTGTGACCATGAAAAAAGGTCTTGAGCTGCGCATAGTCACCCAGAAAGGCGTCGTAAACCTTCCCGGTTGTGGCGGTAACGGCAAGAGGCAGGTAGCCTGCCGCAATCCCCTTGGAGAGGGCCATGATGTCCGGAACGACTTCTTCATGATCACAGGCAAACATCCGTCCGGTTCGGCCGAAACCGGTCGCCACCTCGTCAGCTATCATCAACAGGCCATAACGATCACACAGTTGACGTACTCCGCGGAGAAAACCTGATGGCTGGACAATCATCCCCCCTGCACCCTGGACAAGAGGCTCGATGACCAGTCCGGCGCAACTGCCGGCATGCTCTGCCATGATAGTTTCCAGCGCAGCAAGACACTTCATGCCGCAGGTTTCTGGGCTGCTGCAGCCCATCTCACAACGATAGCAATAAGGGGAAGGCGCCTGAATGGATCCAAAGAGGAGCGGCCTGAAGGTGCTGTGATAGATGTCGATGCCGCCCACGCTGACTGCGCCCAGGGTATCCCCGTGATAGGCATGACGGAAGGTGATGAAGCGGTTCCGTTCCGGCCGACCTTGATGCACCTGGAACTGAAAGGCCATCTTGACCGCCACTTCCATAGCGGTGGAGCCGTTGTCGGAATAGAAAAACCGGTCCAGGCCGGGCGGCGTAATCTCAGCCAGGCGATGGGCCAGGATAATGCTCTGCTCGCTGGCCAGACCCAACAAGGTGGAGTGTTCCAGGCGGTCAACCTGGGCCTTGAGAGCCTCATTCAGCTCTGGGCGACAATGACCATGCACATTGGTCCACATGGATGCCACGCCATCCAGATAGCGCTTGCCGTCACTGTCAATCAGCCAGCTCCCGTCGCCTTGCACTATGATGATAGGTTCTTCCCGCTCCCAGTCCTGCATCTGGGTGAAGGGATGCCATACGTGCTGCTTATCCCATAACCGTAACTGCTCCGTCGATGGCGTACTCACAGCCCCAACTCCCTCAACACGATGGCGGTTTCCGCTTGGCCGTGCAACCATCCGGCCAGGTAATCAACGATTTCCACCTGGTCAGGATCTGTACAGTCCGGCCATATCCCCAGGATCGGCGCACCGCACAGGGAGCCGATGTGATGCGTGGCACTGCGTTCGGCTGTATCGGGATTATCCGGAAATCTGTTGACGATCACCCCGGCCACAACAAGTCCCATCTGCTGGGCGGCAAAGCAGGTCAGCACGGTGTGGTTGATGGTCCCAAGTCCAGGTCGCGCCACCACCAGCAGGGGCAGATCAAGCGTTCGTACCAGATCCGCGACCAGCAGTCCGCCCGCCAGTGGTACCATCAATCCCCCGGCCCCCTCGACAATCACAAAGTCATGAACTGCAGCAAGGCGATCATAGCATGCCTTGATGCCGGCAAAATCGATCTTGACGCCGTCAATCTTTGCCGCCTCTGCCGGGGCTGCAGGTTCACGCAGCAAATAGGGCGCTACATCAGAGCTGCAGGGCACGCCGGCTGCCTGACAAAGCAGCAGGGCGTCATCGGAAACAAGCTCGCCATCCGCTTCGCGACAACCGCTGGTGACCGGCTTCATGACGCCGACGTTGATACCCTTCATCCGAAGCAAAAGGGCCAGAGTGGCAGCCACTATAGTCTTGCCGACCCCGGTATCGGTACCGGTTATGAATATCCCTTTGCTCATGAACACCTCTCCACGGTCAAACCAAGGTCGGACAGCATCTGCTTGTCCAGCTCCGGTGCCCGGCCCGGAGTAGTCAGGTAATTACCGGTCATCATCCCGCTAGCGCCGGCCAGAAAGACCCAGGATTGCAGTTCGCGCAGGTTTTTTTCTCGGCCACCGCATACCGTAAGGCCTTTTTTCGGCAGCATAAAACGGTAGATGGCGATTATTTTGAGGCATTCCAGCGGGGTCAGGAAGTCGGCATCTGCCATGCGGGTCCCCTCCACCGGATTGAGGAAATTTATCGGCACGGTATCCACATCCAATTCGCGCAAGGTTTCGGCCAACTCTATACGCTGGGCAAAATCCTCGCCCAAGCCGAAGATACCGCCGCAACAGACCTTGAGACCCGCCTGTTTGGCGGCACGAACCGTTTCGACATCGTCTTCGTAATCATGGGTTGTGCATATGGAGGGGAAAAAGCTGCGGGAGGTTTCCAGGTTGTGATGATAAGTCGTCATGCCGGCCTCCTTCAGCAGCAGTGCCGTCTCAAAGTCCATGATACCCAGAGAACAGGAAGGCTCGATAAAGGTTTCCGCCTTGATCCGCCGCAGGGATCGGCAGATCTTTTCCAGTTCCTCTCCCGGTTTTATTCCGGTCCCGCTGGTAATAATTCCGTAGCAGCGGGCGCCATTCTGTTCGGCGCTTTTGGCGCAGCGTACCAGTTCCTCTTCGTCCACCAAGGGATAAACCTGGACGTTAGTCGTGTGTGCTGCAGACTGAGCGCAAAAAGCACAGTTCTCGGGGCAACGCCCTGATTTGGCATTGATGATCGAGCAAAGAGATGCCGAATTCCCGAGGAAGCTCTCCCGAATCCGTGACGCACAGGCAAACAGCAGGTGCAGGTCAGCTCCTTCGACAGTCGTCAGCCGGAGCGCCTCGTCCGGAGTGATAACTGCACCTTCCAGTACCTTTTCCGTAGTTTTTTGAACAAAAGCATTCAACTGCATATATTCACCTCCGGGCACCTCGATAACACAGAGAAAGCTTATTGTCAACCCGACCAAGTAAATATGTTGACAACCAGATTTACCTAGATACAAAACCTGGACTGTTTTATTCATGAACAATACATTGCAAAACGTTTTTCATTCCGATAAATATATAATAATATGTATGCGTAAGAATTTAGTCTATAATTCCCCACCATGGAAGCCATTGCCAATGAAATCTATTAGTAGCATTCTTTTTGTCTTGGTTGCCCTTGCATTGAGTGTCGCGGCTGTCCTGATTGCCCACGCATCAGGGCAGAACATGCATTCAAAACATCAGGTAACTGCAAAGGCCTCCATGTCTCAACATGAGGACGTCAGAAAGCATAACTTCTGCCCTCACTGCGGTATGGATCGTGAAAAATACTCCCACTCCCGAATCTTGATCACCTATAGCGATGGCTTTTCAGTCGGTGTCTGCAGTATTCACTGCGCCGCCATTGAACTGAAAGCCAGCAAGGCCAAGGTCGTAAGGTCGATCGAAGTCGCAGACTTTCAGACCGGAAAACTGATCCCGGCCGAGAAAGCGGTCTGGGTGATCGGGGGGAACAGGAAAGGTGTCATGACCGCTGTTCCTAAATGGGCCTTTACAGGTTTGAAAGCCGCAAGAGCCTTTATTCAGGCAAATGGTGGTACACTTGGCACATACAAGGAAGTTCTATCTCGTGCAGAAAAGGACTAGCATTCATAGATGGCAAAACCTGTCATGACCACATCACACGCTGCAGGATCTTCGTGGTCAGGCAAGCGGTTTCTTGTTTTTGTAATAATTGCCAGTGTCATACTGGTGAGCAGTGCCGGTTACGGCTTCCTCCTCCTCCAAAAACGTTTTCTTCTCGCCGACAAAAACAGAGAATTATCGACAATAGCCGACCTGAAGACCTCTCAGATTCTGCAATGGCGTAAAGAACGCTTTATTGAAGCAGCATTGATACGTTCCAACGACATGATGTCCCGCCGCATACACGACTATATCTCAGGCAAAGACAAGGCCCTTGTGTTGGAAGAATTTCGGTCTTGGATGACAAGCCTGAATGACCTGTCCGATTACAGAAGCGGAACACTTTTCAGCACCGACGGCGATATAATCATAGCTGTAAAAGATGTCAGGGGCATGCCGCCAAACCATTACCTCGCCATGGTTCAAGAAGCGGCGCGGGAACAGGAGTTGATCCTCTCGGATCTGCACTTGAACGAATCTAGCGGTACTGTGGATATCAACCTCGTCATACCGATCCTGTATTCCGAAGAAGGTCAATCACGCTGTATTGCGGTTCTGGCGCTAGACATAGATCCGTATAAGGAATTATATCCAATCATCCAGTCCTGGCCCACTTCAAGCAAATCAGCTGAATCTTTGCTGGTCAGGCGAGACGGAGAAGATGTCCTGTTCCTGAATGAACTCCGGTATCTGAAAAATACCGCTCTCAGATTCCGGCGGCCGCTTGCATCCAGAACCATGCCGGCGGTTCGGGCAGTGCTTGGAGAAGAGGGGGTTTTCGAAGGTACCGACTATCGGGGCGTCTCTGTGGTTAGCGCCACACGGTCAATTCCAGGGACAACATGGGCTCTGGTTGCCAAGCTTGATTCCGACGAGCTGTTTGCACCGATATCAAAGAGTATCTGGTATGTCGCTACGTTCTGTATTGTTTTGGTAGCTGCGCTATGGTTTGGTTCTTTTCTCTGGCTGTCCCGAAAAAGCGAGGCTTTTCTTCGCGAACAGTTTAAAACCGAACAGGCTTACTCCAACGAACTCAAACAAGCCGAGGAGTACCTGCTTGAGGCCCGCGCCAGTCTTGCCCAGCGGGTACGTGAGCGGACCGAAGAGCTGACCGCCAGTAACAACATGCTGAAGCAGGAAATAGTTGAAAGAAAGCAGCTTGAAGGACGGCTCGTCGAAGCAAAAAAACTGGAGTCTATCGGACAGATTGCCGGCGGCGTGGCACATGAGGTAAGAAATCCTCTCAACGCAATACTCACTATTACCGAGGCGCTGTTCAGGGAAAAAGAGATTGAAAGCAATCCGGAATACGAACCGTATATCAACCATATCCGGACCCAGGTAAACCGACTGGCACAACTCATGAATGATCTGCTGGATCTGGGCAGAATTATCCCAGACCACAGTCTGCACCCTGTGCCATTGTTTGAACTTTGCCGGGAGACGCTGGAGGTCTGGAAAACATCAGGAATGTCGGATAACAAACAGGGAGTGCTGACAGCAGATAACCAGATCGAATCACTATTGGTGAAGGCAGATGCCCAGAAGCTTCAGCAGGTCATTTTCAATCTGCTGGAAAACGCCGGGCATCACAGTCCCTGTAGTGAAGCAGTACAGGTCCACCTGGCTGCCGACTACCACGGTGAGGTCTCCGAAGGTATGGCGATAATTAGGGTTATCGACCAAGGCAAAGGCATCCCGGCGGACAAGGTCAACCGCGTTTTTGATCCCTTTTACAGCGACCGGAAAGGTGGCACCGGCCTGGGGTTGACACTGGTCAAACACATTGTGGAAAATATGGGGGGAACAGTGGAGATCTGGAATAACAATCCTCCACCCGGCTGCACAGCAGAGGTACGCATTCCACTTGCCGACAAGGAGCAACATGGCAATTAATATTCTATTGATTGAGGACAATGCGGCTACGCGCTTCGGTTTTGTCCGTTATTTCTCTAAAGAAGGCTATACGATCAGTGAGGCATCTGATCTGTCCGAGGCAGCAACAGCCCTTGAAAAGCAACGGTTTGACGCCATTGTTCTCGATATCAATCTACCCGACGGCAATGGCATTGACTTTATCGACGCGGTGAGGGCCGGTGACCAATCCATCCCGCTCATCGTCATCACCGGTTCAGGCGATATACCGCTCGCTGTGGAGGCCATGCAGCGCGGTGCAGACAACTTTCTCACCAAACCGGTTGACAACGCCGGACTTGCCGCTTTTTTGCGTAAGACACTCGAAATAGGTGTAATGAAACGTCAACAGGCTGCCCGAAAACGGCTTGAAAAAAAGGATGATATTTTTATCGGTGAAAGCAAAAACATGCAGGAGATTCAGTCTGTTGCGGCGGCTGCCTCATTAAGTGATATTCCGGTGCTGATAACCGGAGAGACCGGCACCGGGAAGGGGATGCTGGCCAGATGGATTCACCAGGAGGGGCAACGATCAGCAAATGAATGTGTGGAACTGAACTGCTCCGGACTGCGTGGTGAAATGCTGTTGCGTGAGATTTTCGGGAATGCCAGAGGCGCCTTTACCTCTGCTGACCAGGACCGCAAGGGACTCCTTGACATTGCCGACCGGGGCACCCTGTTCCTGGATGAGATCGGCGACATGAGCATTGATGTCCAAGCTCAATTTCTCAAAGTGCTGGAGGACAAATGTTACCGCCGTCTCGGAGATGTAAAGCTGCTGAGAAGCAATTTCCGCCTGATATGCGCGACGCACCATAATCTGGAATCACTGGTCGGTTCCGGGGAGTTTCGTCAGGATCTGTTGTATCGTATCAACATGATGACTATTCACCTGCCCCCACTCAGAGAGCGCATGAATGAACTGCCCGCGCTGGTTGCTTATCTGCTGAGAACTTTGGGCTCGACTCCAGAGGTTGTTTCTGATGAAGTTATGCAAATTCTTCATGATTATCCCTGGCCCGGCAATATACGCGAACTGAAAAATGTTCTCGAACGGGCGCTATTGCTCACTCCACCCGGGTCAATGCTTCGACAGTCACATTTCTCAAGTCTGGCCAATAATTGTTCAAATCGACAAGAAACAAAGCAACTTACAGTACAGGACGTTGAAGAAGCTCATATCAGAGCCGTTCTAGAGCAGACAGGAGGCGATATCAATATGGCTTCAAAATGCCTCAATATTTCACGTGCCACTCTCTACCGAAGACTTAAACAAATCAATGGTGTGAAAGGTTGACAACCCAGTCTCAACCATGCCGTCTCGATTTGAGACAGATTCCAGTCGTTTACCATAGTGTCGGGTAGATGCGATTGGTTAACATACTTATATTACTGGCTAAATTAATTAAACGATGTTGGCGCGATTCTTGATAAACAAATAATTATGATGAGTTCTCAAGAGATAATGAATAATTCGATTTCAGTCAACAGTCCCTTGCCGGAATCCCATAGGGTTCTGGTCGTGGATGACGAGCCTGCAATCTGTTTTGCATACCGTAAGTTGCTTGAAAGCGAACGGTTTGGCTTTGATGTCTGCGATAGTGTTGAAACTGCAATTGATCTATTGAAAAATAACAATTATTTTGCCGTTGTTTCGGATGTACGTTTTTCGGGATCCGATAATGAAGATGGCATTTACTTGCTGTCGGTATTGCAAAAAGAGCAGCCGCGGGCAAAGGTGATTCTTATTACAGGTTATGGCAGCGACGAATTGAAAAATTCTTATAGCGCATTAGGTGCTTCCCATTACTTTGAAAAACCGGTCAAGCCTTCAATGATTCTGACTTTGTTGAGGGCATTGCATCTGGTTGCGGATGAACAAGAGGAAATTGAATATTATAAGGGTTTGCAATTGGCAAATGCTCAAGTATCATAACAAATGGCTTCACTTATTAATCAAGTTTAATCAGGAGGGGGTCTAATGAAATCTGGCGCCAAGCTGCACAAAAAGCAATTATTTTCGACAATCGCAGGTCTCGTAGCACTTTTGCTGACCAGCACATCACTTTGTGCTGCGGAGCAGCCCGGTATGACCGAAGAGCAGAAGACGTTTTATGCCATCGGGTTTTCCGTGGCCCGTTCACTGTCGGTTTTTGATCTGACACCTGCGGAGTTCGAGTATGTCAAGCAGGGCTTAATGGATGCCCAAGCCGGGAAAAAGAGCGCATTAGATGAAGCTTCCTATAATGCGAAGATTCAGGAAATGGCCAGAGCCCGCCGCAAAATCGCTGGAGAAAAACAGGTTGGAGCGGGAAAAATCTTTCTGGAGAATGCGGCCAACGAAAAGGATGCAATCAAGACCGCTTCCGGCATGGTCTATTCATCTATTGCCGAAGGAAAGGGAGAATCACCCAAGGCTGCAGATATCGTAAAAGTCAATTATCGCGGGACGCTGATCGACGGTAAGGAGTTTGACAGCTCCTACAAGCGCGGCAAACCGCTGGAGTTCAAGCTCGATAACGTCATCAGGTGCTGGACCGAAGGGGTACAGAGGATGAAGCCGGGCGGCAAGGCAAAACTGATCTGCCCGCCGAACCTGGCATATGGCGACAATGGCGCCGGTGAGCTGATTCTGCCGGGTGCCACCCTGGCGTTTGAAGTGGAACTGCTGGAGTTCAAATCGGCATCAGCCCCCATACCTGTTGTTACTCCCCCTGCCAAGCCTGCTGAACCGGCTAAAAAATAAATCTGGAAACTACATTTATGCACAATAATGCCACCAAGACTAACCACAGGTACCAGATGAAATTCATGTTTCCACTGTTTGGGTCATTCCTGCTGATCGTGCTCATGGCATTGGTCCTGCCGGTCGGCTCGGCACATGCAGACAGCAAAAAATACAAACGGACAGTTGAGCGCTATAACATTCCCGATGTCACCCTGATAAATCAGGACGGGAAAAGGGTTCGTCTTGCTTCTTTGTTGAACAGCGACCAACCGGTCATCGTTGATTTTATCTATGGTACTTGCACCACCATCTGCCCTGTACTTTCCGCAGGATTCGTCAACATACAGAACAGGTTGGCTGCCAGTGGGCAAAAGCCCCGACTCATTTCAATCACCATCGATCCGGAGAACGATTCCCCAAAGGTGATGAAAGATTATTTGAAACGCTACCGTGCCAAGCCTGGCTGGGATTTTTTCACCGGGAGCCGGGCTGACATCGATGCCGTGATGAAAAGCTTTAACGCCTATATACCGGACAAGATGTTTCATTACCCGTTGAACCTGATCCGTTCACCAAAAGATGGCTTATGGGTCAGACTTTTCGGTATCATGAGCTCCAGCGAGTTGCTGGAAGAATACAGGCGGGTAACCGGTAAATAAATGAAATCAGGAAAGGCCTGACCTTGATAAACAGGATTAGTGTGTTAGCAAATACACCAAAATGCAAACAGCTGGCCAGAGTGGTATCAGCTGTTTTGGCGGCCGTTTTTTCAGTTGCCGTTCTGATTTATGCATTACCTTGCCAGGCTGAAAAGTTACCACCTGCCGACCTGCCGCACTCCGAAATAATGCGTCTGGGCGAACGAATGTATCGGGATGGCATCCTCCCTTCCGGCAAGGTTATGGATGCCTTTATCCGTGAGGATGTTGCGGTTGACAGCAGCGCTTTTTCCTGTTCCAGCTGCCATCTCCGTGCCGGACTCGGTTCTTTTGAGGGAGGTGTTGTCACCCCTCCCACCACAGGGAAGAAGCTTTACAAACCATACCGACGCCCACCTTCTCTGGGTGATATTCCGGATCAGGCAGGACGTTATATCTATGCTAAAACCGTGATGGAACGGCCGGCCTACACCCGGGAAAGCCTGGCATTTGCAATGCGTTTCGGCATCGATCCCGCTGGTCAGGTCTTCAACGATGTCATGCCGCGCTATCCGCTGTCAGACAGTGACATGTTTATCCTGATCAGATATCTGGAGGCGCTTTCATCAGAACCTTCTCCTGGAGCCAGCAGCAGGGAATTTCGATTTGCAACCATTATTACCGATGACGTCAGCCAGGAAGATCGTCAGGCCCTGTTAAGGCCGCTGCAGTTTTTTATTGCCAAGAAAAATCAGCAACTGGATATGTACAATGATTTCCTGAAATTCGGTTACTATCCTACCATTGATATGAAATACGCCTTTCGCAATGCATCTCTGGATGTCTGGGAATTAAAAGGCCCGCCCGAAACATGGAAAAGCCAGCTTGCCGCATATTATTCCAAAAAACCGGTTTTTGCAGTGCTGGGTGGCATTTCCAATGGCGATTGGCAACCTATCCACGATTTCTGCGAGGCGGAGCGTCTCCCCTGTCTCTTCCCCATTACCGATTTCCCGGTAGTCTCTGAAACCGGATGGTACACATATTATTTCAACAAAGGCTACTCCCAGGAGGGTGAAGCGGTTGCCCGTTATCTCAATCGCCTGGAGACGATCTCCCATGAAACACCAATACTCCAGATTGTCCAGGATTCTCCGGTCGGCAGGGCACTGACGGACGGTTTTCAGAGAGGCTGGAACGAGCTGGAGCGTCCGGCCGTGACCACCCTGACGCTTACCGCAAGCCAGCTTCTCGATCAGGCTGCGATGAATAAACTCCTGACAAAATATAAGCCTGCTGTATTGCTGCTCTGGGCCGATGCCGCTCTGCTGCCGAACCTGCCGTCACTGATCGCTCAACTCCCTCCCCAAGGGGTGGTTTTCGTGTCATCAGGCTATCTGGGCAAAAAAACAGCCTCCATTCCGGAAGCTGCTCGCAACAGGGTTTATATTACCTACCCCTACCGACTGACACCCTATGTAGGCGTGAAGGATGGCGGTTTCGACGCCAAGGTCCCGATCCTGACCACCTATAAAGATTTTGGTGACCGCAGAATTACATCCCGGAGCATCACCATGCTGACACAGGCGATACTGCGCGGGCTGAATTTGCTATATGATGACCTGCACCGTGATCATCTGTTCGACGTCATGAGTATGCAGATGGACCTGACAGTACGCGATTATGAACGATTCAGTTTTGGTCCCGGTCAGCGCTATGCATCAAAGGGATGCTACATCATACAGCTCGGCCCGGGCGCCGAACCTGCCTTATTGCCGCGAAGCGAGTGGGTCATCCATTGATATAGAATCGACTGACTGAAACCACTCATGTCTGGCGGCTATTTACTAAAAACCTTGCGCAGCAATTCTGTACCGCGGGCAGCGGGGTTAGTCCTGATTTTATTCTCCTCCTCACCAATCATCAGGAAAAGTCCGTCAACTGCCTTCGTGGTAACATACTGATCCAGATCAAACGATGCTATGGAGCCGGCAAAAGGAATCGTTGCCACCCTTTCAGTCAGCTGTGAATAGGCACTGTTGACCCCTGTTTCCTTCATGCTTGAAGTGACAACCGGCTTGAAGGATGAAAATATCTTGTCACTGGTTTTCTGCTTGAAGTACTCTGTCGCAGCAGTATTGTTTCCTTGCAGAATCTTGCTTGCATCTTCGAAGGTCATTGCCTTGAGTGCGGCGACAAAATGCTCTGTTGCCTGCGGCGCAGCCTTTTCGGCTGCACGGTTCATCGTCAGTATGAACTCGTCCACTTGCCCCTGAAACCCTGCTTTCCCCACCAGATCGACAACACCACGGATCTTTTCCGGGATTAGAATCTTGATCATCTGATTTCCGTAATACCCGTCTTGGCTGGAAACCGTATTGACGGCGTTGGTTGTCCCTGTGGTGAGCGCCTCCTTCAGCCCGCTTACGATGGTCTTGTTATCGAGACCACTGCTCTGACCGGCTGATACACCAAGATCTTTAGTTAGATCATCTAAAAATCCGGCGCGAGAATCGGTAGGGCTCGATGCAAGGCACAGGGTACAAAAGAATATGATCAGACACTTCATGACTCCTCCCTTTTACTTGAATTGTGAGGCCAAATCTTCTTATAAGCATATTATGTTACTGTATTATCATATGTAGTCAACGCGGGAGCCTGCCCAAACACAAAACACGTGAATAATGGCAGTGCAAAGCTGCTTCGCAAGGTGTCCGGGCAGGAATTTTTGTCGTAAAATAGTTATAAAAAGCATATCATGCCGAAATTGTTGATACAAAGTCCAAAGGATTATCAGAACCATGCAAATATCCAAGAAGAACATACTAGCCTTCCTTAAGGAACGCGAAGGATCTACCCATTTTGCCTCGCTGCTGCGCGAATTCGGCGGCCGCCATGTCAAGGGCGAGCTGAAGCGCATGCTGGAGGATATGGCCGATGACGGCGAAGTGACCCGGCTGAAGGGGAACAGCTATACTCTGCCCGGTGCATCGAAAGGATTGGGCGGCCGGCTTTCAACCCACCGTGACGGCTACGGCTTTGTCACTCCGGAAGGAGGGGGCGAGGATGTCTTCATCCCTTCCCGGTATATGAAGGGAGCCATGCATGGCGACAAGGTGGAGGTACGCTCCGAGCGGAGCCGCCTGGGAGGCGGCAAGCAGGAGGGGAGGGTGGTTGCCATTACCGAACGGGCCACGACCCGTGTCGTGGGGCGCTATGAGGAAACCCGTCGCGGCGCGATTGTTATCCCCGAGGAGCAGCGTCTCAACATGGTGATCGCCATACCACCCAAGGGGCGCGGTCTGGCCCAGGACGGGCATCAGGTCGTGGCGGAGCTGACCAGTTATCCGATCGGCGGCCGCCCGGCCGAGGGCAGAATCGTTGAGGTGCTTGGGTGGCCGGACGATCCCGAGGTCGAGGTGCAGTCAATCATCCGTCGTTTCGAGCTGCCCCATGTATTTGGACCGGATGTACTGGCTGAAGCCGAACTGGCGCCGGAAACCG
>Ga0209212_1005864_pt1 | contig 14396 bp, 9 predicted proteins | sample RifGroC2_FD_183996 | JGI IMG/M metagenome (GOLD analysis project Ga0209212, IMG submission 183996) | Groundwater microbial communities from Rifle, Colorado, USA - Groundwater C2 (SPAdes) (version 2) | ecosystem: Environmental > Aquatic > Deep subsurface > Groundwater | place: Rifle, Colorado... | reverse complement strand
AGCGCCCAGGAATTGGTTAACAATATGTTTTTCAATTTCGAGCGCTATGATTTGTCAAAAGTCGGCCGCTGGAAAACCTGGCAGAGATTACCCGAGTTAGCCAAAAACCGCAAAAGCAAAGGCGGCAAAGAAGATGAGGTTACCATTAAAGACAGGGTCTTGAAACCCGAAGATATCATCGCTGTCATCAGGGAGATTATTCGGTTAAATAATACGCCCGGAGCCAAGCCCGATGAAATTGACCACTTGGGCAACCGCAGAGTGAGGCGCTTAAATGAACTGATGCAGAATAGGATGAGGGTGGGCATGATGAGAATGGAAAGAATCATCAAAGACAGGATGTCAACGCTGGATGTTTTCACTTTGACCCCCGGCCAATTAATCAATCCGAGGCCGGTGATGGCGGTGGTGAAAGAGTTTTTCACCTCTTCCCAGATGTCCCAGTTCATGGACAATGAAAATCCTTTAGCGGAACTTGAACACAAAAGAAGGCTGTCAGCTACAGGGCCCGGGGGTTTGACGCGAGAAAGAGCCGGTTTTGAAGTGAGGGATGTTCAGCCCTCGCACTACGGCAGAATTTGCCCGATTCAAACCCCGGAAGGCCCGAACATCGGACTTGTCGGACACTTGGCGGGCTACGCCACCATCAATCCTTACGGCTTTATCGAGACCCCGTATTTTAAAGTGGAAAAGGGCAAGGTGACCAAAGACCTTCATTATATGTCCGCTTACGAGGAAGAGAAATATAATATTGCCCACGGAGGCACGCTGATTGACGATAACGGTAAAATTATTCCCAGCAGAGTGCCAGCCAGAACCAAAGGGGAGCCGGGGCTCGTTGACCGGGACAAGATTGATTTTATCGATGTGGCCGCCGAGCAGTTCATTTCTTTAGGTACTTCATTGGTGCCGTTTTTGCGCAATGACGATGCCAACCGCGCTTTGATGGGTTCTAACATGCAAAGACAGGCTGTTCCCTTGATTAAACCGCAGATGCCTTTTGTTTTGACGGGTTCTGAAGCCAAGGTGGCCCGGGATTCCGGCCAAGAAGTTATTGCCCGAGAACCCGGGACAGTCACGGAAGTTGATTCAGAGCACGTCAAAGTCAACAGCCGCACCTATCCTTTAAAAACTTTTATCAGGACCAACCAATACACCTGTTTTCACCAAAAACCGATTGTTAATCGGGGCGACGCCGTGAAGAAAGGCGATATTTTAGCTGACGGCGGCGCGATCGACAGAGGACATCTCGCTTTGGGCCGCAATGTTTTGGTCGCTTTCATGCCTTTCAGAGGCAGAAATTTTGAAGATGCTATTGTCGTTTCCAACAAATTAGTCAAAGAGGATTATTATACTTCAATTCATTTGGAAAATTTCACTTGCGATGTGAGAGAAACGAAATTAGGGCCTGAACAGACGACTGCCGATATTCCTAACGTGGGGGAGGATAAATTAAAGGATTTAGATGAAGAAGGCATTGTCAGAATCGGCGCCGAAGTTGGGCCGAACGACATTTTGGTCGGTAAAATTTCACCCAAGGGCGAACAAGACTTAACCGCCGAAGAAAGATTATTGCGCGCGATTTTCGGTGAAAAAGCGAGAGAAGTGAAGGACAGCTCTTTAACCATGGAACACGGTAAAAAAGGCAGGGTCGTGGGAGTTAAAGTTTTTGCGCGCGATTTGGGACACAAATTGGAGCCGGGCATCATCAAAAGAATCCAGGTTGAGGTGGCTCAATTGAGAAAGATCAATGCGGGCGATAAGTTAGCGGGCCGACACGGCAACAAGGGTGTTGTTTCTAAAGTTTTGCCGACAGAAGAAATGCCTTTCATGGCCGATGGTACGGCGATTGATATCATTGTGAATCCTTTGAGCGTGGCTTCGCGTATGAATATCGGGCAAATCTTGGAAACCCATCTGGGTTTTGCCGCCGAAAAACTGGGCTACACCGCGATTTCGCCGGCTTTGTCTGGAGCGACCGAACAAGACATCAAAGCGGAATTGAAAGCCGCAGGAATCTCCGAAGACGGCAAGGTTATCTTATATGATGGAAGAACAGGGCTTCCGTTCCCTGAAAAAATCACCGTGGGCCAAATTTACATGATGAAGCTGATTCATATGGTGGAAGACAAAATCCATATGAGAAGCACCGGTCCTTATTCTTTGATCACCCAGCAGCCGCTGGGAGGCAAAGCGCAATTTGGCGGGCAGCGTTTCGGCGAAATGGAGGTTTGGGCCCTGGAAGGATATGGCGCCGCTCACACTTTGCAGGAAATGCTGACCATTAAATCTGATGATGTACCGGGCAGGGCCGCAACGTATGAGGCGATTTTGAAAGGGGATAAGATCAGAAATCCGGGAGTGCCCGCCTCCTTCAATTTATTGGTTAATGAATTGAAGTCGTTGGGCTTGGCCGTCGAGGTTAAAGAAAAAATAGTTAAAGAGGAGTAATTATATGCGAGTCATTGACCTTGAATCCATTAGAATAAAACTTGCCTCGCCTGAAGATATTTTGAGCTGGTCGCACGGCGAGGTGACGAAGCCCGAAACCATCAACTACCGAACTCAAAAATCGGAGAAGGATGGGCTTTTTTGCGAAAGGATTTTTGGGCCGACCAAAGATTACGAATGCTATTGCGGCAAATACCGTAAGATCCGCTACAAAGGCATTATTTGCGACAAATGCGGCGTTGAAGTGACCAAAGCCGGCGTGCGCCGGGAAAGACTGGGCCACATTGCTTTGGCCGCGCCCTGCTCTCATATTTGGTTTTTAAGAGGCGTCCCTTCGAGAATGGGCATGATTTTGGATATTCCGATGGGCCAGATGGAACGAGTGATTTATTTCGCTTCTTATATTATTACCAAGGTTTTTGATGATGCGAGAAAAAACGCTCTGGCCGAAATTGAAAAAGAATATCTCCAAAAAACCAAAAAGGGTTCCAAAGAAGACCAGGAAAAATCAAAAACCGATTTGAAGAAAGCCAGGGACAGAGCCAAAGAAGAATTAATGGGACTAAAGCCCCTGAAGGTTATTTCCGAATTAGAATACCACAATCTTTCTTTGAAGTACGGGGAGGTTTTTGAGGCGGGGACCGGTTCTGAAACCCTGAGGAAATTATTTTTGGCGGTTGATTCTAAAAAAATCATCAAAGAACTCCAGGAAGAAATTCCCGCAGCTTCCCCCATTATCCGCCGAAAATTATTAAGAAGGTTGCGGGTTTTAAGAGCGATGTCAAGAGCCCGTATCGAGCCGGCCTGGATGTTTTTGACTGTTTTGCCGGTTTTACCTCCGGATTTGAGGCCGATGGTGCAATTGGACGGAGGCAGATACGCTTCTTCGGACTTGAACGATCTTTACCGAAGAGTTATTAACCGCAATAACCGTTTGAAATATCTTTTGGAAATTCACGCTCCGGACGTCATTGTCAGGAACGAAAAAAGAATGCTGCAAGAGGCCGTTGATGCTTTGATCGATAACGGCATGAGAAAAGGACAGGTGACTACGGCCACGACCGGCGGCAAACGCCTTTTGAAATCTTTGGCCGACATCCTTAAAGGTAAGCAAGGCAGATTTAGACAGAACCTTTTAGGGAAGCGTGTCGACTATTCTGGCAGGAGCGTCATTGTCGTCGGCCCTGACTTAAGATTGCACCAGTGCGGCATTCCCAAGAAAATGGCCCTGGAGCTTTTCAAACCTTTTGTCATCAAAAAGATTTTAGATCAAGAGTTAGCCTATAACGTCAGGGGAGCGTCAAGATTAATCGAGTCAGCTCCCGCTGAAGTTTGGGCTATTTTGGAAGAGATTGTCAAAGACAAGGCCGTGATTTTAAACAGAGCCCCGACCCTTCACCGATTAGGCATCCAGGCTTTCCAGCCGGTTCTGATCGAGGGAGAAGCTTTAAGTCTTCATCCGTTGGTTTGTAAAGCTTTCAACGCTGACTTTGATGGTGATCAGATGGCGGTGCATGTGCCTTTGTCGGACGAAGCCCAAAGAGAGGCGAAAGAAATCATGCTTTCCAGCTTGAATATGTTAAAGCCAGCCACCGGCGCCCCGATTATTGCGCCTGTCAGGGACATTGTGCTGGGTTGCCACTGGATTACCAGGGTCAAGCCCGGGGCTTCGGGCGAGGGCAAGATTTTCGGTTCCAAAAACGAAGCGATTTTAGCTTCAGATACCGGCATCATTGATTTGCAAGCGTTGGTGAAGGTCAGAGTCGAAGGCAAGTTCGTAGAAACGACCGTCGGCAAAATCTTATTTAACAACACCTTGCCCAAAGACTATCCGTTTGAAACCGGCGAGATGGATGCTAAAAAACTGGAGAAGCTGACAGCCAAGATGATTGAGATTTACGACAAGGATACGGTTGAAGAGGCTTTGGATAAAATCAAGAAATTAGGATTTGAGTATTCAACGGTTTCCGGCATCACTTGGGGCATGGACGACTTGGTCGTGCCACCCGAGAAGGCGAGGCTTTTGGAGGATGCCGATAAAGCCATCGAAGTCATTGATTCTCATTACAAGAAAGGGCTTTTGTCTAAAGAGGAAAAGACCGATAAAGTCATCGAGGTTTGGCAGAAGACCAAAGCGGAAATTGAAAAACTGGTGGTGAAGTCTCTGCCGTCTTCAGGTTCGGTCATCAATATTATTAATTCCGGAGCCAGAGGTACCTGGTCGCAGATCGTCCAGATGTCCGGCATGAAGGGTCTGGTGACCAATCCTGCCGGTGAGATTTTGGAACTGCCGGTCAGATCTTCCTTTAAAGAAGGCTTTGACGTTTTGGAATACTTTATTTCCACCCACGGAGCCAGAAAAGGCACGGCTGATACGGCTTTAAGGACCTCGGCTGCAGGTTATTTGACGAGAAGATTAGTTGATGTAGCTCATGACATGGTTATTCAAGAAGATGATTGTCATGATGAAGAAGGGATCATTCTTTCTAAGCAAGACAGTAAGGATTTGGGTCAGAAATTCCTTTTCAAGATAATCGGCCGGACGGTTTTAGAGAATATTAAAGGGGTTTGTAAAAAGGGCGATCTCATTGATTGGAAAATAGCTAATGCGATTGTGGATAGCGATATTATTGAAAAAGTTCAAGTTCGCTCGCCTTTAAGATGTAAAACTATCGGTGGCATTTGCCAAAAATGCTACGGTTGGGATTTAGGCCACAACAAGTTAATTCAAATGGGGCAGGCGGTAGGGATCGTGGCTGCTCAAGCTATTGGAGAGCCGGGCACCCAATTGACCATGAGAACCTTTCATACCGGTGGTGTGGCCGAAGGCGGCGATATTACTCAAGGTTTGCCCAGGGTTGAGGAAGTTTTTGAAGCTAGGGTTCCGGCCGGCAAAGCAGTGATTTCCCAAGTTAACGGCAAAGTGTTGGAAATCACGCCGGAACGGATTATGAAAATCAAGGTTGAGGAAGATAAAGAAAAACCCAAGAAGGGCAAGGACGGCAAAAAGATTGACGAGGTTGAATATGAAATCCCGGCCAAGCGCGCTTTCTGGGTGGAGCAGGGCGAAGTCGTTAAAAAGGGTCAGCAGCTTTGCGAAGGCAACCTTGATCTGAAGGAGTTATTTAGGGCCACGGGCGTTGAGGCCACCCAGCGCTATATTGTTAAAGAAATTCAGCGCATTTACGTCTCTCAGGGAGCTATCATCCACGACAAGCACGTCGAAGTGATTGTCAGGCAGATGTTTTCTAGAGTTAGAATTAAAGATGCTGGGCAAACCCAATTCAACACCGGCGAGGTGTTAGAGCTTGCCAAAGTTATTGAAGAGAATGAAAAGATGAAAAGGGAAGATAAAAAACCGGCGACTTTCTTACCGACCATGTTGGGCATTTCCAAGGTGGCCTTAACCACCGACAGCTTCTTGTCAGCCGCTTCCTTCCAGGAAACTTCCAGAGTCTTGATTAAGGCGGCTATTGAGGGCAGGGAAGATCACCTGAAGGGCTTAAAAGAGAACGTGATTATCGGTAAGCTTATCCCGGCAGGCACTGGGTTTCGCAAGCACCTCTCAAAATAATAGAGCAGTTGCTCGGCAACGCCGAGCAACCAGGAATCGTCCAAAAATCGCCCTTCGCCTTTCGGCAAGAGCGGTTTTTTGGTAGAATGGAATAATGGATTTCGATAGCGCAGTATTTTATACAAATGATTTGCAAAAAGCGATTGATTTTTATCAGGGTTTGCTTGGTTTTAAAATTGAATATAGACAAGAAGATCGATATGTTTCTTTTGTATTTCCAAACGGAATTAGACTAGGAATAAAGAAAGCAGTAGAGAAAAGAGAGAAGCCTGGCTTACAAACCATAATTATTGCCCTAGAGGACATAGAAGGTTTTTATCGAGAGATAAAAAAGAAAAATGTGGAGATTTATACTGGATTAAAAGATGAGAGTTGGGGGAAAACATTTAGCGTTTTAGATACCGATAATAACAGGATAGAATTCCTTAAGAGATATTAAATAAACAGATTCGAAAGATTTCCGGTTCGCGGCATTGCTCGGCTTTCGCGGCATTGCTCGGCGAAGCCGAGCAACTAATTAAGTTAAGTATTAAGTATATTAGGTATGAGCACAAGAAGAATAAACTTTGCGCCAAACCATATTTACCATATTTATAATCGAGGCGTGGATAAGCGCAATATTTTCTTAGAAGATACTGATCGATGGCGTTTTCTTCAGGGATTGTGCTTGTTCAATGACGAAAACGCTTCTAGTAATATTCTTTGGCAATTAGAGAAAAATCGAGGGGCTGTTACTCTCAAGGTATTAAAAGAATTTATTATTAATCAGCGGAAAGAAAGGGATCCTTTAATAAGAATTATGGTTGATTGTTTGATGCCCAATCATTACCATCTATTAATTGAAGAGTTGAAAGAAAAAGGGATTACTCGGTTTATGCACAAGCTAAATGGTGGATACGCTAGTTATTTTAATAATAGATATGAACGTACAGGTGGATTATTTGAGGGTCCTTTTAAGGCAATATTAGTAAACAATGAGGCATATCTACAGCAACTTTTAGTATATATTAATGTAATAAATCCTGGACAGTTAATAGAGCCGGAATTAAAAGAAAAAGGAGTAAAAGATATCAATGCTGTTATGAAATTTGCAGAAGAATATCTCTGGAGTACACATCAAGAGTATTTGGGCAAAAGAGGGTCAATAATTATTGATAAGGGATTACTCGGAGACATGTTTCCTACGCCTGAAAATTATAGAGATTTGGTGGAATTAGTATTAAAAAACAAAAGATTCGACGAAGTCAGTCATTTAACCCTTGAAGATTAGGGAAAGCTGGTTGCTCGGCAAAGCCGAGCAACCATTAAAACGAGGAAAGGGATTTAAAATAAAATTAGATTATGGTAAAATTATCAAATATGGCAAAAAGAAAAAAGTTTAAAAATAACAACGGCAGAAGGAAGAGGCTTGAAGAGAAAAAGCCAAGTCGTTTTACCTTGCCCGAGCAAACCAAGCGCTTGATTCTGCTTGTCTGCATGTGCCTGGCTGCCGCCATTATTACCTTGTCGTTTTTTGACTTGGCGGGTACGGGCGGGGATTACTTCAAGAGGCTGTCCATTTTCCTTTTTGGCAAGACGGTCTTCATTTTACCCTTATTTTTAGTCGGCGGGGGTTTTGCTTTCTGGAGATTGCGCTACAAAAACAGGTGGCCGGTCATTTTAGCGATTTCTCTTCTGATTTTAGGCACGAGCGCTATTTTTGAATGCTTGGGCGAGGAAACAAGAAGGGGGGGCTGGGTCGGGTATTTAATTAGTCTGCCGTTTTTGAAGACTTTCGGTCTTTTGGCCACGCAAATTATTTTTTCGTCCGTGATACTTATCGGCGCCGTGATTCTTTGGCAGTTCTGGCAAAAACCGAAGTTGCCTTTGGTCAAAGTTCCCGCCGGCGAGGAAGAGAATCAAGGTTTAATGAAGAAGATCTTCGGTCCCAAATTCAAAGTCAAAGCATTAGAATCAGGAACCGTGGCCGTGCCGGCTCCTCCGCTGGAAATCAAACAAGCTCCCTCAGTTCAGGAATTTAAAACAAGGTCCGTAGAATCGTTTGTTAACAAAGATTATCATTTGCCGCCCACTGATTTGCTGGAGAGCGATAAGGGCGTTCCTTCGGCCGGCGACATCAAGATTAATTCGACCATTATTAAAAGAACCTTGCAGAATTTTGATATTCAGGTTGAGATGTCAGAGGTCAATATCGGTCCCACGGTTACCCAGTATACGCTCAAGCCCGCTGAGGGGGTGAAACTTTCGAAAATTACCACCCTTAATAACGACTTATCCTTAGCTTTAGCCAGCCATCCTTTAAGAATCGAGGCTCCCATTCCGGGCCGGCCGCTGGTCGGCATCGAAGTGCCCAACAAGACGAGAACCGTTGTCAGGTTGAAAAATTTAATCGAGCACCCCAACTTCCAGAACGCCGCTTCTCCTTTGACTATAAGTTTGGGCAGGGACGTGGCGGGCAATCCGATGTTTGCTGATTTGGCGCGCATGCCCCATCTTTTAGTGGCCGGCGCTACCGGTACGGGTAAAACAATTTGCTTAAATAGCATTATTGCGAGCTTGCTTTATCAATGTTCGCCGGATATCTTAAGGCTTATTTTAATTGATCCCAAGAGGGTGGAGTTTCCCGTTTACAATGAATTGCCGCATTTATTAACGCCGGTTATCTTAGATGCTCAGAAGGCGATTAATGCTTTTCGTTGGCTGATTACGGAAATGGAGCGTAGGTTTGACGTCCTATCGCGAGAGCGCGCTCGAGATATTTCCAGCTACAACGAGGCGGTGGTCAAAGACGGCCGAGAACCTTTGCCCTATATTGTTTTAATCGTTGATGAATTAGCCGACTTAATGATGGCGCGAGGCCGTGACGTTGAGGCAAGCGTCGTAAGGCTGGCTCAAATGTCCCGAGCCGTGGGCATCCATTTAATTTTAGCTACCCAGCGCCCGTCGGTTGAAGTGATCACCGGTTTAATTAAGGCTAATATTACTTCCCGCATTACTTTTCAGGTGGCAAGCCAGGTTGATTCCAGGACTATTTTAGATGCTTCGGGCGCAGAAAAATTGCTGGGCGCCGGCGACATGCTTTTCGTTTCGGCGGAAATCGCCAAGCCCCGAAGAATTCAAGCGGCCTACGTATCTGACAAAGAAGTTAAAAAGATAGCCAAGTTTATTAAGACGCAAAATCCATCGGCTGAAGGAGAAACTCCTGCGCTTGAAATTGCGCAAGAACTGGAAAAAACCCTGGAGCAGAATCTGGAGACTGATTTTATGTCGGGCGACGAGGATCCTCTTTATGAAGAAGCAAAAAAACTGGTGATTGAGGCCAAGAAAGCCTCGTCTTCCCTTTTGCAGAGGAGGTTGAAGGTGGGTTATGCGAGAGCCGCCCGATTAATTGATATTTTAGAAGAAAGGGGAGTAGTGGGCCCGGGCGAAGGAGCGAAGCCTCGCGAGATTTTAATTTCAAGCCCCGTTGCCCAGCCGGCAAGCGCGCCTCCGGTTGGAGAGGTGCCAGAAGAAGAGAAAGACGGCTGGCAGAAGATTTAAAATAAGTTAAAAACATGATGAAGAAGAAAAAAACCGAAGAAGCAAAAAGCAAAGACTCCGATCTTCAGGAAGCCATCGATGAAATCAAGCAGCGTTTCGGCGAGGGCGCGATTATGAAGCTCAAAGATGTCAGAGCCGTTGACGTTGACGTGATTCCGACCGGTTCTATTTCTTTAGATCTTGCTTTGGGGGTTAAGGGTTTGCCCAGGGGCCGCGTCGTTGAGATCTTCGGGGCCGAATCCACCGGCAAATCCACTTTGGCATTGCACGTTTTAGCCGAGGCTCAAAAAAAGGGAGGGGTCGGAGCTTTTGTTGATGCCGAGCACGCCATGGATCCCGATTACGCCAAAAAGATCGGAGTTGATACCGACGAACTTCTGATTTCCCAGCCCGATTCAGGCGAACAAGCTTTACAAATCGTGGAAACCCTGATCAGGTCGGGCAAAGTTGACGTGATTGTCATTGATTCGGTAGCCGCCTTGACTCCCAAGGCGGAAATTGCCGGGGAAATCGGCGATCAGCACATCGGACTCCAGGCAAGGCTCATGTCGGCCACTTTAAGGAGGCTGTCTAGTATTGTTTCTCAAACCAAGACCCTGGTTATTTTCTTGAACCAAACCAGAATGAAAATCGGGGTGATGTGGGGCTCGCCCATCACGACGCCCGGGGGATTGGCTCTGAAATTTTACGCTTCGGTGAGAATCGAATTGAAAAGAATCGCCCAGATCAAACAGGGCGAAGAAATTACCGGTTCCAGAATTCGAGCTAAAATCGTCAAAAATAAAGTGGCGGCGCCTTTTAAAACCGCCGAGTTCGATATTTTCTATAATGAGGGTATTTCTTATTTAACCGATCTTTTAAATACCGCTTTGAAACTTGAGATAATAAAAAAAGCCGGCAGCTGGCTTCAATACGAAGATGTGAAACTGGGGCAGGGAATGGAGGGTTCCAAGAACTTCCTGAAAGAAAACCCCCCAGTTCTTAAAAAGTTGAAAGAGGCAGTCCTAAATGCCGAGCCCGTTTAATAGCGTTAGCTAGTTTGCGCTGGTGTTTACTACAGACGCCAGTTCTTTTTTTTGGCCTGATTTTGCCCAGGCCCGAAACGAAATGGCGGATGATTTTTACATCCTTAAAATCGATTGCCCCCACGTTTTTTTTACAAAAATAACATTCCATAGAAATCAGCGAATATCGAATCCGTTGCGAATTTACGAATTCGTATATTCGTATTAAATTAGTTATTCGTTGATTAGAACGGTATGTCCTTAACCTCAATTTCTCCCTCGTCTTTTGGTTCAACAGTAGGTTCTTCCTCGATAATCGGTATTTCTTCTTTGGCATCGCTTTTGTCCGTAGATTCTTGCTGAGGCTTTGCTCCGCCGCCTGCGGGCCTCGGGCCTAGTTGCAGGGTTTGAGCGACGATTTCGGTCCGAAACCGCTTATTACCTGAGGTATCCTGCCAGGATCTTGTTCTTAGTCTCCCCTCAACCATGGCTAAAGAGCCTTTAGTTAAGAATCGAGAAGCGATCTCAGCTAATTTCCCCCAAACAACTACGGTGTGATACTCAACTTCCTGTTGTTTTTGGCGAGTGTTCTTATCGACCCAAATTCTATTGGTCGCCATGCGGAAATTACCGACGGGCTGTCCCGAAGGCGTGCTTCTTAATTCCGGGTCGGCGGTGAGGTTGCCGATAAGGATGACTTTATTGAGATTCATACCAGGTAGTAGAATTTCGACAGTTGTTTAATTCGGTTAAATCAACTATCTTGTTGTTCTACGTATAATATTATTATATACCACATAGATTTATTTCGGCAACAACTTCAAGAATTGTCGAAATTTCACTACCTGGCATATTAGTCTTTCAAAATTTCGTCGAGTTTTTTCTCTCCCGCCCCCTAAGCCGTCTGGACATCTTTAAAGCATAAAATTGCAGATTCCCTTTTTCTTACTTGAGTTTCGATTCAAACGGCATAGGGGGCGGGACGACCTTTATTCTTTTAATATTTCATCTAGTTTTTTCTCGATTTCTTGCAATTCAACCTTTGATTTTTCGGTTTTTTTCTCTATTTTTTTAGAGAATTCCGCCCTTCTTAAGATTCTGGCTTTAAATCTGACAAACTTTTTCTGTAAAATGAGGTATCTTTGGATTTGCGCTTCTTGCTTGAGTTTTTCTTCAATTTCTTTGATTTTCTCGGGCTCAGTGTTAAAGTCCATGGTGGTCAAAAAGCCGTTTGAGTGGTTGCTGACCGGGGTCGTTTCTAAAGCAGAAATTACCCTTTCTGAGAGGGCTTTTTGTTCGTCTTCGGAAATTCCCGGCAAGGGGAGATAGGTTAATTCGTAAAGTTTCATATATTTTATGATATACTAGGATAATATGAAAGTCAATCAATCGATATGGCTCAAGGCAGTTTTCAAAAATTCGTAGGTTGTGTTATACTAAATTTATGAAAAATATCAAAGAAATTACAAAAGAAGAATTAGACGCGCTAAAAGTAATTACTTTTGATATTGATGGCGTAATCATACCTACTGGCACTCAATTGCAGGAGAATTTAGATGGTACAGAGTTGTATATGAAGTCCAAACAACTCTCGCCGAAATTCATAGAAAACTTAAAAGAACTCAAAAAATATGTGAAATTAAATTTTTCTTCCGGAAGGAATATTCTATATCTCAAGAGTTTAGTTAATGAAGTTTTTGATCAGGACGTTTTTTTGCAAGCAGAAAATGGAAATATTAGCTGGTTTGAAGGAAAAATCACTCACCCTTTTTATCCCTCTTCGTATTTTAACAAATTAAAGAATATAAGAGAGCGCATTAAATCAATGATGGTTTCTGACAAAAGAATCAGAGGTTTTGAGCCAAAATTGCTTATTTTGACCCCTCATTGCGACCAGATGGAAGAAATACCAGGTCTGGTGAAAAAAATTGACCCAGAGCAAGAACTATATTGTCTTTGGACTAATGAGGGATATGATATAGGCAGCAGAGAAATGTCAAAAGGAAAAGGGATAAGTCTTTTGGCAAAACATCTTGGCATTGGTAAAAAGCAAATTATGACTACCGGTAATAACTATAATGATAAAGAAATGCTTGAAGTTGGCAGAGGAGTAACCGTTCAACCTGACAGAGTCGAGGCCGAATATTTCATTGAGCACAAACCAGAAGAACTGGGCGGTGAATTATTGGCCGAATTTTTATTGAAATATTATAGAAAAGAAAAAAGAATTTAGCTCAGCCCCATTTTTTTGCGTACGTCCTGCATGGTGGCCACAGCGATAATTTGAGCTCGTTTTCTACCACGCTCTAAAATCTCTTTCACGTAGACCTCCCTCGAAAGGAGTTCTTTTTTCTTTCTTCGGAAAGGTTCAAGTTTCAAAATTAAAAGTTCTGCCAGCGATTTTTTAAAATCGCCGTAGCCTTTGTTTTTGAACTTTTTTTCAAGTTCGCTAATGGACTTCTGGCTGATGAGCGAATAAATTGCCAAAAGATTGGAAATGCCCGGTTTTTTATCAGGGTCATATTTAATCGCTTTGCCGGTGTCGGTTACGGCCGACATGATTTTTTTCTTGATGATTTCCGGTTCATCGAAAATGAAAAGGCACGTTTCAGGCTGGGACTTGGACATTTTTTTCTGGGGGTTTTGCAAAGACATGATTTTTGCCCCGAATTCTAAGATTAGGGGTTCAGGAACTTTAAAAGTTTTGCCGTATTTTTGGTTGAATTTTTTGGCGAGATTTTTCGTCAGCTCTAAATGCTGTTTTTGGTCCTGCCCTACGGGTACGGAATCTATTTGATATAAAAGAATGTCCGCGGCTTGCAGAACTGGATAATCTAACAGGCCAGCATTAACATTATCTTTAAACTGTTTGGATTTGTCCTTGTACTGAGTCATTCTTTCCAGTTCCCCTAAGGGTGTGATGGTATTTAACAGCCAGCAAAGTTCCGTATGCTCTTTGACTTCTGATTGGATGAAAATAATACATTTTTCCGGATCAAGCCCGCAAGCTATCAACTCGACAGCCGCATTAATAACCTGTTTGGGAAAATCTTTCGGGTCTTGAGGAATGGTCAAGGCGTGTAAGTCAGCCACAAAGAAAAGACACTCGTTTGTTTCTTGGAGTTTTTTCCATTGGCTGATGGCGCCTAGGTAACTGCCTAAGTGCACTGAGCCGGTTGGTGCAATCCCTGATAATATTCTCATAGCTTAGATTGATTGAGGTCCGACCTCCCTCAATATTAAGAGGGAGGTCGGACCTCTTGCATTACACTTCGATGATGACGGGCAAGATCATGGGGCGTCTTTGAGTTTTGGCATAAAGGAAATCGCCGATGCGGTTCCTGACATTGTCTTTGACATACGACCAGTTGACCGCCCCACCCGATCCCGTCGATTTTTCGACGATATCGATCACTCTCCGGCGGGTGTCCCTCAGCAATAACTTCGATTCTTTGAGGTAAACGAACCCTCTAGATATTATATCAGGAGAACCCTTAACTTTACCAGTTTTTCGGTCAATGATGGCGACCACCACAAACATCCCGTCTTTAGACAAGGTTTGGCGGTCTCTCAAAACTACTTCGCCGACATCGCCGACTCCCAGTCCATCCACCATGATGTAGTTTGCTTCAATAGGCTTAGGTTCAATCGCAATTCTGTCTTGATTTAAATCAATAACTTGGCCGTTTTCGACTACGGCAATGTTTTTTTCCGGGATACCTGTCCCGGCCGCTAAAATCGCGTTGTTAACTAACATCGAGTACTGGCCGTGGATCGGCATGAAAAACTTCGGCTGCATCAGATTCATCATTTCTTTCAATTCTTCT
>Ga0209212_1005863_pt1 | contig 14397 bp, 15 predicted proteins | sample RifGroC2_FD_183996 | JGI IMG/M metagenome (GOLD analysis project Ga0209212, IMG submission 183996) | Groundwater microbial communities from Rifle, Colorado, USA - Groundwater C2 (SPAdes) (version 2) | ecosystem: Environmental > Aquatic > Deep subsurface > Groundwater | place: Rifle, Colorado... | reverse complement strand
GTAAGGGAAAGGAGCGCGAGGGAAACCGTTAGGGGAACGGGACGAACCGCCGAGGATAGGGGCGGGTCCGAATGGTGCGGGAGCGAACGAGGGACGAAGGGAGAGAAGAAGAGAGGCGTCGGGGCGATGGATGAAGGACGGGGAGCGTCCCGGCGAGATGGGGAGCCTTTCCCCCTTTACGGATCTGGACGGAAATGGGCCAGGGTTTTTTCTATAAAATCGACCCCGGAGGGGGGAAACGGCGGTTGTAACGTTAACATAGTGATGTTTGATGGGCGAGCAAGTAAAAAGCCGAAGGAAATCAATGCCAGGAACTAACCTAGTTCCCGACCGTGGGAAGTGGGACGTTGCGCGAGCTTTCAAGCTGAAACTACAAGGTTTAAGCTATCAGGAAATAGCGGACCTTGTAGGCCGCAGTAAGTCTACTGTAGTCGAGGCCCTGAAGGACTTTAAGGCGTTGCTTGATAACCCGGAGTCAATTAGGACTTTTCGAGAAAATGAGTCTGATATCTTAGATGCCATGAGGAAGCTGATAATTGGCTCACTACCGACCGATCTAGCCGTCAAAAAAGGCAAGCGGGCTCTATCCGGCTATCAGAAAGTGGGAATGTACGGGATTTTATTCGACAAAACGAGACTGTTACGCGGAGAAAGCACAGTCAATCTGAACAGCCTTTCGGCCCTTGTGATCGGGGCCGCTCGCGACTTTGCCAAGGGTAAAACAGAGCCAATAGACGTTACTCCCGATGCTTCAGAAAATAAGGCAGAGGAGGAAAAAGTGGAAGTTAAGGATGGAAAAGTTGACGGATCAGAAGGGGCGAAGAAATAGGTGACGGGAGGGCTTTACGGGGGATAAAAAAGAGCGGAGACGACCCTTCCACATTATTTATTTTTTATTCGGTAGCAAGCCCAGTCAACGTTTAGAGAACACGCTTTTATGAGTAGCCGTGTTCCTTCATTTTTATTTTGAGGAACGCCGTTTCCAACATAGTGCATTGTACCGAGTAGCGCACAACTCTCACCAATATTGTTATTGCATGCTTTTGCAGAGAGTCTCAAGGCCTCGGCATAATTCCTTTCGACCGCATCCACTCCTTCAAAATACCTAAAAGCGAGAAAACCACATGTACGGAAGTCGCCAGCGTCGCAGGCTTTTTGATAATATATGATGGCGGTTTTGATATCTTTCTGGGTCCCCTCCCCACGTTCATAGATTATACCTAAAGATTTGCAGTTTTTCGCATTGCCCTCATTACAACTTTTTAAGTGAGCCTGAACTATTTTCACGTGCTTTGCGCGTTCCTGCTTTTCACGTTGTTCTGCTTGGTAAACGGCCTCGCGATCAGCATACCAGATAATTCCGATTAGGATTACGCCCAACACAATGGCAAGGAGTAGCAGCAATGTTCCAAGGCCGATCAAGTAATCATAAAACTCCGGCCATATTTTATATAATATCGCTCCAAGCAAAAGGACAATTAACAATTGGGTCACAATCGTCCCCCTAACAGCTTCCCATACAGACCGCACATTTTCTCACCCTCCGGTCAACCCCGTCAACCCAAAATTTCTCTTGCTTTCAATTTTCGGAAAGTTCACCCTAGAGAGTATCCGTAGGGGTCTAGGGTAGCTCCCAAAAAGTGGCAGCCCTCCTGTGCCACCTGGCCCCTTTCCTAAAGCAGGAGCCTGATAGGAGGCGGGATGAAGCGGATAAATACAAAGAGCAGGAGAATGAGGCCGACAAAATTTCCTAGCCCTTGATTCTCCTCCGGCCATGATGGTAGCTTAAAGACCGAACGCCAAGCTTAATCGAGGCTCCACCGTAGCCCAAGAGAAGGGGAAATGATTACACCAGAAGAGCGTGTGCGGATACTTCGGGAAGCCAAGCCAGATAGCTGGATTGCCCTGTCTGCAGACGAGTCCCGTTTGGTAGGTCGCGGCGATACGTACGCTGAAGCTGTTGAGCAGGCCAAGAGGCAGGGAGAAGAAGATCCGGTGCTTCTCAAAATCCCAGACGAGTGGTCAATCAGGGCTTTTTTCTCTTGCGAATAGCTTATAAAGCCTTTCCTCTAAGCGCTCTCCACCCTGCTTTTCCCTCGGAGAACACCATATGGCGGCCTACCCTCAATGTGGTCATTTCCCATGGCAATGTTCAGAGTCAGAGAATTGAAGCCCTTGTAGATTCAGGCGCTGACCGCTGTCTTTTTGACGCCAGCATCGGGGAAGCTTTAGGAATCGAGGTTCGGAAGGGAATCGAGATGCCAATCGGTGGTGTAATTGGAGGGTCAATCGGGAGGATTTACTATCACAACGTCAGGCTATCGGTTGTCGGTGAATTGATCGAAATAACAGCAGGCTTCTCTTACGAACTTTCATTCCAGGCGTTGCTTGGCCGAAACGGTTTTTTTGATAACTTCATCGTCACCTTTGACCACACGACTCATCCTCCTAGCTTCGAGACGCATAGAATTCACCCAACATGAGGCGTCCAACGGGAGATTTCCCCTTTGCTCTAATTTTTCTTGCTATTTCTAATTTTCGCCTTAAAGTTAAAACTATCTTGTGGGGTCTAGTATTCGCGATCCAAAAAGTGGCTGCCCTCCTGCGCCACCTGGCCCCAATTTCCAAGCAGGAGATACGCCAACAGGAGGCGGGAAAGATGCATCGGGTCCAGAAGCTCATTATTCCTCTTGCGTTTGCTCTAGGAGCGTACTTCGGCCTCACCTGGTTTTTCTTCGGCTCATCCCACCCGTGTGGAATCCTCGAAACCAGGCAAAAGCCTTATGTGCTAGAACAGATTCGGACTACATCGTCAGAAGAGAGAAAGTTGGCTCTAGAGCTAATAATATCTATGGAGCCAGACGCATTGGAAGCAGGAACCAAGATTCTCGAATCGCTGGAAGGAAGACCAGAAAGGGCATTGCGTAGCTTGCATGAGCGCGTCTGGCGTAACACTCCGGCCAAATGTCTTTGGGGAGCGGTTGCTTGGGACCCAGATCCCTACAAAACAAAGCAAGGAAAGAAAGCAAACTAGGAACCTACATCGGGCAGCGAAAAGTCAGCGCCCTCTTGCCGGCCAGGCCCCCTTTTCCTCAAAGCAGGGGGCCGACAGGAGGCGGGAAATGGACTTCCAGCAATTCACATCCGATGTCGAAGCGAGCTATAAGCCACAGTGCGACTACTCAGCCTTGCCAGACGAGGCTTTAGTAGTGCGCTTGGGGCTCGCGGATTGTTTGGGTATCCAATGCGCCGCCAGAATATTGTGCGCGTCGAACCCTAACTGGTCGCCCGGGGAAGTACTTCGGCTCGCTTTCTGTATCTCGAGGAATCCGAGCCCAGAAAACTTAACCGAGTTGTACGGATTCTGGCCGCGAAGCGAGCCGCTTCAATTCCTTGTTGACCTACGTCTTAACGCCCGGCACATTGGCGCGGAGCTGCGCAAAAGAAGTGCGGAGCATAAACTGGGTCGCGCATTGCTAGCATCAATACTGAGTACGTCCAAAGAACCATTTAAGACGCTACTCATGAACAGTATCTCTGGAGGCAAACCACTTTGGCAGAGAACGCGGAATACAGATAAGGATGTTCAAAATGACCGTGAGGCAACAGCGATTGAGGGAGCATGGCGGCATTTTAAAAAGTTGAAGGCGGGGACCGTTAAAAGAGCCAAAGGATCCTATTTACCCTCATTGCCATCGTGGGTAAAGGTGCCTGATGCTCCCGATTGGTTGATTCGCGAGCTATCCGAGAAATTCAAACTCACAATAGAGCAAACATTACGAGATCTCTTGCCGGTGATTCGCGGCACAGCGGAGGAAATAGCAGAATCTGCCCATCAAGCAGTTAGAAATCAAGACGAAAAATGGTCAGCGCAAAAAAGAGGGGGCCATATTGTCTGTCCCAACTGCTTGAGGAAAGTTTCCTCTAAGAAAGCTCCCAAACAATGCCCGTGCGGTTCTAGCCTTGCCGGGGCGGAAAGGGCGTTTAAAGAGGTTCGCTTCGGTCATGACGCGCCCGGTTGGGGGCCAATAACGGGCACGGGCCAACGAATCGACCGCGTTTGGAGCCAAAATGACGAACGAGACGAGACACTTAGAAAAATGGGTCTGGCGCCCGAAGAAGAAAACTTCTTCCTTGAATTGGTTAGAGAATATCGAAGTGATGAAAGTTGCCCTGCGGAGCACCGTAGAATTTTGGAGCTTGTGGAAGAAAAAGGGAAAAAGAATGCCGCTGAAGAATTAGGCATTACACGTCCCACGCTCGATGCCCGCCTAAAAGAAATAGCGACAGCGATCCTACTAAGAAAAAAATAAACCTTTTAACCCGCCAGATTTTACATTCCTAAATTTTCTTCCCCCCCTTATGTCTGAAGGGGGAAGAACCGATGATCAACATTCAAGTCGATTCAACGAAGGTCCAGAGGGTTCAATTTGTCTGCAAATCGGAGACCGAGGAGGACCAAGATCTAATTGTCTGGAAATCCATCCGACCGCTGGTCGATAAAATTGACAGAAAGCTCAAGCAGATTGCCGAAGGCTCTCAAAAATAGGCTGGGGACCAGAGGCGAATATGAGCAGCCCACAACTTGAAAACGGCTTTACGCGCATCTCGAACGAGATCATGGAGGCTCTCTGCAAGATGAACCTCTCGCCCTACGAGTCTAGGGCGCTCTGGTTCCTTCTCCGCAAGACCTACGGCCACCAGCGAAGGGCCGACCGTATTCCATTAAGTCAGTTCTCGGCAGGAATGAGGCTGGATAGACGCCTTGTGCACCGCGCTTTAAGGGGCCTGTCATCTAAAAAGATGACTGTCATCAGTAGAGATGACAAGAATCAGCCAACCATAGGATTTCAAAAAGATTATGAGAAATGGGTGTTCCCTACCCGAAGAAAGGCGCGTGTCATCGCTAGAGATGACAAAGTGTCATCAGTAGAGATGTCGAAAATGTCATCTCCGGAGATACACTCAAAAGAAAGAAAGAAAAAAGAAAAAGTGAGGGGCAAGCCCTCACCCCCTAACGGCTCTGATCCGAGAGTTAAAGAATTCTTTACCTGGTGGGATAGCGAGTACCAGAAGCGGTTCTCTGACCCGTATCACTTCAACGGCGGCAAGGACGGTTCCCTGATTAAAGCCCTCCTTCGCAACTACGACCTTACCAAGCTCACTGACCTTGCCCTTCGCTTCCTGGACTCTAAAGACCCCTGGGTAAGAGAAAACGGCGGCTATACCATCGGGGTCTTCGCCAGTCAGATAAACAAGCTGGTCTCCACATCGAAGGCCAGTCAAGTTAGCCCACAGCCCAAGGAACTTCCCCTATGACATCCCGCATCCCTCCTCAAAACCTTGAAGCTGAAAGGGCCGTTCTCGGTGCTATGCTGACCGATGCCGCAGTAATCCCGGAAATCGCGTCAATTTTGCATCCAGCAGATTTTTACTTACCTTCTCACCAAATAATTTGCGCGGCGATCCTGTCCCTTTGGAACCGGCGCGAGCCTGTGGACCTAATCACGGTCACCGATGCACTAAAAAAGACCGAGCAAGACATTTCGACCGCTGACATGGCGGCAATGGCGGACCTTGCCTTGCCCTCTCATGCTAAGGCTCATGCTCGGGCCGTGAAGGAAGCAGCACAGAAACGGAAACTACTTGAGGTGATCCGAGAGGTAGAGGAGGATCTTTACTCTCCCAGCCATGATGCCCTTTCAGTTGCCGGCTGCTTAAGCTCTGCCCTCTCTTCCCTCCAAAATGGTGGTTCAAAGAGTTTCGCCCATATCGGAGATGTGTTGGTTAAAACTGTCAAGCAGATTGAGGAGGCCCACAGCAAGGGCGATCTGGTGACGGGCATTCCTACCGGCCTTAAAGACTTAGATGAGCGAATCGGCGGGATTCACCCTGGGGAGTTGGTAGTGATAGCTGGTCGGCCCGGAATGGGTAAAACCGCTCTTGGAGGGACAATCGCTGAGGGCGCGGCGCAGCGAGGATATCCAGTTGCATTCGTAACCGCTGAGACTCCGGCTCCGAAGATCACTCAGCGCCTTTTGGCGAAGGCTTCTGGATTGGAAAACAGAGACCTACGCCGAGGCAGGATCAGCAACGAGCAGTTAATTTCCCTGGTAGCGAAGGCCGGAGTTCTGGGGGATCTCTCCCTTTGGTTTCTTGACTCTGACCGATCGTGGGACCGGATCAAGGCAAAGATACGAGCGCTGAAGCTCAGAGAAGCACGGCTCAGTCTGGTGGTGCTCGACTATGTGGGCCTGTTTTCCGCTCCTGTGCCGGGTGGCGAACGATACCTTGAGATCGGGCGGATCTCCTCCGAGGCAAAGGGCTTGGCTATGGAGCTTGAGCTGGCCTTGGTTCTTCTCTCTCAGCTCAACCGTGAGGTGGAAAGCAGGTTGGACAAAAAACCGAAGCTCTCTGATTTAAGAGAAAGCGGTTGTCTTGAGCAAGACGCAGACATTGTGGGCTTGCTTTACAGGCCGGTTTACTACGATGAGAATTTCCGACCGGCAGAGTTGGGAGAGTTCGACGTGGCAAAGAATAGAGACGGTGCTACGGGGCGAATAAAGCTGAGGTTCGATGAGAGAACGGTATCATTCAGTGACTGGACGGAACCACAAGCCGGAAAAGATTTTAGTGAGGCAGGTGAAAAAAGAGACTGGTTTCTTGATGGGAGCAAGGGGTTTAGGCCATTCCGAGACTGAAACCCCTCTAGAAAGTCCGTTAACGGACTAACTCGGCCATGTTTGAGAGCTGTCACAACCCGTTGTGCAAGAAAAAATTGGACTCCGGCGAAAGAAAGCCTGGCACGCCGAAGAAATTCTGTTCGGACCGGTGCAAAGTGGACACTTGGGCTTTACGCCGGGCGGCATTTTTACTCTGGCCATTAGGATCACAGAAGGGCTGGCAGATTGTGAGAGCTTTGGGGGATACAGAGCCACGGACCGGGGCGGGATCGCACGCCCTAGAGCAAATTAAAGCGAAATTTTCATGAGCGAGGCGGCCACAACACTGGAAAATGCCCTTGAGGGGCTTCTTAGGCGGATCATCCGCCAGGAGATCCAAGCGGCCACAAGCGGCAACGGGCATGGAGGGCTACTTACGGCGGAACAATTAGCGCAAGCGCTACAGGTGAACAAGGCGACGGTGTACGAGTGGGTAAAGGCGAAAACGATTCCTTACTATCAAGCCGGGCGCTTTGTGCGGTTCAATTTGCAGGAAGTGTTAGAGAGCCAGAGAAAGAAAAACGAGACCCCCTCTTGACAGACTATGAACATTATGACTATAGTCAAATTGTCTATGAGAGCCAGGGACTTTAAGAACAAGCGGAAAAAAAAGGGTTACAGTCAATCGCAGTTGGCCCGCGAGTTCGATGTTGACGTTATCACCATATCAAGGTGGGAGCGGCAAGTCATACCGATTCCACGCCTGGCCGAGCTGGCGGTCTTAAGCTTGAAGCCCAGGCGAAAACGAAAGGGGGATTAAGTCAATGGCAGCAGTTTACAAGGTAGGGAAGAAATGGCGTGCGGATTGGACAGACAAAGAAGGTATCCGACACCGGCTAAGATTCAATACGAAAGGGGAAGGGGACGCGGCGCTTACCGAGATAAAGTCACAGCTAAAGGCCGGCACGTATGTCGCGCCAAAGAAGATTCCGACCTTCGGCGCCCTGGCGGATTCATGGATAGCGGGAAGGATTGAGCAATCACGGACACCAGGGGCGGGCTATCGGCCGTCAAGCCTCGCGCAATGGCAGAACCACATCGCGCACATGAAAACGCGGTTCGATCAGATAAAGGTTAACGAGATCGACGCGCAGGCAATCGAGCGGGCGATTGGCCAGTGGCGGCTTTCCAAAGAACAGGGCGGGCGCGGGCTGTCCATACGGACCGTGAATAAGGTCTTGACCACCATGAGCCGGATTTTCAAATTCGGCATCAGGAATAAATGCGGCATTCAGACCGACCCGACAAAGCTAATCGAAAAGGTAAAAGAGGGTTCGGGCGAGCAGAGCGAAACAGGCGAACGGCTAAACATCGGGATCCATGAAGTGACGGATAGGGAAGTTTTGAGCCCGCAAGAAGTCAAGGCCGTGATACTGGCGGCCAAGCCGGGGCTCTACAGGACCACGATTCAGACGGCAATCTATACCGGGGCGCGCATCAGCGAAATACTGGCGCTTAGGTGGCCGGACGTGAAACTTGACGGCGGGGTTATCGAGATCCGCCGAAGCCTATCAACGGCAAAGGTGAAGGGCGAAACGAATCAGGAAAAAGTCAGGTGGTTTGACCCCAAGACTAAGAGCGGCTTAAGAGATATACCTATCCCTTCGGAACTGGTAGCGGCGCTTAGGGCGTGGAAAGAGAAGTGTCCGTCAAGTCGCCTCGAGCTGGTATTCTGTAACGAATTTGGCGAACCATGTGACCGCACAGGAATAGGGCGCTATGGGCTAACACCGGCGCTAGATCAGGCGCAAATTGACAAGGCCGTGAGCATGCATGGGCTCAGACATACCTACGCGTCAATGCTTATCTTGCTCGGAAGGCCGATAACGGAAGTGTCGCGGTATCTTGGACACGCGGACGTGTCGGTTACCATGAGAGTCTATGCGCATTTCTTGAAGCCTAAGAAACAGGACAGCATGAGCGATCTAGAAAGGCTCATCCAAAATGGTTAGGCACAATTTGGCACAGATTGACACGGGAGGGGAAAAATATAATTGTAAGTAGCTGATATTGCATAAGCCCCCGTAGCTCAGTTGGATAGAGCACAGGATTCCTAATCCTGGGGCCGTGGGTTCGAGTCCCGCCGGGGGCACTTTAAAATCAATAACTTAGACGCGCCTCTCGGTTTTCACCCCTGATTTGCCAATGAGTAGGGATCAAGAAAGGGAGATAAGGTGAAAGAAAAAGTAAAACGGCAGGCAAAACTCCTGATCAATGGCCAATGGGTGGAAAGGGAGGTTCCCTCCGATCTTATTTTGTCGCACTTTCTGCGGGATGATTTGCATTTAACAGGGACTAAAGACGGCTGCAGCCAGGGCCATTGTGGTTCCTGTACGGTCATGATCGACGGGAAAGCGGTAAACGCCTGTTTGCAAAAAGTTTCCAGGCTCGACGGCAAGAAGATCGAGACCATTGAGAGCCTTGCGGTGGATGGAGGTCTTCATCCGATTCAGGAGGCATTTCTGTCGACGGCGGCGGTCCAGTGTGGTTTTTGCACCCCTGGAATGATCATGGCCACGAAGGCGCTTCTGGCGGGAAAACCATCTCCTTCTCCGGCAGAGATTATGAAAGGATTAAAAAGTAATCTCTGTCGCTGTACGGGGTATGTAAAGATCATAGATGCGGTGACCTTGGCCTCGGATTTACTCAATTGTCGGCAGAATCCAAAATCCATTGCGGTTTCACCCTCCCCGGACGGCAAATATCTGGGCGCTTCCATTCCCGATGTCGATGGGTTTCTGAAGGTGAGGGGAGAATTAAAATTTGCGGCTGATATGTATCTGGAGGGGATGGGGTACGGAAAGATCTTGTGGAGCGCACACCCCCATGCGGAGATTTTGTCGATCGATACTTCGCGAGCGGAAAAAATGGACGGGGTGAGAGCGGTTTTAACGGCAAAAGATATTCCGGGCAAAAACGGCTTTGGGGATTTCGCGGGGGATCAGCCTGTACTGGCGGATAAGAAAGTGAGGTTCTTGGGCGATCCAGTGGCCTTGATCGTTGCGGATTCTGTGGAGCTAGCCCAAAAGGCTTGTCAGGCGATTTCGGTTGAATATAGAAAACTGAAAGGTGTCTTTTCCCCCCAGGAAGCACTTATGCCTGGAGCTCCCCTCGTGCACGAGAACGGGAATGTGATGAGACAACTCCGTCATCGCATAGGGGATGTGGAGAAAGCCTTCGCGGAGGCGGATCTGATCGTGGAGAGAGATTATACCACGCCTTTCATCGACCATGCTTTTCTTGAGCCTGAATCCGGTGTTGCGGCCCTTTCGGGGGATGGGAAAATCAGTATCTGGTCGCCTACTCAGCGCCCCTTTGAAATTCGCACTCAGGTCGCGAATGTGTTGGGGGTCCCCGAGGAAAAGATCCGTGTAATTGCCACCCCTTTAGGCGGAGCGTTTGGTGGAAAAATATCCATAACCACTCAGGCCCTTCTTGCCCTGGGCGCTCTGCGAACTCAGCGGCCGGTAAAGATTCAATTGACGCGAGAGGAATCCCTGCGATATCACACGAAGAAACACGCCAGTGTCCTCCATTATAAAACCGGATTTACCAAAGAAGGAAAGATGATCGCGCATCAAGCCAAAATCCTATTAGACACAGGACCCTATACCGACGTAGGCCCTATTGTGCTTGATCAGGCAAGTATTTTTTCCGGCGGCCCCTATGCAATCCCGAACGTTGACCTTGAAGGGGTATCTGTTTTTACGAATAACGCAAACGGCGGGGCCATGAGAGGGTTTGGACTCACTCAGGTTGCTTTTGCCGTAGAGTCCCAATTGGATATTGCCGCAAAGCAACTCAACATAGATCCTTTCGAATTGAGATTGATCAACGGCCTTGAGGTGGGGAAAAGCATGGTCTCGGGGGAAATTCTGCGCGCCAGTGTGTCTATTAAGGAGACCATCAGGGCGGCGCAAAAGGCCCTGGCGCTCCGTGTTCCGTCCTTCGCAGGGAAAAAAGTAGGGATTGGTGTGGCTTCTGTGGTTAAGAACGTGGGTGCAGGCAAGGGAATTGTTGATGATGGAGGAGCGATCATTCAGCTCACAGGGGAGGGAAAGATTCGAGCGAATATTTCAACGGTGGATATGGGGCAAGGCAACAGAACGGCGATGGTTCAGTTGGTTGCCCATGAATTAGGGATCAGTCCGGACAGAGTGGAAATCATAACCGGAGATACCGATCTCGTTCTCAGGGCTCGCGGCGTTGTCGGTGCGAGGGCCACCTATTGCTCGGGAAATGCCGCCATTGTGGCAGCTAGAGAATTCAAAAATAAACTTCTTGAGAGGATGTCCCAGGAGTTCCACGTCCCTTGCGCGGACCTCGATGTCGATAAGAATGGGATCATACGCAAGAATGACGGGTCAGGCCCGATTTCGACCTTTGAAGAGATCGGGCGCATGTTGGCATCCAAAGGGGAAAAAATACGGGCGGAATACACCTTCATTGCTCCGAAAACCTTCCCGATTTCTTTTCAGGGATTACCAGCCAGTAGGCCGGATCGCTTTGATCCACCCAAAATACCGATCAACAAGGAAGAGTATCGGAATTATCCGGCCTACACGTACATCACGAGTGTGGCGATTGTAGAGGTCGATGAATCAACGGGTGAGGTGGCGGTAAAGCAGGTAATCTCCGCAGTGGACGTTGGAAAGGTGATCAACCTTCAAATAATTGAAGGCCAAATTGAAGGAAGCGTCTTGATGGCGATGGGTTATGCCCTTTCGGAAAGCTATGAACTCAAAAATGGGATACCGGTTACAAAACACTTAAAAAAATGTGCAATTCCGACGATCGATCAGACACCGGAAATCGTCACACTCATCATTGAAGACGAAGATCCGGGTGGCCCTTATGGAGCCAAGGGAATCTCCGAGGTGGCAGCCGCTCCTGTCACGCCCGCAGTCATTAACGCCATCTGCGATGCAGTCGGGGTGAGGATTTATGATCTGCCGGCGACGAAGAAGAAGATCTTAAAAGAACTCCGGGCTGCCGGAGCCGGCGCTGTCCAACAAGGGGTGACTGGATAAAGCCGTGCTTGGATGATTGATAGACGGCGGAGTACAAGTGCGATTCTCCGGTTGACAACCCGGAGGATTGAAAGGTAGAAGGATACTGTGTGATATGAAGACCTTAAAGAGTAGCTCTGACCTTTCTGGATCAGAGAGACTTTTCTATTCGCTTGCTGCTAAATAAGGCCATAAACAAAAGGAGGCAAGGGTGATTATTGATGCTCACACTCATATGATTTATGGCCGGTACCTGGACAAGTTGGCGCTGCCTGGCGAGTGGGGTAAGAAGTGTATGGCCCACTTGAACGGCATAGCTCGAACAAGACCCCACCTTATCGATCTGGAGCAACGGATAGGCCAACTTGACAGAAATGGCATTGACTTCCAGGTAGTAACTCTGCAGCATGTTGTGGACTGCAATCTCCTTCCCGGCGATGCTGCTGCCCAGCTTGCCGTCGCCAAAGCACTCAATGATAACCTGGCGAGGCTTATGGAAGACTCAAAGGGCAGGTTAATCGCTGTCGGCTGCGTGCCGCTTGCGGGATTCGAACCGGGCGGCCGACAGGAACTGGAACGCGCCATGAATACCCTGGGCTTAAAAGGGATTAACCTTCCCTCCAATTTGAACGGCAAACCCTTAGACCTGCCTGAATTCGAACCATTCTGGGCATATGCCGCGGCGAATAATATTCCCATTTTCATTCACCCCAATCACCCTGCCAGTCCTGCGGGCCGCACTTATGAGGCTGAATATGACCTGACCCATAATTTTGGTTGGCCCTTTGAGACGACGCTGGCGCTCGCCCGCCTTGTCTTCTCTGGAATTATGGAGCGCTACCCGAACCTGAAGGTGGTGAGCCATCATTTAGGGGGCGGAATGATTCCCTTCTTCATGGGTCGTACAATTGAGACCTATGATTCGGCCGGTCAACCGAGATTTCTTGGCCGTGTGCTCCCTAAACCGCTCTTCGAATATTTCTCCAAATTTTATTATGACACCGCTGTTGGCGGTAGCGCGCCGGCCATTAGATGCGCTTACGAAGTATTTGGGGCTGATCAGCTTCTTTTTGCCACCGATGCACCGTGGGGACCGGGAACTGGCGAAGGGCGGTTGGCAGAATATCCCAAGATAATAAGGTCTTTGGGCCTTTCGGAAAAGGAAAACCAGAAGATTTTCTCGGAAAATACCCGTAAGCTCCTCCGTCTGCGCTGAAGAGGAAAAGACTACAAGTCCTTCCCAAAAGGGGGAACTACTCTTGATAGAGAGTCTCCATCCTCCAAAATTTCATTTTTTGTCCTTAGTAGGTCATTTTGGCAGCCTCTTTTGCACATGGGTTATGCTAAACCCATGCTTCCAGGTGGCAATGTTTTACGAGGTGGGTGGCATGAGGCCGTAATGGAGGGAGATCAATGGTTCAAGCCGTAGCGGAACGGGCAAAGGAAGCAAGTACGCATCAGGTGCGTACCATGTGCAACTCTCTCGCAACAAGCGATAAATGAAAAAGGCTTGGAGAGGGGATGGCATTATATTTGCAGCCCTCTCCTTTATCCGGGATATTTTTAGGAGGGTAAAATGGCACGTTTGGGATTTACTGTTGATCTGGAACGGTGTGTGGGCTGCATGGGATGTGTTATCGCCTGCAAGGCGGAAAATGGGACTCCGCCAAGCATTCACTGGATGAAGGTTCTGGAGCGAGAGGAGGGCGAATTCCCCTATGCAAGGCGGATCTTTACGCCTGTTCGATGTAACCATTGCGCCAATCCTCCCTGCCTCACATCCTGCCCAACAGGCGCTATCGTGAAGCGGGCGGACGGGATTGTCGCGGTAGATCAGGACGTGTGCATCGGCACGATGGCCTGCATCACAGCCTGTCCCTACTATGTCCCCAATCGTTGGGACGGAGGAGATGGCTACTTTGGGGAAGAGTTGGTGCCGTACGAACAGGAGAAATACTCCAAGTTTAAAAAGGGCACCGTTCAGAAGTGCCATTTCTGCTACCATCGTATTGACGAGGGGCGTCCTCCCGCCTGTGTGGAGGCTTGCCCTGCGGACGCGCTGAACTATGGGGATCTGGATGATCCGGAGAGCCGGGTAAATTCCCTGCTCAGGCAGAAGAAACATTTCCAGCCTCGGCAGGAGTTCGGCACGAACCCGAGCCTTTTTTACCTTACGGGTAGGGGAGGCGGCCCAGTTGGCGGAGGCCGGTAACGATGAGTAATGGAATAGTGGAACATATGATTACAAGCCTAAAGGGAAGAGAAACCCAGATGCAGACGGTTTATCGGCCCGGCGGCAAACGACATGAATCGCCGGCAAGCGACTGGGTGCCCACCACCTGCCGGATGTGCCTGGTTGGCTGCGGCGTGCTGGTTCACATGAAAGACCATAAGGTTGTCAACGTGATCGGGAATCCGGACTCTCCTATAAACCGGGGTCGCATTTGCGCCAAGGGTAAATCCGGGATCATGAATCACTACAACCCGAACCGCATCACCAAACCCCTCAAACGCACCAATTCAGAGAAGGGGATCGGCATTGACCCCAAGTGGCAGGAGATCTCATGGGAGGAGGCGATAGAGACCATCTCCAGCAAGATGCGCAAGATCCACAAAGAGGACCCGCGCAAGCTCTACCTGCAAACCTGGGGCGGCTCCCAGGAGTT
>Ga0209212_1005859_pt1 | contig 14406 bp, 10 predicted proteins | sample RifGroC2_FD_183996 | JGI IMG/M metagenome (GOLD analysis project Ga0209212, IMG submission 183996) | Groundwater microbial communities from Rifle, Colorado, USA - Groundwater C2 (SPAdes) (version 2) | ecosystem: Environmental > Aquatic > Deep subsurface > Groundwater | place: Rifle, Colorado... | reverse complement strand
TCATCACCACCGTTTTGTTTTTGCTGTGTCCCTATCTCTTTGGATACGCTATTGATCACGGCATCAACAAGGGGGATAAGCAGGTAATATATAAAATGGCATTAGCGCTCCTGGGTATCCAAACATTACGGTTATTACTGGTAATAGCGCAGAGTTATAATATCCAGGCCATCGGGCAGAAAGTGATGCTGGACATGCGCATGGAGCTTTTCAATCATGTCCAGTCGCTCCCTTTGTATTTTTTTGATAAAAATCCTGTTGGGAGGATTGTTACACGCCTGACCAACGATATTGCGGCTATTGGGGAACTCTTTTCAGCCGGTGTCATTGTGGTAATCGGCGATATCTTCATCATCGTAGGGATATTTGTGGCTATGTTCATGTTAAACCTAAAGCTTGCCCTCATCACCCTTTCGGTTTTTCCCATTATTATCGTGATTGCCCTTTGGTTCGGTAACCGCATGAAAAACTCCTTCCGGGAGATACGGCGCAAGCTGGCGCGTATCAACACTTATCTCAACGAAAACATCACAGGTATGAAGGTCATCCAGCTCTTTAATCGTGAGAAAAAGAATTATGATAAATTTGACGAGATCAATGACGACTATTTGAAAGAGCAGGTCAAATACATCCGTTATTTCGCCGTATTCCAGCCGGTGATTAATATGATAAGCGCATTGGCAATTGGTTTGGTACTCTGGTATGGCGCAATAAGATACATGCACGGTTTTCTTACCCTGGGTGTCCTGGTGGCGTTTCTGGCGTATGTTCACGATTTGTTTGACCCCATTCGTGATATTGTGGAAAAATACAATATTTTTCAGGGCGCAATGGCGTCTTCAGAGCGGGTATTCGGGCTTATGAAAGAGCAACCGGAAGTCGACTGCGTTATCTCCAATCCGGCAAGAGAAGTTTCTGTAAAAGATTTTAAAGGCGCAATAAAATTTGAAAATGTCTGGTTTGCTTACAACGGCAGTGATTATGTACTAAAAGATATCTCTTTTCAGATAGCGCCTGGGCAATCCGCCGCATTGGTAGGCGTAACCGGCAGTGGAAAGACATCGATTGCAAGTGTCCTGACGCGGCTCTATGAGGTCCAGAAGGGTACGATCTGGCTCGACCAGATGGATATTCAAAAAATGGAGAAGATCGGACTGCGCTACGTTATCGGATTGGTCAGTCAGGATGTATTCTTATTTGCAGGCACATTGCGGGACAACATTACGCTCTTCAATCCTCTATCCGATGTGCAGGTATTGGAGACTATTGAGTCGTTAGGCTTAATGCCCTTTATAGACCGCATGTCCGGCGGACTTGACATGGAAATTGCCGAACGAGGCGCAAATCTCTCTGTGGGTGAACGGCAATTCATCTCGCTTTCAAGGATTATTATCTATGACCCGCGGGTGTTGATCCTTGATGAGGCAACCTCCAGCATGGATCCCATTTCTGAGGTATTAATCCAGAACGCCATTCAAAAGGTCACGCAGGGCAGGACATCCATCATCATTGCCCATCGATTGTCCACCATTCTTCATTGTGACAAGATTATCGTGTTAAACAAGGGCGAGAAGATTGAGGAAGGCAGTCACGAGGAACTGTTACGGCTAGGCGGTCTTTACAGCCAGTTGTACAGGATATACATGAAGGAGGAATTGATAGGACATGCATGAAATTATGATCACTGGCAATATCGATGATACTGAGATTATAGTATGACTCCTGCCTTACTTGCTAGGCCGTAATTTTCAGATATCTCTTATTCTTATCTTATTTACTTTTATAACAGCAAATTTATTGGCTAAAGTATCTTTATATGTGTTCAGGATATGAACCAAAGAGTGTGATATTTTTTCAATATCAATGGGTTTATATCTTAGGAAAATAACGCCAACGGATTTTTCCTTGTGAGAAAAAACCCATTCTCCGAAATCACTATCTTCTGTCAGCAAAACGGCATTATGTTTTTTGGCCAATTCTAATACTGCTTTATCCTTAATAGAACGGTGCTTTTCTAATACAGATATTATGTCAAATCCCTCTGTTCTGAGTTTTTTTACTAATCTGTAATCCACACTTTCATCAACAAGAATTTAATGGTGCAATTAATTCCTCTTTGGCAATAACATCTGCAGAATAAGAAACAGCTGCAAGAATATCTTCTTTTGTAAGATGTGGATATGCCCCTAAAAGTTCTTCAATTGTCATTCCTTCTGATATTTTCCTTAATATAAGCTCAACAGTTATTCTCGTTCCTTTTATTATAGGTTTTCCGAGCATTATATCAGGATCTGATACTATCCTTTTCGTATATTCCATTGTATATTCTCTTAATATTTTCCTAAATTAAATGTAAACAACAGATTTTCAACACTAAATTATAGAAAGGGGTCAGTGACATTATTTATATTACACATTATAAAACAACACCAAAGAATAAAACCAGATATTTTTGCCAAACGAATTTACTTCAGGAGGAATATACCTCCTAAAATAAGTAGCATACCTATTACTTTTGACAGAGTAACCTCCTCACCCAGAAACATCCATCCCAGAAGAAATGTGAATAGGGGGTAACAGCTTGTGATTGGGATGATTCGAGATATTTCGCCCGTTTTGAGCGCCTTGTAAAATACCAGTTGTGCCACGAATCCCGCCAAAACGCCTGCAAGGACAAGGAAGAAGATGGGTTTGATCCCCATCTTCCCTATGGATGGAAATGGGCTGTAAAAACATATAACCATTACAGCACCTATTACAACACCTGAACATCTGACCAGGTATGCGGCAGTGGGTTCAACAGATGAGAGTCCGATCTTTTCTAAGAACGGCACGAATCCCCAGATGAAGGCAGTTAACAGGGCTAAGAAGAATGTTTCCATAAGAATTACCTCATAGTACGGTTAAATAAATTATAGAAATTTGGTAACAATTTAGCGCTTTGAAAAATCCAGGGGAAAAAATGAACAACGCAACCCCAATAGGGGTGATCTGTTTGTAGAATAAATGCAATTATGTCAAAGCAAGCTCCGTAGGAGCGGTCTGTTCATTCTATCCACTCAAACAAATATTCAATCTGTCTTTTACGGCAAAAACAATTTGAATGTAAATTTGTGAATAGGTATTAGGCATAGTACAGGCCGCTCCTACGGAGTTCTCTTTCTCTTTTTACATTGATTTCTACAAACAGATCACCCCTGCCGGGGTTACACTGTTTTTCCACGGTGTTGTTCTTCCCTGGATTTTTCAAAAATCTAAATTGTTACGAAATTTGTAATTTGTAAAGAATGCCAGAAGCCAGAGAAGGTTTCTTCGGCATTTGAAATTTTTCCTATTCTATAGAAATACCTTGTGGAAATCAAACCCGCGTGATTATAATAAAGTTGGGGAAAGAATTCTCTAATAATATTTTCTCGAAAGATAATCATGCTTTCTGTTAAGATCGGACCATATCACCCATCCCTCGAAGATTCGTTTGTAAATACCATCCAAGCAATAAAAAAGGATGACCCCTTAACACCCCTTGCCGTTGTTGCACCCACAAACTGGATGCTGAACCGACTCCAGGAACGCCTAATCATGGGACAAGACGCCACTCCTGGTTCGAGATATACAGGAACAAGTTTCATGAATATCTCTTTTACGAATTTCTATGTCTTTGCAAGCGAGATATGCAGACGGTCTGGAGCGGATGTTGGCCAAATCGTCCGACAGCCGGTTGTGTATGAATACCTTATTGCAGGATTATTGAAGCAGCATACACACGGCGAGCCTCTCTTTGAAAATGTACAGTCTCTGCCGGCGCTTGCCAGGTCTCTCTATCAGGTTATACAAGACCTTGCTGACGCAAATGTTCATATCGATAGTGTAAAGGAGGCGATTAAGGAAGGTTTTGTCGAGGGCGCTGAGGTACAGAAACTCAACGGAGTAATCAATCTGTATGATCTGTTCAAGCAAAAATTAGGGAGCTTAAATATATCCCATTATGCCGATGTTTATCATCTGGCTACTTCATGCGTGCAGGATTCAAAATTTCTTAAAAATTTTAAATATATTCTGGCGTATGGGTTCTATGATCTTACCGGTGTCGAACAGGATTTCTTTGGAGAGATTTTTAAGTCTTATCCTGCAGTACTATTTCTGCCTTACCAAAAGAAACATCCATCCTTTGGATATGTAAAGCCCTTTTTTGAGTCATTTGTGTTGGGGCTGGCACGTGATGTAGAGGAACTACCCCCAGTTACAGGATTTTCTTGCCTTATGAATTCCCAATTAGAAGATCCAGATAATACCCAATACCTGGCGAATATGTACGTTATCAATGCCTCCGGCAAAAGGGACGAGGTATGGACTGTCGCTAAGGAGATACTTCAATTGGCGGAAGCAGGTTATAAGATGGAAGAAATTGGAGTTGTTGCAAGGACGCTTGAACCTTACACCGATGCCATCAACAAAATATTTCAGGAAAACGATATTCCATTTACAACCAGCACACATGAGCCGTTGGAAAGATATCCACTCGTAAAGGTCATCCGGCAAATACTCCTCTTGAAGCGGGAAGATTATTATCGTCCCATGGTCGTTGAATTGCTGAATTCGCCTTACTTCAAGATGCCTGCGTTTGATCATACAGGCGTTACCCCACGTCCTGATCTCTGGGATATCCTGAGCAGGAGACTGTGCATTCGTGGTGGTATTGAGTGTTGGTTATCGAGACTTGAACAAGCGAAGTCCAGGACAGAGGAGACGCTGGACTTGGATAATTCAGCAAATATGTCAAAAGGTGTCGCAAAAAAGGGAACAGTTCACCCCCACCTCAACCTCCCCCTTTCTCCCCCTCCGGAGGGGGACAGGGGGAGGACATTCTCCCCCTCAGGGAGGGGGACAGGGGGAGGAATACAAGGGAACAATGAGTATTCCCCGCCCCTGGTGGGAGGGGTTAGGGGAGGGGGGGATAAAGAGGAGGTGAAAAGTCTGTTTTCAGACGATGAAGAATCAGGAAGTCGCATCCGTATCCCACTAAACCAAATTGAATTTCTCGAAAGAATTCTCCGTAAATTATCAACCGACTTGTCTTCTATTCCTGAAAAGGCATCGTGGATGGCCATGAGTAGCAGCATAGCTCATTTTATCCAGGATTACATTGCCATTCCATCTGAAGGCATGAGTTCTGAGGATCAAAGAAGAGACCAATTGATAATAAACAAAATAGGGGAGTTGCTCCATACACTTTGCACCCTGGACTGTTTGAATGAAGAGGTAACTCAGGATCAATTTGTAGAAACATTCCTGGATGCATGCCGGCAGGAAGGGTTGCCCGTGGGTATGGAAAACGGCAGGGGGGTGAAGGTGCTGGATGCCATGTCGGCCAGAGGTATTCCATTCCGCGCATTGTTTCTTTTGGGTCTTAACGAAAAGGTGTTTCCACGCGCTATTTCCGAAGAACCGTTTATGAGGGATCATATCCGCCGCAGGCTTTCAGAGGTGCTGGGAAATCTTATTCCAGAAAAGCTTAGAGGCTTTGAAGAAGAACGATTGCTCTTTTACTTCCTGTTGAATGCCGCACGGGAACGGCTTTATCTCCTCTACGAACGTTCGGATGAAGCAGGAAAACCGAAGGTTCAGTCACATTACCTTATGGATATTCTTCAAAAGGTTAAAACCATATCCATAACGAAGAGCGATTTTCGAGATCATAGTATTTACGTTCCGCGTGGGATTAAAGATAAATTTTTTGGGAAAGAAATCTCCCTGCTTACTCCCAAGGAAGCAGGGATTCGGATGGCGCTCGATAAAATAGACCCCGCCTATCCCTGTTTAAGACATACAGGGACAAGTTTTATGACGGCATTTGGGAACAATCCAGTTCTCTTTGCCCGTTCGCAATTGGCCTTGGGTTTTATAGAGAGTCATGAAAATCTATTGACGGCATATGATGGGATTGTCGGTAATATGTCTCAGTGGTGGGAAAAGCGGGCATGTCGTGGTATTAGCCCTACTACTCTTGAGACATTTGGTATCTGCCCGTTTAAATTTTTTATGGGAAAGGTACTCGAATTGGAGTCACTGGAAGAGCCTGAAAAGATTGATGTAATAGCAGCCGTGGATCTCGGCAGCCTTTATCATGGTATTTTAAAGGATTTTTATGGTTATTTGATAGAGAAAGGATATTTTTACAAAAAGGCAAAAGAGATAAAGCCCATTGAACTTTTGCATGGTATTGCCAAAAAATATTTCACCGACATTGAACGACAGATACCAATCCCATACCCGATCCTCTGGGAGAACAAAAAAGAGGAGGTACTCGGTTTTCTGACAAAATTTGTAACATGGGACATGGATCGTATCGAACAAACAGGTTATATCCCCACGTATCTGGAAAGGAAGGCACATCTCAGCGTAGAAGACGAACTGGTCAAGCTAATATCTGTATCCTCTAGACAAGATAAGGCTTCAGAATTGACCTTTAAGGGAAAGATTGACCGCATAGATTTGAAGCTTGTCCCTGTATGCCTTAAACAGGGATCGGTGGAAAATACGGTTAGCTACCGTGTGATCGATTACAAATCTGGAAAATATTCTAAGGAAAATTTGTTGAAGCCAGCTATCCGTGGTCAAAAATTGCAACTGCCATTTTATATCGTCATGGCAGAACGCCTACTATCGGAAGAAATCAGGAAGGGGCGTATTCAACAAGGCCAGACAAGTCTGGAGGATGCCTCCTTTGTTTATGTAGCGCAGGATATGGAGGATAAAAAGGGGCAGAAGGGTGTGCCGGAAAAATCAATCAAGGAAGCCGATTGGAAAAATTTTCAGGGACAATGTTGGGAGACGGTAAAAGAATTTTTGAGCTACATACGTGAAGGCATATTCCCCATTTCACCCACTGAAGATGCTCAGAAGTGTGATTGGTGTGAATTTTCCACCGTATGCCGAAAAGGTCATCAGCCGTTGAGAGTCAGGCTAGAACAGGATGCAAGGCTAAAGAAATACCGGGAAATTGGCAATTTGAATATTAGTAAAAAATCTAATAAATCGTAACAGTTCAGATCACCGCAGATCTGGTAGGACAGACGTCCCCGTCTGTCATTCAAGGCTGGTTCAATCTTGAAGATTGAACCACATATTTTGAAGGTACTCCAGGTTTTAAACCCGTGCTATGAAACGTAATCATGCCGAATGTCTTGGTTCAATCGGAGACGATTGAACCAGCGAAGGGGTAATTTGATTGTATGGGAATTTTCAATGTATTGAGCCGGGTTTTCAGGACATCTGATGTGGCATTTCATGGGGTTTGGATAAGCTGTTTGCTCCCCTCTAGGAAGAGGGGTTGGGGGGTGTGTTAGAGCGCACCCAATAATGTCTTACTTACAATGTACGTTTTACAAATTACGATTTAAATCCCAAATCGTAAATCTCAGTTGGTGATGGGTTCACTTGCGCTTAACCCACCTTGATTTCTCCTTATGTGGCTAACGGCAGAGTTACCGGGTCGCCGTCGCCCCTTCGTCGAGTCCACTGGGGTATCACGGTCGGTAGCTCCGGAGCAACGCATGTTAGGCATCCTTATAATGGAGGCTTTTTATATAAGATATTAAAACGTTAATTTAGAGTCTAGCCTCCGACCTACTGCTGGATACCGTGCATTGAATAAAGCTTTGTAAATTGTGTCTAATGCTCCTAAGATTCCTTCAAGCACGCCTGTTACTGTCTTCTCATTTATTTCTAAACTGACTTTCGGATGAATTAGATCATTTCGTATTCTTAAAGTTTCAACTAATTGAGACCACCACAGTTCGCCCTTGTCTAATGTCTGCTTTGTGCTGAATTTGTTAAATATGAATTCTATACGCTCAAGCAACCGATACATTTTTAGCTTATCCGTCAAAACAAAATAACCGTTTTTAAATACATATTCTTTTTCGGATAGCAACGAGCGTTCTAAAATATCTAAATTCTGCCTTGTGTCAAGTATTTCCTCGGCTATCGCATTTACATGAGCTTCGAGAGAGGAAATACCAATTAGTAACGCAGCATGAAGATATGCCTTTTTTCCATCATCAGTGTCCTCGATCTTAGATTTTTCTAAAAACCTTTTTGCCTGCTCAAAGAGTTGTATTGAGAATTTATCAATTTCAGACATTTTATATCTTCTCCTCTGCTTCTAATACCTCAATATTGGCTTGCTTTTTATGATACCTTTTAATCGCAACATCTAGAATGTTAGGGGTTATGCCCGATCCCTTCTCAGCCTGTAAATAAAATACTTCAACACATCGACCTCGTTCCTTAGCATCATTCCGGGTGCCTAACCCTCGATAATTTTCTGGATCACTTTTGTGCCGCGCCTTTGCCATTGCTTCAGCATTAAGTGGGTCTTTCCCTTCCTTAATATCTCTAATGTCATAATGTCTTTTCAAACGAACTTTGTTGTTTTGTAGCATTCCAGCAACAAAAGACCAAGCAGTTAAAATTGCCATATTAAGCGTTTTTTCTGAATATTTAGGGGAAAGAGACTTTTTCTTTTTTTCGACAGCAAGACGTTGAGCCTCATCCAGTAACATAAATTCCCTTGCAGCTTCTTTAAGCCCATCATCTTCCCAAATCTGTTGATTCTCTCTTAATTTATCCCAATCAGGGTCTAGCCTTCCAGTTTTACAAATTACAGGGGTTGTGTCGATATTTTCGAAATTTTGCAGATTAACCTTATTTCCAGCATAGTAGTTCAATATAAAAGACCTTATCTCTCTTACAGTAAAGGTACTCCCTCTCATTCTTTTTGCAGAAAAATCCTGTCCTGGGTCTAAAAACGCAACTTCTTGACACCAATTTCTCAATTCAGGGCCGCGAGCCGTCTCTTGCAATCTATCATATAAATCGGTGGAAGCTGCAATGTTTACGTTAGAAATAAGTTGAACATCTAACCGTTGTTTTTTATCCAACCCAAAATATAGTTTAATACTGTGAAGCTCATTTATACTTGCATCATAAGCTTCTTTAATTGCTATATATCGGTGCTGTCCACCAATAATTTTAATTGGATATTCAGGATTTGTTGTCAGATCAAACTCAGCAACTATATTACTAAATGTGCGATGATTTTTTGCATCAAACTTCATTTGTTCGAATGCAACATGATCTTCAACAATATCGCGGTTGGCTCGATATTCTGGTTGCTCATCGGGGTCTAAAGGAACGTCGATTGTGGCAAAATTTATTAAGCTTTCAGCACTGACGTGGCATTCACAATAAATCGCATTCGTCATAGCATCGATGTGAAGGTAAACTTGATCCTCGAAGGGTTTGCATGACTTAGCAAATTGATTAATGACCTCATCTATATCAGATATCTCCTGAATCTCTTTTGGTAGGCCTTTTTTGATAATCTTATAATCCTGCATCTCATTTACCTTTAGCTAAAATCTATAAACCAATTTAAAGTGTTCTCTTTGCAAGGCCGCCTAAAGGCGCGCATCACCCGCTTTGCGGAGCGTAGCGGAGCAAAGTCGGGTACATGCAGTGTTGGGCCGCATTATGGTTCAGCAGATAACTCTGGTGCAGGCTGAGAATAGAACGATAACTCGAAAGATTTTCTCTCGTGCCTCTGTAATTCTTGGAAGGCTTGCCGTTCTTTCTCTGTCCAAATACCAGATAGGTTATCACCCTGATAGACGAAATCAAGATATTCGAGAAGTTTTTCTTTACTTGGAAAATGTGCGACCATCTTGGCGTACTGTAATATAGCTTCTAGTGCTAGTGCTACAGCTTTGAAGGAGATATCCGGCGAATTTACTTCTTCTCCTTGATGCACATATAGATGTCGAGCCTGAAAAACTGGTGCTAACAAATACTGGTCAATGGTTTTTATTCCCAGAAGTATAGACAGACGCTGCTTGAGGGTGTCATACTTATCAAGTTGGCTAGCAAGTAAAATCTCTATGGCAATTACAGCCCCTAGTAATTGTGAAGAAAAAGTGACGCTGTGAACAGCATCAGAGAATCTAACAACCGATTGAGAAATCGCACGTACAAGTGATTTCGGTAAAGGAGATTTTTGTGGTAATAAGGCTTCAGTTAGGCTCCTAAAAGGCTCTTCACGTAATGCGAGTTGTAAATCACTTCTTGACAATGTTAGGGCCTCACTGGAGTCTCGTATTGTGAAAGAAAATCCCCCTGCCACTTGGGCGCGAAATCCACCCTCACCTTCCAAACTGAGCATTACAAAATTTCGCACGTGTCTGCGAAGTTGTTCAACTAAACCACAAGTTTCTTGGGATTTACTCTTGGCTAAAAACACTAACGCAAGCAGTGCAGCAAACTGGTAAGCTCGGCTTCTTGCACTGCTAACTATTTCTGGCATTGGCTCTTCGTTGTTTACTATACCTGTCCGGCGCACTGCGACGAAGGAATGGAAATCTTCTTTTAATGCAATGTTCTCGACTAAATACGTGATAGTTGGCCCGTCATTGTTTTTAGGTTTGGGTTTGGATTTGGATTTGTAAAACTTGAGAAGAGGAATTATTTGTTTGACGTGTCTTTTTGATACGAGAGTTACATCTCCAAAGACAGGTTCAAGTAAATCATGGTTGTCGTCGGAGATATCCAAACCCTTAAGTGGAAAGAAGACCCACCAAGTTTTCTCTTCTGTGCTTTGAGACATTCTCTATCCTCTTGTGATGTGAACTTCGAGCATCAACAGCGGTCCAACAATGATTATACTGCCTCTATACAGTTTTTTATTATTACGGCTATCATGGAATTTATGCTGTAAATGTATAATAAATAGGCTATTTCGTCAACATGAATTTACTATTGAAGATATAATACTGGAAGTGAGTTTACTACATGAAATTGCTCGATCAAGTCCACGATGCGATTCTGGAAAAACATTATTTGATTCGTACCGAACCACATATTTTGAAGGTACTCCAGGTTTTAAACCCGTGCTATGAAACGTAATCATGCCAAATGTCTTGGTTCAATCGAGGACGATTGAACCAGCGAAGAAGGGGCAAGTTTCAAACCTGCCCCAACACAGTGCGATAAAATATTGTTGTTATTGAAATTTTTCAGAAAACCAATTTACTACGGGTCATTGTTTTTGACCAGTTCTTTCAGTTTTCGTATTCTTTCCAGTACCGGCGGGTGTGAGTAGTAAAACACAGCATACAGGGGATGAGGGTGGAGATTTGAGAGATTGTCTTTTGAAAGTTTTACAAGGGTGCTGATCATGCTTTGGTTATCTCCTGTTATCTCATACGAAAAGCGGTCGGCTTCAATTTCATGCCTTCTGGAGAAATAGTTAAATATTGGAGTAAAAGGGAAGGCTACTATTGATCCTATAAAACTTACAATAATAACCTTTGCAAAGAAGGTGCTTTCCTTCACATGGAAGAGATTAATGAGGGCATCGTCCTGAAATATCTTAAAGGACAGATACATCGCAATTAATGCGATAAGCTCGGAAACGATGAGATGCTTTAAAAGATGCCGTTTCTTCCAGTGTCCCGCCTCATGTGCAAGCACTGACAGGATTTCATCATTATCCATCTTCTCAAGCAGAGTATCATAAAGGATTATCCTTTTCACCTTTCCAATGCCGGTAAAATAGGCATTGGTGTGTCTGGTCCTCTTCGAGGCGTCCATTTTAAAAACCCTCTTTACCTGTATGCCAACCTTCTGCATGAGATTATGAATACCTTCCTGGAGTTTTTCATTCTCAATGGGTGTAAATTTGTTAAAGAGAGGTTCTATTACATAGGGAAATACGTACATCATAACGATACTGAAACCAAGAAAAAGACACCATATCCACACCCACCATAAGTTGGGACTCGCCTGAACAATCAGAAGTCCTGCCGATGTTACCACAGCCAGCAGGATCGTGGATATTACGAGCGATTTTATGGAATCGGTTATCCACAATCTCAGTGTCGTTGTAGTAAATCCGTACTTATTTTCTATTTTAAATGTATGGTAGAGGCTAAATGGGACTGCCAGTAATGTTTCAGCATAGAGCAGGGGGAAAAAGAAGATTAGTCCTGAAAGGATGAAGGGTAATTTCAGGGAAGCAATCCACGAGTTGTATGTATTGAGCAGATTGCTGAACAGGAAAAACAGAATGACTGCTGTATGAAAAATGGACGAAACAAACTCAAACTTTGTGTTTTCAACAACGTAGTCCCGCGTTTTACTAAGCAATGATTGGTCTATGTGTCCCTCAAACTCCGGAGGGATTGATGCCCCGAACTTTTTCAGATAGGAAAGATTGAGATACTTGAGCCCATAGCCTGAAAAGACTACGAGAAGGTAAAGAACAAAAACAATGACAAGATATTTTTCCATAAATAAATTTGAAAATCAAAGACAATATATGAGCAAGTGGTCATTCTCCACGGTACTGTCTGTGATTATTCAACTAAAGTTTTTGCTAATAATGCCGATATATAAGTATATGTTATTTTGAACCGGATAATCAACTATTTTGAAAGGAGGTTTAAAATGATTGTATACCTGATAGGAACGGCGTTTTTGGGATGGCTATTAAACCAAATATTTTGCCTGGGGGTTTAAAATGGTAATTTGCTTATTGGCAACTGCATTTTTGGCATGGATGCTAAATCAATTCTATTTAACGGCGAGGTCAAAATGGATAACATTGCAGGAATCGGTAGCTTCAATATTCCGAACCCCTATCAGTTGAATAAGATGACGCTTGCAATGATAAAGGACAAGGACGGTGATGGGGATAGTATCCTGAGCGCAAAAGAACTGAATGTCCCTGATGACGTCTTTACAAAGATCGATACCAACGGTGATGGGAATACGGACAGCGTAGAACTTAATGCCTACTATCCAATAAGCAGGATAGATATTCCTACCCTGCATCTTATTAAAGATAAGGACACGGATGGTGACAAGGTTTTAAGTGGTGAAGAACTGGGTGTTACCGAAGACATTCTAAAAGGGATTGATGCAAATGGTGATGGAAATGCTGACAGGGAGGAACTCAACGCTGCTCATCCATTAGCCAAATTTTATAATACATTCGCTTCTCTAGCCAAAGATTTGGATGCATCTAAAGATAGTATCGACGTGATTGTATGAACCTAATTTAATGTTCAGAAATTTCAAAGTTTCCGTTGCAGTGCGGACTTTAGTTCGCATAGGATGTAAGCGAACTGAAGTTCGCGCTACATTTAAGTCCTCAGTGAACGGCTAATACCCCATAACATCCCAAATCCTAACGAAGCGGCCCTGATACATAGGAAAAAAGGGGCACATACCCCGATGAGGGGGTCTCTTCTCATGGCTAGCACAATAAAAGACAACGATAATATGCAGAAAGAGATGGCTATGACGATCAAAGGGTAAACTCCCTTCGATGAAATGACCGCAAATGGAATGACTGCAATGAGAAGGAATAAGGAAAGAATTTGCAGCTTTAAGGTTTGCGGCGTATAGGTATCTTTCAGCATCTTGTCAGGAAATCTTTTGTAAACTACCGTTCTCCAGTAACCCCGCCAGAATTTCAACCTCGAATATCTCCTGATAGTGCTTGGATGGTTCAGGTGATAAACGATGGCATCTGGGTTAAAAACCATTTTGTAACCAAGTTTCGACATCCTGTACGAAAGCTCTGTGTCTTCATTATTCGCTACAGGGAAATAGGGGTCAAAGCCGCCCATCAGCAGAAATATATCCTTACGAAAACCCGCTGCATAGGTGTCTACCATGTCAATTGATTCAGCCTTCTTCAGCATTTCAAACCTTTCCTCGAACTCAAGTTGGGCAAACCGGGCCGTCATACTTTTTTGTCTGGTCTTATAAGCGCCCTTGACGGCTACCACTTCTTTGTTTTTGAATGGCTCGACCATCTCTTCAATCCAGTTGTTGAAAGGGACGCAGTCAGAATCGGTGAAGAGGATTATTTCTCCTTGTGCCTCTCTCACCCCGATATTTCTGGCAGTGGCAGGACCCTGATTCCTTTGATACAGGTATTTCACCTGATAGGCCTTAACAACGTCCGTCGTCCCATCAGTTGAACCGTCGTCAACGACAATTACCTCGTAGCTTTCGCGTGGATATGTTTGGGCTAAAAGGGCATCGATACACTGACCGATGGTTTTCTGGGCATTGTAAGCCGGAACAATTATGGAAACTTTCATAGTTTATAGATATCTTGTCGTCTTAAAATTTCTAAATGTAGAGTTAGACCTATTTCTTTACTATTGCCCGTTCAATAGTTACTGGAGTAGCCGGAACGTCGCGTTGTCCCGCCTTGACTGTGGTAGGCACGCTCTCAATGGCGTCCACCACATGCATGCCTTCCACAACCTTACCGAATACGCAGTAACCCCAGCCACTGGAAGTTTTCCCTTTATGGTCAAGAAAGAAGTTGTCTAC
>Ga0209212_1005858_pt1 | contig 14408 bp, 10 predicted proteins | sample RifGroC2_FD_183996 | JGI IMG/M metagenome (GOLD analysis project Ga0209212, IMG submission 183996) | Groundwater microbial communities from Rifle, Colorado, USA - Groundwater C2 (SPAdes) (version 2) | ecosystem: Environmental > Aquatic > Deep subsurface > Groundwater | place: Rifle, Colorado... | reverse complement strand
TGAATTAATGGTCACAATGGGCATTATCGGCTCAATCGCCACTGTTTCCACGGCGCAAATGGACGATCATTTGCCGGCCGCGAGAGACGCCCAAAGAAAGGCCAATATCCACCAGGTGCAAACTGCTTTAAACTTATATTATGACGATCATTTGACTTATCCGGTGACTGACGATTTTGAGCCGACTGCCATGGGCTGGCAGATGATTACGACAATCTTGGAAAATGAAAACAAGATGTATATGCCTGAAGTGCCGGAAGATCCATTAAACACGGACCAATACGTCTTTACCTACTGGAGCGATGGCCAGACCTTTAAAATCAACTATGAAACCGAAGACCCGGCTGACCCATCGCCCCTGACCGCCTGGGGCGCGTAATCTCAATCGTCATTAAAAACGTCCACGGTTAACCCGCGGACGTTTTGTTTTAAGGAAAAATGATTAACCTGCTCTCCATAAAGCCGGCGCCTGTGCTAGAGGATATTAAACCATCTAGACAAGAAGCCGAATAAAAAGCTGGCAGGGCATCTTTGGCGCCATGTTACAGTTTAAATTCACGCCCCTGGCCTTAACCTTTTGCACACCCGGCTGGTTACAGGCTTGCGCATTCTTATTTTGGCTGGCCTTGGGCATATGCTGATGGATGGCTGATTGATAAAACTAAATCAAAAAATCCCCGTTGGCGTCGGCCGGGGATTTTTGCGTGTGGCTTTTTATGGGATGCTATTATAGCTTGATTGATGAAGGTTTGGCTAAAAAAATTCGGCCATTCTTTATTGTTACGCCGCCTTTAGCCGGATCATCTTTAAAATCAAAGTGGCCGCTGTCCAACTCCACATAATCCAAATCCAGAGCTAAAGCCAGGGCAACGCTGGTGGTAATGGAAATATTGGATTTGTTAATACAACCCATCATAATAATTTTTCTAAAACGTTTAGCCTGCTGGGCTACCAACCCTTGAACACCCGCCGGATCTTTTGATAATGATATTTCAATGAGGAAAGCGGCTGATCAAAAAAATCAAAGCTTAACTTATGAAGTTTATATATTAACCTCAAAATCCATCATAATTATTTTGGTAAATTTTTAGCGAATGATTTTAACTCTTCATTAAAAATTTTAAAAAGCCGGGCCTGGTATGGTAAAGGTAAATTATAGTTTTCATGAATTTTTGAAAAATATCTTTTATACCAAGGCCAGGGTTTAAGCACGGGCAATTTATTTTTTTTGAATAACTCATGATAAATCGAGGGCACCTGACGTTTATAAGCCGCATAAAAAGCAAAATCCAGTTCAATTACGGAACCGCTTTTAACGTCACTGCCAAAATAATGATTAAACATACCTTTCTTTAAAAGCAAATCCTTCTTAAAACCGAGATTAAAAGGATTCAGGCCACAGGCTCTGGCAAACAAAAACATTCTGGCGCATTTATAACAATTGTGGCACCACTGCGAACCTTTTAAAAGAGGCTTTTCGGCGCTGCAAGAAAATTGCATCTGGCCCAGCTTGGGATAACGGTGATGCAGAATGTAAAAAATATTTACTTCTTCCAACGGCTGCAGGCTGCTTTTGACCTGAGCCTGGCCGTTGGTAAACAATCTGGCCATATTATCCTGCAACGCCATGACTGCCGCAGTCTGGTCGGCGGACAAAAACGCCTTAAAACCCTCAATAAATTCAAACTCATTATTGGCAAATTCACTGCCAAAAAAGATGTAACCGGCGCGGTGAGCCAAAACAAAAGGCAGGGCCAGCAGGGTTAAAATAGAAGTTTGCGAACCCCAGCCCAGTTCGGTTGATGAATTTTTAAACCAGGCGCGGCCGTAGCGAAACAGTCCCGGCTCATGTTGCAAAAAATAAACCGGAACCTTAATCAACCGGCTCAGACTGGCCAGTTGTCTTTTTTTATAAGATTCTTCGTAGGGCTGAACCGGCTCCTGGGAATAGAATAAAACCGGCCGCAAGCCGATTTCCAAAGACAAGGCCAGCGTGGTTAAACTTTCCTTGCCAAAAGTAAACGGAATAACCACAGTTTTTGGATCAAACGAAAATGGCCGGCCGGTTTTTGCCTTTGGCCAGCGGCTGATTGATGAAGCAAAGGAAAATGTCAAATTATAAAACCGGCGCAGATAGCTTAAAGGCTTAACCTTGTCGGTCTTTTCGCAAATCAGCATGTCTAAAAGCTGATTTTTGTAAAATATCGGTTCAAAAAGAGGATAATTGGTAGAATAATCAACGCCTGATTTTTTTAACATCAGCGGTAAATAATGAGTTTCGGCGAAAGTCAGGTTATCTAAAAGAAACTTCTTAAGCCAAATAGGAGTCGATTGCCAGATTTTTTTAGGATAAACAATGGGAAACTTTCTTTGTTCCACTATAATATCCAAACCTTGCCTGGTTAAACAACCCCCAACTGATAAAGTCTGAGTGGTTTTTGTTTTCATAATGAAAAATTATATAAATTGTAATCGAAAGATTTTTTTTGATAGCGCTTAACGGCTAAAACGATAAGTTGTTCCAATAAGTCACCATAATCCTCGCCAACCAGCTTAGCCGCCGCCGGCAACATGGCCTTAGGACTTAAGGAGGGATTGGGATTCAATTCCAAAACGTAAGGATTGTTATTTTTATCTACCTTGATTTCCACCCGGCCGTAGTCATGACAATCCAAAATGCTGTAAGTGTCCAAAGCAATCTCGCTGATTAAGGAACTGAGCTTGACGTTGATGTTTTTGGCCGGCTCCTGCAGTTCAATATTATTTTTATAGATCGGATCGTTTAAAAACTTGGCTTCGAAAGGATAAATATGCCAGTAGCCTGCGGGCAACTTATCAAAAATTGAACGGGAAAGCGGCAAAACCCTGAGGTCCTTTTCTTCGCTGCCTAAAATAGCCACGTCATATTCGTCGCCTTCTATGTATTCTTCAATCAACGCCGGGCGCTTAAGCTCCACAATCACCTGTTTAAGCTGCCTTTTAAGTTCGGCCGGATTGGTCACCACCGAATCGTTGGAAATGCCGGTGGAGTTATCGGTGTTGGAGGGCTTAACAATCAGCGGATATTCCAGATCAGCCCTAATCTCTTCGTCTAAAGAATAAACGTAATCCCATTTAGGCGTAGGGATATTATGGTAAGTCAAAAGTTTCTTGACTTTGATTTTATCAATACAAATGCCAAGAGTCAGGGGATTGGAGCCGGTATAAGGTATTTGCAGAGTATCCAGCAAAGCGGCAACGTGCGGTTCCAGCAAACTGGAGCCGTTAATTCTTTCGCAGACGTTAAAGGCCAAATCAATATTGCTTTCCTTAAGTTCCTGATAGGCCTTGGCCACGTTATTAAAGTCAAAAAGGGTCACCTGATAACCGCGTTCGGCTAGCACTTCCATCATCTGGTTACCTACAGAAGCCGGCTCGTTCTGTACCGTGCCCTCAATCCCGGCAAAATTATTGCCGATAATGCCAATCCTAAAATCCCGTTTGTCCTTAAGAACCAAACGGCGGATATTTTCTATCTTAGCCGCGCCTTTAAGAATATTAGTATTAATGGCGGCCATGGAAAAACGGTTTTTACGCGACGTCTTGCCGATGGAAGAGGCCGGATCGTATTTGGCCACCTCAAATTTTATGTCTTTAAGCACTTCCTCCAAATTTTCTTCGGCGTCCAAATCGTTATAACCTTGGACTGTAACCCAGCCCATATATTCATAGCCTTCGGGCGGCACTAAAACTGAATCACCCACTTCTTTAAAGATAAATAAATCCACGATATTTTTATTAGTCTTTAGTTTTTCATCCAGATCCAGCTTAACCAATAACCCTGAATGGGGCGGGGTTAAAGTCTGGCTAATAAGATACTTATAAGGCTCTTCGGGCTTAATCACTTTATCCAGATAAATGCCGATGGCAATTTTTAAAGCCCCATCAATCAAATCAACATGCCAGGCCTCTTTGGAAAAAGCAAAAGCCTCGTCGCCGCCCAGGCGTAAATTCACTTCCAAGGGCATGGGGCCGGTTTTGGTGATTTTAGCTTCAAAATGAACACAACCGTTCTGTACGCCCAATTTTTCCAAGATCTTTTCCGCCATTTCCACTAATTTATCCTGATCTTTGTCGGGCAAACTGGAAGGCACCGCTTCCTGAGTTTCAATAAAAAACGGTTCTTCCGTCTTAAAATTATCAACGATGGAAAAAAACTTCAGCTTGCCATTCTGCAAAAGCATGTCAATATCCACTTCATTGCCGTCAATATATTCTTCCACCATGATATCCATACCGTCAGCCAAGGCTGATTCGCCGGTCGTGGAAATATTTTTCTTGACGTAATTATAAATCTCCTGCAATTCCTCAAAATTCTCGGCCTTAACCACGTAGGCGCTACTGGAGCCGTAAGTCGGCTTAATCACCAAAGGAAAAACGAAATTATTCTGAACATACTCCATATCTTCAGGGGCTTTGACCAACTTATAACGCGGGGCCGGCAAACCATGGCTGACGCAAAACTCCCTGAATAAATGCTTATTTCTAGCCTTCTTCGCCACGTCAAAAGGAATTCCGATAAAATTAAAACGGTCACAAATTCTGGCAGTCAGCAGAACATCATCCTCCCAAAAAGTCATTACGCCGTCCACGTTAACCTTTTGCTTGTCCTGTAAAAAAACCTTGACCGCCTGCAAGGCTTCCTGATGATTACCGGTATCCGCCAAAATCCACTGGTCAACGTAAGGCTGGGCCCAGCTGACTATTTCCTTATTAAGCACAATAAGATGAAGGCCTAATTTTTTAATGCGCTGGACAATAAATTTCTTTTTGATTGAGCCGGTATTGACCAACAGGATGGTTTTGCCTGAAAGTTCGCCGTTTTGTCCGACGATTTTGCCGTTTTTCATAAATCAAAAAAGCTAAAGACTAGCTTTTGAATTAAGTTATTAAATTTTTTAATTAAAGTTAATTGGTTTTGGAAAGCCCCGGGGGGCTGGTCGTCACTATCCATAATGTTATAGCAATATTATAAATCTTCTAAAACGGTTGTCAAGAACAGATAATGGCTGGCTATATTTTACGACGCCGTGATATAATAGAAAGTGAAACTAGGAAACATATCCGTCCGACTCGTTGTCGTGGCAAGCGGGCATGTTACGTATTGCATCCTACATTCTTTATGCAAAAATACTTTAATTACCTCAAGAGCCGGGGCTTAAGCCAGCGAACCGTCCGCAACTACCGTTTTTATTTAGCAAGGTTTTTTAACTTTGCCAAAATCGCCAATGGTTCGGACATTACGGTCGCAAAAATCACCGCTTTTACCCGTTATTTAAGCCAAATACAAATCAATCATCGGCCTTTAAGCCAGTTGACCAGAAATTACCATCTGATCGCCTTAAGGTCATTGTTAAAATACCTGGAGCAGCAAAAACTTCCCAAACTGCCGGCGGCCAAAACCGTGGTCTTGGCCAAAACCGAGCGCCGTCCGCAGACCTTGATTAACGCTGACCTCAACAAACTCCTGGCCGCTCCCCTAAAATTCAATAACCCCAAAATCGTCAAAAGCCGCGACAAGGCGATTCTGGAACTGCTTTTTGCCACCGGCTTAAAAGTCAGTCGCCTGAGCGGGCTGACAAGGTCATGCCTTAACCGAGTTACGGGACACCTTAAAGCCAGTTCAAAAAAATGCCAGCTGTCGCATCAGGCGCTTTACTGGCTCAAGGAATATCTTAATTTACGCACAGACAACCATCCGGCTTTATTCTTAAGCCACGACCGGGCCGCCCGGAGACGGAGCAAAATCAGCAACCTCAGCCCCCGCTCGGTCCAAAGGCTGGTGGAAAAGTACGCCAAATCCGCCGGGCTTAATAAAAAAATCACCCCCGAGACCTTAAGACGCGCCTATGCCAACCGGCTGCTCGGCCTAGGGCTGAACGTTCAAGAACTGCAAAAAAAGCTGGGACACCGTTCAATCAACGCCACCAATCTGATGTATAAGAAAAAATAATCTTTTAAACGTTGACTTTGACGACGATTAATGTTATTTTGTGCGAGTTAACCACGCCCGCTTGTCTGGCAGTTTCAGCCATAGGCTGACCCCACACACACCAGCCGTCGGGCATGACCCCTGTGGCGGGCAACGGATGCTGAGAGTAAAAAGAAATAACAATTAAACCACATGCCCTGGTAGTTCAACGGATAGAATAGGAGCCTTCTAAGCTCTAGATCAAGGTTCGATTCCTTGCCAGGGCACCAATCTGACTTTTAAATTAATTTGTCCCCGTAGCTTAACTGGATAAAGCGCAGGGTTCCGGTCCCTGAAACTGTAGGTTCAAGTCCTGCCGGGGACACCATATAACCGAGCCGAGCTCGGCAACAAGAAGCAAAATCCAATTGCCAAATAAATTTGAATGCTCATATTGTTTGTAACTTGTATCTTGTAACTGGTGTCTTGGGAATTTATCACTTATCAATCGCGGTGGCTATGGTGTAACGGTTAACACAGCGGGTTGTGGTCCCGCTAATCTGGGTTCAATTCCCAGTAGCCACCCCAAGTTATAAGAAGGGGCTTATTGTGTGTAAGAAAAAGCGTAATTCTAACTCTGGTTATACTATGGTGCGTGGGCAATCCAGCACAGGTTTTTATTGCCTATTTTTGTGCTGTTGATTTTTTATATTTACAACTTTATAAAGTTACGCCATTTTGCATAACTTTATAAAGTTTGGTAATATAGTAAATATACATTACAAAAAAATAAACTTCCCCGAGCTTACGCTCGGGGTATTAGCCGAACGCAAGCTTCGCTTGTCCAGAGTCCTCTTGCCCCTGCTGCTCAATATATCGCCTAATCACGTCCTTATTGATGCCCACGGTAGAAACAAAGTAACCTTCAGACCAGACGCTGTCGGTGCCCCAATAGGCCTCTTTGACGAACGGGAATTTTTGCTTCAATGATTTGGCGGTATTGCTCTTTATTATCCTGACCGCATTACCCACTGACATCGTGGGAGGAATGGAGACCAAAAGGTGAATATGGTCAAAATCGTGATTAACCGTCTTACAGCTAATTAGTGGGTAATGCTTGTGAATTTCATCAAGCTTGGTCTCCAAATAGGCAAAAATTCCCTCGTTAAATATCCTCTTTCGATATTTAGTCACTAAAACAAGGTGGTAATCGCAATAGTAGACACAATGGCTAAGTCTTGTCACTTCCATACCTTACAGTATGAGGCAAGAGGACTCTGGAATCAACTCCATCCCACGGCCTTACGGCCGGGGAATTAAGTTGTGACTATTAAATTTATTTATATGAATACTCGTCAAAAATTGGAGATAATTCAAAAAATGTTGAGGCTAACCCAGACCAAGCTGGCTCTAAAGTTTGGCGTGTCTTTTGCCGCTTTGAACAGTTGGTGGACCGGCAAGTCTATTCCTAGACCAAAAATGCAGGTTTCCATTGATGAGCTCTTTTTGGAAGTGACCGGACAAAAAGTAATTCCGACCGATCAACTTACGGCAAAAAAACAAGCCCTACAACAAAAGTCATCCGAGCACAAAAATGTTGTGAATGAAATTTTAGCTAATCCTGACATTCGCGATCAGTTTATTTTGAAACTTACTTATAACAGCAATAGTATTGAGGGTAGCACTCTTACCGAACCTGATACCGCAGCTATTCTTTTTGACAACGCAGCTTTACCAAATAAAAGTCTGACTGAGCAGCTTGAGGCTAAAAATCATCAGACGGCTTTAAACTATTTGTTTGATTATATTGCTAAAAAAGAAACGATTGACGAGGCTCTAGTTCTTAAACTCCACAGTATTCTCATGAATGGTGTTCGCCCAGATGCGGGTATTTATCGCAATCACGGAGTTAGAATTACCGGTGTTAATTTGCCGACTGCAAATTATATGAGTGTTCCGAAATTGATACCAGAAGTCATTACTCATATTGCCGAAAAAACTAAAGATGTTATTGCTTTGTCTGCCAACGTGCATAGTAAGTTTGAACAGATTCACCCATTTGGAGATGGCAACGGCCGTGTTGGACGCTTGCTAATGAATGCGATACTACTCAGCGCAAACTTTGCTCCCGCAATCATTCGCCAAGAACAGAAACAACTTTATTATACGTATCTCTATCAAGCTCAAACCAAAGAAGATCATAGCCAGTTAGAAGATTTTCTCTGTGAAGCCATCACAGATGGATTTAAAATCTTGGATCGCACGGACATAAGATAATCATAGAAAGTCTCTTACACTTAAAATGTATGATTTCTATCAGTGAACCACAGCTTGAATTATTCATGTCGCTGTTCCGAGGAAGAACAGATGTTTACGCACGTCGTTGGGAAAAGGAAGGAAAATCAGGATACAGTCCGGCCTATGATTTTAATTGGGATGAATTCATGGCATTTAAACGGCGCGGTGGCTCGATGAAAGATTTTGAAAATAAGAAACTCATACCTCTAGCTAAGGAGGTCGTTAGAAAACATCTTCTCGGAAGCCATGTTGTTGGTATGTATCCAATTCTAGCCAACAATACTTCGTATTTTATTGCAGCTGATTTTGATGGTGAGAATTGGTTGAAAGATAGTAAATCGTTTTTACTGACTTGTGGAGAATTTGGTCTCTCTGCGTATCTTGAACGTTCTCGCTCTGGTAACGGTGGTCATGTTTGGATTTTCTTTTCCGAGCCATATCCATGTTACAAGAGTCGACAAATAGCACTTGAACTTATCCGCAAAGCTTTTCATGTATCCGAATTTGAAAAGGAAGTCAGTTTTGACCGATTATTCCCCAATCAAGACGCATTGACTGGAGCCGGCTTCGGCAATCTTATTGCTCTACCACTTCAAGGCGGATTAGTGACAACCGGTAATGCGATGTTTATTGATCTAGAAACTGGCAAACCACTTCCTGAGCAGTGGCAATTCTTGGCCACCGTAAAACGGCATACTATTACTGAGTTAGATTCAATACATCAATTGCTATTTACAGACACAAGAAAAACAATGGTAAATATGCCGACTGGTGGTGGACTAGGAATTTTAGTAAGTAACCAAATTGACTTGAAACGATCCGAACTTATTCCCGGACTCATTCATTTCCTCAAAGAAGAGCTCAATTTTCTCAATACGGAATACCTCACCAAGCGAAGATTGGGGAAATCAATTTATAAGGTACAGAAGTATTTTAAACTAATTGGTGAAACTACAGATTTTATTTCTTTACCTCGCGGATTTTTGAAAACTTTAATTGGTTTTCTTAAAGAAAATAAAATTGCCCATACGATACAATTCAACACTCCTCATTTTGAACAAACCTCTTATCAAAGTCAGATAAAGCTGACGCCAGCACAAATTCCTATTGTACAAATAGCAATGGAGTGTGACCAAGGTGTTGTTGTTGCACCATCTGGAAGTGGTAAAACGATAATCGGATTAGAACTTGTGGCTCGCAGGCAATTACCTACACTTATTCTTGTTCATCGCAAACAATTGCTTGATCAGTGGATTGAAAGGGCCCAAACATTTTTAGGTATTGCAAAGGCGCATATTGGCCAGTACTCCGGGACAAAGAAAAAGTTAGGTAAACAAATTACTGTTGGTTTATTACAAAGTTTGGCTCGCAAAGGCGATCTTTCAGAATTGAAGGATAAGTTTGGCACGATTATTATTGACGAATGTCATCACATTCCAGCCACTACTTTTCGTGAAGTTGTCGCGCAATTAAATCCCAAATATATTTATGGTCTAACCGCTACTCCAAAACGGAAGCATAATGATGAAAAATTAATTTATGTTTACATTGGTGACATTATCGCTCGTATGGAAGCTTCGGATGTTGAACCAGTTTCAAATCTTTCACACCAATCACCTGAGGTTTTAATTCGCACGACAGACCTAGTTGTACCGTTCAAATTTACTACTGATCATTTTCAGCTTCTAGCAAAAGTTGTGTGTTTTGATACCGCTAGAAACCAGATGATTGTTGAGGATATTTTAAACAAGATTAGTGACGGCAAAAGATTGCTCGTGTTGAGCGAAAGAAAAAAGCACCTTGAGATTCTAGCCATGTACCTCAAAGGTAAATGCGAAACGATCGTAATCTCTGGTGATGATTCGGCACCTAAAAGAAAATCTAAATTGAAACAGATTGAGAGTGGTCATTATCAGGTGATTCTTTCCACTGGTCAGTTTTTTGGTGAAGGATTGGATATTCGCAATATTTCTTGCCTAATATTAGCATTCCCTTTTTCGTTTGAAGGTAAGCTCGTCCAATATGTGGGACGACTTCGAGATATTGGCGAGCAAAAAATAATCGTTGACTATCGGGATGCACAGATTCCTTTTTTGGAGAAACAGTTTAAGCAGCGGGAACGGTATTATAAAAAATTAAAAGCTCAGATAAAATTTGCTTAACTTAAGCAAATCGTTTCAGGCTCTCAAATTTCATCAAACCGGTGGACTATGGTCGCAAGGGGCGTGTCAAAGGTCTGTCCAGGGTGTAAAGCTCGCCCCAAGGACAGACAGGGGGGGGCAACAACGTTTTACTTTTTGGCTAGGAGGAGGTCGTAGTTGTAAAACTTGGCAACTTTCTTGATGTTATTCATTTTTTCGCGTAAAGTAACCATATACTCTTTATCCTCGAGCACTGTTATAAGACCCGACAGTGCCTGACCCCATATGTAAGAGCAGCTTTAAAAAGGCTGTTTTTGCTTTTATCTTAGGCAAGAAACGGAGTTTTCAGATAATTGGTTTTCAGCACCACCCTTACTAGGTATAGCTGGTGAAATATTAATATTTTGTGTAAGATTAGGGAAGAAATAATTATATGGGTAAAGGTAAATTCGCAAATCAAAAATGTTCATGTGTTAGTGGTAAAAAGTTTAAAAAATGTTGTCTGAGTAGTCCCGTATTAAAAGTAGATCATCAGAAACATTATTTTAGATTGAAAGGCGCTAAGGCAGAGGAAATGGTTCAAGACTTAGCGAATAAGAGTTTTTTTATTGATTGGTGTTATCCGAATCCTAAATTGCCTAATGGTAAAGAATTATGCGATTTATTAATTATTTTTGATGATATAGCTATTATTTGGCAAATAAAGGATCTTAAACTTGATGCAAATAATAAATATAAAAAGGCTGAAGTTGAAAAGAATTTAAAACAATTATCTGGTGCATATAGGCAACTTTTTGATTTAAAAACAGAAATAAATTTAGCAAATCCACGCAGAGGTTTAGAAGTATTTGATCCAAAAAACATTAAGCAAGTTTATCTTATTTCAGCCTTATTAGGCGAAGGCGAAGATTATTATACTGGCTTTGAATATGTTAAGGAACATCTGGTTCATATTTTTACGAGAAATTTTATAGAAATTGCCCTTAATGAATTAGATACAATTAGTGATTTCTCTAAATATTTAAAAAGTGTCGAGGAATTTCATAAAAGTAAAAGTAGCGTTGTTATAATGGGTGGGTATGAGGAGTTGTTGGCATATTATATTTTTAATGGTAAGAGTTTTGAAAATCTTAATAAAGCTAATATGGTGTTGTTGGACGAGGGATCGTGGAATGAGCTTCAAAAAAAGCCCGAATATATTGCCAAGCAAGAAGCCGATCAGGTCAGTTATGGTTGGGACAGTATTATTAATACCGTTCATACAGGATCTTCAAAGTATGAGAAAGTTGCAAAGGAACTCGCTCGTTCTGATCGTTTCCAAAGGAGATATTTAAGTAAGATATTTTTAGATGCCCATGTAATTTCGCATAATGATAATAATGACAATCTTTTTAGAAGAATGTTGCCGATGGATTCTTGTACGTATTGTTTTTTATTTATGGACGATCCTGAGCCAAGGGAAAATCGTAAATCCATGTTAGCGGCAATGTGTTTTATTGCCAGGGGGATATATAAAGATAATAAAAAGGTGATTGGTGTTGCGACTGAGAAAAAATTAAAACCCACCTGCTCGTATGATTTTTGTTTACTTGAAATGCCAGAGTGGACAGAACGAGATAATGAACAAATGAAAAAACTTCAAGCAGAAACTAAAATTTTTACTAATCCGACTTATGAAGAAGCACATGAAGATGAATTTCCTCAAACTAAGTAGTTTTTAAAACCATCTCGCCACTTAAACTCAATTCTATTACGATAAACTTTAATATCCCGCGTCATGGAGCTAACAAGTCTGCCTTTACCTAAGCTGTCGGCTTTTTTGTAGGCATAAACAGGATCGGCTAAAAGATTGGCCAACTCCTCGGTCCTTTTGATCGCCTGATCAGTGTTAGTCGTATTGAAGTTAAGTTGGTCCGCGGTTAATTTAAGTTCCGTAAGTAGCCGTTGATTCTTATCATTATACTTGTCTTGCGGTATGGCATTTTCCAGCATTAAGTCCATTAGCTTAGCTATTTTAGCCTTAGTATTGCCAATTTGAAACTTTCCGGCGCCGCCAAAGCCAAAGCAATGGACTTTGCCGCCGATGAGTTCAGTCTAAAACTTTCCGGCGCCTCCCGATCGGAACTCAACTTGGTTTTAAAAAATTTGTATTTGGATTTAGCCGGCGGTTCCAGGGCAACCTTAACCGGACAAGCAAAAAACATAACCGCCCAACTCAGCGGCGCTTCCAAAACGCAGGCTTTTGATTTTTTCGCACAAAACGCGGAACTGGATTTAGCCGGCGCCAGCAATGTTGAGGTAAGCGTTTCGGAAAATCTCAAGGTCAAAGCTTCGGGGGACAGCCAGGTTTATTTAAGGGGCGAGCCAAAGATGGAAACGAGTTTGTCCGGCGCCAGCCGGGTTTATCAGGTTGATGATGATTCATTAAATAGCAGACAGCCGGAGGCTCTTTAATTCTTTTAAAAAGTACCAAAAAAAACAAGGCCCAAGGCCTTGTTTTTTAGGTAAAATGATGATCAGCTTATCTTCTGAACCGGCCGCCGTATGATCTTCTTTTGGCCTGGTGCCGGCTTTTGTTTCTGATAAAATTGCCCTGCTGGGGCTGCTCGGTAATGCCGGTCATGGTTTTAACGGCCAAAGTGGTTTTAATCAGCCTTTCAATGGTCCTGATGGCGTATTTTTGTTCCGGCGGGACAAAAGAGATGGCCTTGCCCGATAAGCCCGCCCGGCCGGTACGGCCGATACGATGCACGTAATCTTCCGGCTTTTCCGGCAAATCATAATTGATCACTAAAGAGATGCCTACCACGTCAATGCCCCTGGAGGCGATGTCGGTGGCCACCAGAATCCGATATTTGCCGGACTTAAACCCAGCCAGAGCTTCTTTTCTTTGCCCCAGCGAACGGTTGGAATGGATTTCGGCCGAGGAGTGGCCCAGGCGCCCGATGGTCTGGGCAATTTTTTTGACGCCGAATTTGGTGCGGCAAAAAATCAAAATACTGCCGGTGTATTCGTCAAGCACCTTTTTGAGCAGTTCGCCCTTTTTGGTTTGGGCGACGATAAAAATTTCCTGTTCCACTTCGCTGGGCGCGGTGCCGGCCGGAGAAATTTCTATCCTTAAAGGCTTTTTTAAGTAGCGGTTGGCGATTTTGGAAATGTTTTCCGGCATGGTCGCCGAAAAAAGCATGGTCTGCAAACGTTCAGGCGCCAGCTGGCCTAAAATTTTTTTAATATCGGGTTCAAAGCCCATGTCCAGCATGCGGTCGGCTTCGTCTAAAACCGCCGTGTGCACCCTGGCCAAGGTTAGATTTTTTTGGCCCAGGTGATCAAGTAGACGGCCTGGCGTGGCGATGATGACGTGATTCTGGCCCTTTAATTTACGGATCTGCGGCCCGATAGGGGCGCCGCCGATCAGCACAACGGAGCGCAGGCCAAAAACAAAACCTACTTTTTGAAAAGTTTCATCAATCTGCAAGGCCAGCTCTCTGGTTGGCGCAATAATCAGGGCCTGGCCTTTAATAGCCGCTATTTTTTGAATAATCGGCACGGCAAAAGCCAAAGTTTTTCCAGTGCCCGTCTGCGCGATGCCAATAACGTCCTCGCCTCTGATGGCGATGGGGATTAACTGGCGCTGGATGGGGGTGGGGATTTTATAATTAATTTTAATAAGCTGCGTTAAAATCCCGGACTTAATGCCTAAGCCGGCAAAAGAGGAGGCAGAACTTGTTTCTTCTTGTTTCATATATTTAATAATTTACGACCCGAGATCCTGTTGGCCGTATATCTTTTCCCGTAGTACCGATTTCGCGGTATTTTGACCGAGCTTTTGATATAGAAAAACAAGAAGTTTCGAATTTGATTTCGATCTAGTGAGTCAAATAAGGTCCTAGTATAGCCGATCATGAAGCATTTGTCAAGGGTCGCATTGAGTCATCTAATTTCTAACTTTGGCCTAATCGGTTGAGTCATTTAAAATCTAACCATAATTAATCCATTAATTATGGTTAAAATATGACTCA
>Ga0209212_1005857_pt1 | contig 14410 bp, 8 predicted proteins | sample RifGroC2_FD_183996 | JGI IMG/M metagenome (GOLD analysis project Ga0209212, IMG submission 183996) | Groundwater microbial communities from Rifle, Colorado, USA - Groundwater C2 (SPAdes) (version 2) | ecosystem: Environmental > Aquatic > Deep subsurface > Groundwater | place: Rifle, Colorado... | reverse complement strand
GCAAGAATGCTTATGCCGTTTTCATCGAGGCGGCCGGAGTAATATCCCGCGAGATCGAGCCCGTTTTGTGTCGTCCCATTGAGCAGTAGACTTGCCTCCGAGATCTCTCCCGGCAGCTTCGGCAGGAAATTCACGACGCCTGCAATGGCATCTGCACCGTAGAGTGTCGAGGTTGCTCCCTTTAACACTTCCACCTGACGCAGATCCAAAGGGACCAACTGAGTCAGACTGAGACCCGCCGAGAGTCCGCCAAGACTCGGAATGCCGTCGTTGAGAATTTGCGTGTAGCGGCCGTTGAGTCCCTGAATCCGAAGGTTCGCGGTGCTTGCCGCTGCACTTGTGGTCTGAACCCTCATGCCGGTCGATTCGTTGAGCAGCATCGCCACGCTCGAGGGGGTCATCAGAAGTTTTTCCTCGATTTCTTCCTGTGGAATTGCCTCAACCCGCACCGGAACATCTGCAACCGAGCGGAGCGTCCTTGTCCCTGTTACAACGATCACATCCGACTCGATGTGTTCGGGCCTCAGGAGGACCTGTAACCATACCGAATCACCGGCGGATAGATTGACCGAAGCCTCTGCGGCCGAATAGCCCACGAAAGTAAACCGAATCGTGTGGGAACCGGGAGCCAACCGGTCGAAGCTAAAGCGGCCATTGACGTCCGTGGTTGTGCCGGTGTTTGTGCCTGCAAGAGAAATATTCGTTCCGACCAATGGCTCCAGGGAGACTGAATCGAGGACAACTCCCGCGATCCGGGCCCGTTGAGAGAGGGATGAAGATGCTGCTAACGTCAACATGATTGACAAAAGAAATACTCTCGGCATTGTCTTTTCTCCAAGATCTTGTTTGGTGATGTAACAGCGAAGACAACTCTTGGTAGTGTATCAGTTTGATTGAAAGCTTCAACGCAAAGGCGCAGAGGTCGCAGAGAGAACGCAGAGGATTTCCAGATTCTGCTGTTCTCTGCGCACCCCTGCCTGCGTGCCGACCATTCCGCTATATTGAAATGGTGAATGAATCACTTCGGCAGGCAGGTCTGCGTCCGGAGTTTATCCCGCCGAAGGCGGGACGACTCCGCGTTGTATTCTATATTTGAAATTGATACACTACCGCTGATTCCAGTCCCTTGACAATAAGCGCGTAAATCACCAGATTGTTCACTGATTAGGTGTTCAGAGAAGTGTACCGTCTTCGGGGGTTGTTCGTCCCACATCTGTCCCATAGCGTCCGACTCAATTACTAAAGACTGCGAGCAAGAGGTCCGGAAGCGATTTTTGGCCGTTTCGTGGACCACACGCCGACTTTCCTCGCTGGAGGCCATTCTGCCATGGACTTCAGACAACTTTTTCCCCTTTTCAAACGTCTAACAGAAAGCCTGCCACACATCCCGCGGGAGCTTATGAAAAAGAGAGCCATACAAGCATTCTCCGTCCTCGCATTTATCGTCATCGTTGTATACGCCTACGCCGCCACATCGACGCCGGAATCCTCCACATCGATCTCCGTTCTTTTGAAGCGGGGCCCGTTCGTTGTCTCCGTCACCACGACAGGGGAATTGCAGGCGAAGAACTCGATCGATATTCGAGGTCCCGAAGGTGCACGCGCAGCGAACATCTGGCAGATGAAAATCTCCAATCTCATCCCTGAGGGGACCGTCGTCAAGAAAGGGGCATTCGTCGCCGAGCTGGACCGGTCGGAGATCATGCAGAAGCTGAAGGATTCGGAGCTTTCCGTCCAGAAATTCCAGTCACAATTCGACCAGGCGGTCCTGGATAGCGTTCTGACGCTCTCGCAGGCACGCGACGATTTGGTGAATCTGGGCTTCGCCATGGAAGAAAAACGAATCGCGAAGGAACAGTCCGTCTATGAAGCTCCGGCGATGCAACGACAGGCAGAAATCGACTATGAGCGGGCCCAGCGCAATGTTCAGCAATCGCAAAAGAACTATGTCACAAAGCGCAAGCAGTCAATAGCAAAGATCGTTGCGGTGAAGGTCGATCTTCAGAAAGAACAGAGCAAGAAAGATATCCTCGCTCAGACCCTGGGCGAGTTTACGATCAAAGCCCCCGCTGACGGCATGGTCATCTACGCGAGAGAATGGAACGGACGGAAAAAAGTGGTCGGGGCAACGATCAATCCATGGGAGTCGGCTGTCGCAACCTTGCCGGATCTGAGTGTCATGGAATCCACCACGTATGTCAACGAAGTGGATATCCAGAAGGTCGCCGTCGGGCAGAAGGTTGAAATCAAGCTGGATGCGGATCCCAGCAAGAGGCTGAGCGGAATCGTACGCCAGGTCGCCAATATCGGGGAACAGCGCCCCAATGCCGATTCAAAGGTGTTTGAAGTAAAGATCCTCGTCAATGAATCGGATACAACACTCAGACCCGCAATGACCACAAGCAACACCATTATTGTGGCTACCCTCGACAGCGTTCTTTTTCTTCCTCTTGAAGCTGTTCATGCCCAGGAGGGCCGGTCATTTGTCTACAAAGCCAACGGGAGCGGCATCGTCAAACAAGAGGTGAAACTTGGTCTGATGAATGACAACGGCGTGATCGTCGAGAGCGGACTTTCGGAGAACGACACTGTGTTTCTTTCCACTCCCCCTGATGCTGCGGAGATACCTATCGACACCCTGACGGCACCACCGCCGCCCGCACAATGACCGGTCTGCAATCTCTTAACCTGAATTTTCCCATAGCCCTTCAGGCCATCATCCATAACAAGCTGAGGGGCATTCTCACTTCGTTGGGTATTGTTTTTGGGGTCGCCTCGGTCATCGCCATGCTGGCCGTCGGCAAAGGCGCTCAGCAGGAGATCCTGGAGCAAATGAGGCTCCTCGGCACGAACAACATCATCGTCATTCCGACCGTCGAACAGGAAGAAGGAAAGGTCGAGGCGACGGGTGAATCGGAAAAGGCCGCTGCAAAGAACAAGTTCACCACCGGATTGACCCTCGCCGATGCATCTGCTATTCAGGCAACCATCCCACAGGTGGAATTCGTCAGCCCGGAGATCATCGTTGAAACCACGGTGATCCGCGAAGGATTGAAACGAAGCGGCAAGCTGGTAGGTGTCGACACGACGTTCTTCAGGACATCCGATTTCAAGATCGTACGCGGCAACGGGTTCACCGACACCCAGATTCGGGAGGCCTTCCCTGTGTGTATCATCGGGTACGGCATCGGATCGAAATTCTTTCCCGGAGAAGACCCGCTGGGGAAATTGCTCAAGTGCGGCAGCCTCTGGCTTACGGTCATCGGAGTGCTTCAAGAGCGAACGGTCAGCAAACAGAGTATCCAGCACCTTGGCCTGCGAGATTATAACATGGACGTCTACACCCCCGTCAGCACTCTCCTTTTACGGTACAAGAACAGGACATTGATCACGAGGCAGGCCGTTCAGGAGGCATCCCGAACGTATCGCGGAAACGATTCGAATGAAGAGAAGAAGAAGCCGAACTACCATCAGATCGACCGGCTGGTTGTAAGGATTTCCGAAAGCAGGTACGTTCCACCGGCAGCTGAAGTCATGAGCCGCATGCTGCAGCGACGACACAACGAGGTGGTCGACTACCAGATCACGGTGCCGGAAGAGCTTCTGAGACAGGAGCAGAGGACGAAACAGATCTTCAACATCGTTCTGGGAGCTATCGCCTCGATCTCGCTGCTCGTCGGAGGCATCGGAATCATGAATATCATGCTCGCCTCTGTGCTGGAACGAACAAAAGAGATCGGGATCAGGCGATCCTTGGGCGCCACCCGCAGGGATGTTATTCTCCAATTCCTCAGTGAGGCCGTATTCATCAGCGTCACCGGCGGATTCATCGGAGTTCTCTTCGGCGCGGGAATGGGAACGGCAATCGAAAAAACGACCGGCATTCTGACGATTGTCTCGGCCGATTCTGTCATACTCTCGTTCCTCATTTCGATGGCCATCGGCATTGCCTTCGGTATCTTACCAGCTAAAAGAGCAGCCGAACAGGACCCCATTGTGGCATTGCGCTATGAATAACACGACTCGTACGGGTTTTTTGACAATACTTCTGATCCTCACACTCGCGGCGGGGACAAGCCTTGCACAGCAGGATACCGTCACATTAGCTCTCGATACCTCCATTCGAACGGCTCTCCAGGGAGGCCCTTCCCTTGCGATTGCCCGTGAGCTTTTCACCTCTCAGCGCGAATCATACGACAGCTTCCGCTCGCTCCTGTACCCCCAATTGAGCCTCCAGGGTCAGGTCCCAGGGTTCTACCGGTCGATCTCATCCGTTGTTCAGCCCGACGGAACGACCAAATTCTATCCTCAAAGCCAGGCAAGCTCAACGGTGAATCTCGCCCTCTCCCAGCAGATACCGTTTACGGGCGGGGAGCTGCAGATTTCAACAGGGTTGAACAGGGTCGATCTTCTTGAAACCAATTCCGTTCTCTACCGGTCATCTCCTCTTTCGGTGACATTTCGTCAGCCCATTTTTCAGCTCAACACGCTCCGCTGGAATCTGGAGGAGCGGGAGATGCAAATAGACCGCGCCAACCGGCAGTGGGTTGAGGCACTCGAAGAAATTTCGCTCGATGTGACAAACAAATTCTTTCAGACCTATCTTGCTTCGATGAATGTCGAGAACGCCCGGAACAACGTTCAGATCAACGACACGCTCTACCAGATTTCGCTGGGGAGATACAACGTTGGGAAGATCGCGGAGAACGATCTTCTCCAGAGTGAACTTGCGCTCCTGAACGCACGAACCCAGTTTGACAATGCCACCATGGCCTTCGAGAATGCACAGAAGACCCTTGCATTCGCCCTCGGACTTCCAAAGCATACCCCTCTCCGTCTGGTGCCGCCCCAGAGTGTTCCTGCGCTCACGCTCGATCCCGCTCGCGCCGTAGCCGAAGCCAAATTAAACAGGAGCGACGTCGTCGACATGGAGATTTCGAAGCACTCGGCAGATCGTTCTGTCGCGCAGGCGAGCCTTGAAAACACTTTTTCGGCAACCCTTACGGCCAACGCAGGACTGAATCAGCGTGCGGACAAGATTCCTGACGCTTATCGGCATCTCCTCGATCAGCAACAATTAAGCATATCGTTCGAGATTCCTCTCGTGCAATGGGGCGCGGGATCCGCCTCCATCGAAGCGGCGGTTGCGGAGCAGCGCAGAGTGGAAACCTCCAGCCTCGTTCGGGCTAACAGCCTGGAGGACGAGGTGCACGCACAGGTGATGAGCCTCAGACTGCTGCAGTTTCAGGTGGGGATTTCCGCCAAGGCCGACACGATGGCGCAAAGGCGGTTCGAGGTTTCGAAGGACAGGTATCTCATCGGAAAAATCGACGTGACGAATCTGTTCCTGGCTCAGAACGAGAAGGACTCCGCGAGACGGTCGAGAATCCAGACACTGTGGGATTTTTGGGCGGGGTATTATCGGCTGCGCCGGTTGACGCTTTATGATTTTGAAGCGAATTCACGACTGATGAATGCGCCGCTGCGATAGCGGAACGGGGGGAGGCCTGGGATTCCGGATTTCACGCTTCTCCGCCGAAGACGCCAGCCCGCCGCTGTGTTGGCTTCAAAGAGGCTGGCGGGGATGCGCCTATGGCGCAAAGTTTCAGGCATCAGCCCCCTCGCTGGATCTTGACCCCGCTAACAGCCACTCCTCCCATTTGTACCTACCTTTCCTGAGTCAATCCGACAAAAGAACACGGCAAAACATGAACCCGAGATATCTGCTGTTCGTTGCAGTCTTCCTGTTGCTCTCATCATGTTCCGTTTTCACACCTGCAATAAGGATGGGAACACTGGACATGAGGATCGAGAGTCTGGAAAACGGACACTTGATGCACATTCGGGTCGACCGTCCCGTCGGGTCGGTGACCGCGTTGGTTACCACCGGTCAGTGGCTTGTTGTCACGATAGCGGATTCCCTGCTGGATGCGAAGAAGATCGAATCGTCCCGATCAAGCCTTATCGATACGGTTGAAATCACAAATTTCTCAACGGTCCTGCAGCTCGCGTTTCACCTGACGGTTGGAGTAGACGCGGTCGAAGTCATCCATGACGACCCGAGCCAGGATATTCTGATTTCACTTTTTACCCCGCGAAAGAGGACGTTAAAGAAATGACGTTAGGGAAGGAACCTTCTGACCCGCCTACGCATACGCTTCGGCGGGCAAGCTTCTGACTTCTGATTTCTGACCTCTGACCTTCTCACTTCTTCTCTTCTTCATATCTTCCCTCCCTGTTCACCCTCCTGATCGCCTGCAAGGCCGACGGATGATCCCATTGTGCCGATCTCTTCTCACGAAACACGATTCTCCCATTCGAGTCGATCACATAGGTGGTGGGATAAAGACCCGTTTTCAATTGGGCCGGAATACCGTCGCGTGAAAAGAAGATCGGTAGGGTAAACTTCTTCATCTCCATGAATCGCTCAACAGTGTCAGGACTCTCTTCCGTAACAAAGAACAGCTCGACCCCCTCAGTCTTGAGTGAATCGTACATCCGATGCAGTCCCGGCATCTCAGCAATACACGGCCCACACCAGGTCGCCCAGATATTCAGGAAAATGGTGTGGTGCTTCGCTTCAGAAAACAGGTACTGGTTTTCGTAAATATCGTAGAGTTTCCATCCCCAGGTTGAATCGGAGATGACAACAGGCGGTGTGACGGGAGAAAGATCGGGGGGGATCTCTTCGTACTTGGTCTTGAAGAAGGAGCAGCCGAAAATGCCAAGGCACAAGGAAAGGAAGACAAGCTGTCTCAGATTAGATGAGGTCATAAACCCTTCTCAATACTCTATCAGACTACGACAGGTGCACCTCGGTGTTTCACACTTTGGCATCTTGAAGCCCGCTTTCACGCCCAAAACACGCTGATTCGGCCATTTCTCTCAATCACAAATTTTTGCGAATTTACTTGACTTTTCAGATCCATATTCGCAGTATTCTGCCATCTCCCGGGGCACCCGGGATCCGATTTTAAAAAGGGATCCCATGAAACCTCCCACTATTGAGCAATTTCAGAGGTTGATATCCCCGTCCTCTACCCGAATCGAATTCTCATTCAATGATCGTCGGATCAGCCTCGAAGTTCGTAATTGGGGCGGCTCCTACTCGATCTCCTTCTCCATCCCATCCGGAAACCAATGGCGAATCAGCCGGCTCCTGACCGATGTCGAGTCGGCCGAGGATCTTTGCGGTATCTGGAGTTCGTTCCTTGAACATCCCGAGCAGTACCTTGATCCTGAATGGCATAGAAGGTATGGTGGCAGGACAGGTTTTCATCAGTGATCCCGACAGAAGCCAACCAATAGCAAAAAGCCGACTCATTCCTGAGCCGGCTTTTTAGTTTTTTCCCTTCGTGCAATCCAACGCAAGTTGGTCTCCCTGACTCTCCAACGAAGGCAACAAGCCTGCTACCTTAGCAGCAACATTTTTCGTGTGGTCGCGTTGCCGGGTGCGGTCAAACGATAGAAGTAAACCCCGCTCGATGCCACGAGGCCCGCTGAAGTTGTTCCGTCCCGGCGATCAGGTCTTGATGAACCAGCGTCTTTATCTTCCTCCCCAACATGTCAAAGATCTCGATTGTCACCCGACCTTTTTTCGGTATCTGATACCTGATGACTGTCGCTGGATTGAAAGGATTTGGATAATTTTGAGAAAGGTCAAACGTAAGAGGAACCTCTGACTGGTCCTCAATGCCGGCTAAGATACTTCCCCACACCTTGACCGTGTCCCCGGGGAAGTTCGGCTTGCTTGAGAGAATACGTATGACGTTTCCCGTTGCCGGCATTGTTCCTCCGACGAGGTTCGCCGGCCAACCCGGATCAGTTACACTCCCGGAATTGTAAGCAACCAGTACCATGCGGGCCATTACTTCTGAACCCGTTCCCGTGTAGTATCCTGTCGCATAATTCACGGAATCGGCGGCAAATGCATTGTAAGCAGCCTGTCCGGGAGTCTTCGGATTCGCGTCCATCCAATAGATCCAGTCCGTGTACGCATCATTATCACCACCGGAGATGGTATGGTCCGCTGCCTGCAGATTGAATGCATCGTTTCCGTCTTCATCAAGAATCCATGGAATCATCCGGTAATCATCCGAAGGGTCGTTGAGCGTGCCAATGCCGATGTTCCACAACTCGAACGGAACGTTGACGAATTTGTCGTTCGTATAATACAGGCAGGCCCTGTTAGGACCCGCGGTGAAGCGTATCTCGAAGTCGTAATGAACAAATCGGGAGAAGTTATCATTGCGGAACACGCGGGACCTGAACCGCGTATAGCTGATATCTGCGGGATCCGGGTTCGTATGAATCCCCCATTGGCCTCCGCCCCAATCAGCCGCGGGACGATCCGGGTTCCCTTCAAGCGCCGTTGGAAAACCGCTCGAATTGAACGCGAAGGCGGCATAGGTTGGGGGGTCGATCGGACCCGATGGATTCTGGACGTGGCGAAAGTCCTCAATGTCTTTCCTTATCCCCTGGACAATGAATTGTATTCCATCGACAACCGGATGGAACCACGTCACACCTCCCGGCCACACTTTCTGGTTTGTAAGAAGCAGACTGTCCGTGGTGATGTCTTTTAGCGACCAACATAATTCGGCTCCAACGCTGTCAAATGTAACAATGTAGTTGTGACCTGTCAGCTGGGCCGGATCCGCAATGATTGGAACGACGCTTTCAGACGGGCCAGCCACCTGATACACCTTCAGCGTATCCCTCCAGGTCTCCCCGGGCGTCCACGCGGCCACAGGGAATTCCGCGCTTGAGACGTACGCAGCCCCGTCGTACAAAACGGAATACGCGAGCATGGCCGTCTCATCGGGGGATTCATTCCGAAATGACAACACGAAGAAATCCTGAGAACTGGTGGTGCCGGGCCAGATCTCAGTCCCCGGCATCATGTCCGCTATGAGGTCGACAATTCGCCCGGATTCATACTGCACAGGGCTAAGGCTTCGTACCCTAAGTTGGATAATGGAGTTCAACCCGTCGGCATTGTGGATATCAAAGCGTACAAGCACATTCTCATTTGGATTTATCATCAAATCCTGTTTCCCGTCTTCCCAAATGATTTCCCAGTTTGTCAGAATCGGCCTCGGACGCAACGAGACGTTGCTCATATAGGGATCATAGGTCAACGGTCCCGTCGATGTCTGCAGCACCAGCTTCGCCTTGTAGGGGCCCGCCTTGTTCGATGTGTTCAGGGCATTCCCCCAAATTCCGTCTCCGGAGAGACTATCCTGATGGGTTCCATCGTCATAGAGAGTCAATGACAGTTGAGGTTCTGTGTTCCGGGAAGGTTCGAAATACAATTCCGCCGATTGGACTGTGATATTCTGAGGGGGGGTGATCCGAATTGCAAGCTCTGTGGTTGCCGAATCCGGGTAGCTGACTATGGAGGTATGCGCGATCTGCGATTGAAGGAACAGTGAATTGAACTCGCTCTGCACACCATTGTCAATGACCTTCATGAGAGCGACACTTGAAAGCCGATCGGCGCCGAGGCCCGCGATAACGGCAACATAGACTTCTTGCGTGTCCCCCGGGGCCATTCGGAATGGACCGGAATTTACGAGCTGGCGTCGATCGCCCGGCGCATAAGAGTACGTTGTGCCCATGCCATCAACAAATCCTGTTCCGGCGACGGGGTCACCGGAGAAAGGATACTTTGTAACGGGCTCGCCGATCGGATGGGGATACGGAGTCGGGACATCCAGGAGACTGCCGACGGGTGCATAACCGCGAAGCATTGCCCACCATCTGCCTGTTCCGCGATCGTATTCTCCAAAGGGAGGATCGGAGAATGGAGTTCCTGATGAGAAGTACGCGAAGGAAGACATGCCGAGATTCTTAATACCAGATCGGCGCTTCAAGTCAAAAACTCCGGAATCTCCAGGTGCGGGCGTCGATGGACCTGCCAGCAAGTCGTATCCGACAGACGGAGGTGCCAAAAAGTAGTTTGCATACTGCAGATCAGCAAGGTTGCCGTTATATGAATACCCCAGACTCAGGAGCGAATCACAGCCGATCAGATCGTCCCCTGCGTTTCCGATATCGATATCCGACCACTGGCAGAAAAACATACTGTCAAGATAGAAAGTCCCTTTTGCCCCGCCCGGTGTGAGCTCAACACCGCCCTTATTGATCAGACGATAGCGTGTAAAATACACGTTACCGAGAGCATCCGTCCGTTCGTAACCCCAGACGGTCTTCTGGACTTCCAGGCCGATCGGCTCAGAACCCGCGAATTGGAGAACCTTGGTCCGGTCGAGACCATGGTACACTGTGTAAAGGACCTGATCAGCCGGTATGTGAGGATTGCTGCCGGCGACGCCCGGCTCATCATGATTCCCGGCGATGAGACTGTCCACGGTGAATGTGGCACTGAATGCCGGCGGCGGATCGTACACGCCATTGAGGTTCCTGTCAATGTACGGAGCACCGAGGTTTATGACCGCCGTTCCTGTTGCCGCCGTGTAGTTGCCGGCGGGCCATTCAGCCCAGTCCATCGCATAGCGGGCAAGCATCTCATCCACCATGGCCTGGTTCGCAACTGCAGCGGATGATAGTTCATTGACAATAGAGGCATCTCTCACGAGTTCTGCGCTCGTCATTTCCGTGTAGTCCCGGCGAATGCGGTAGATCCGCGCCCTAGGGTCGTTCACGGTTTGCGTCCAGGCTGCCGTAGCCCCATTCCCTTCCACCCATCCCTGAGTCATTCCATGAATGGAGTTGTACGTTCCGCCGTTGACGCGGACAAACTGAGTAGCCACAGGCGTCCCACCGGCTCCGGGGAAACCGCCTGTATACATTAGTCCGCCGAACACGATGTTATCTTCGTAGACTGCGTGAGCCGTGAAAGCGGGGTAGCCCAAGCCCTCTATGCCAAATGGGGAGTGGTTGCCATCACCGTCCGAACGATGCCACGTCCAGAGGTTGTTGATATTCAGCACGGCCCACGTCAAGCCGGTTGTGCCTTTGGCAAGGGTGTTCTTGCCGCTCTTCGACCTGTCCGGCTGCCCTGCTGCAAACGACACAGTCCACACTAGGACCAGCAACACTATAAGGGGCCGCTGACCTCCAAGGTTCGTTCGATTTCTCATGAGACTACTCCTTTGTCGACGCTGGTTCAACCAGACGAGACCGGATTATGACACTCCTTGCACAGTATTTCCGCATTCCGTAACGACTTCGGCACCCGTCTCAGCATTATTCCATGCAAGGGCTCCCAAAAATGTAAAAGCCTCTTTCAAGCTCTCTCGAGCTCTCAGAGGCCTCCTTATTGAAACATCCGCGATCCCCAAATCCCGGGTGACAACATTAAATTGTAGGGGAATTTCGAGGGACTGTCAAGCATTATGGTTCGAGTTGCCATTCGTCGGTACTTCCTCACCGTTCTACGCCACAAAACGCCAAATTCTCATGTATTACCCGGGAGGAAGGTCCGGCATGTGCGTTTCTATTAGTCCCTTCTGTTTGTTTTTGGGACGAAACCTACACCATCAAGAGAGTGAAACACATGAAGAACATTGCATCGCATGTACTTGTTTGTATTCTTTTCGTTCTTTTTCCATTGGGATGCAAGAAGGAGAGCGTGACGGTTTCGAACGGATCATTCAATGCCGTCCGTGTCCAATGATGAGATACTTTCGATAACAGCACCTCTCTTTCGAGAAGAACGCCAATCACTGCAGCGCCAGTCATCAAGCCGGAGCCTATTCGCAGGCTCGGGTTTTTTTGTTTCATGAAACAACAAAGCCGGCCCATTTCTGAACCGGCTTTTCAATCTTTCCGCCTGCGTTCCTGAAAGGACTTCGGCGGACAAGCAATCTTCAGCTTCCTAATCCCCCCGTACGTTTTTCAATCTTCAATCCACCAATCTGCAATCTTCAATATTTAGTACCCCCAACGACCCTTCGACTTCGCTCAGGGTCGAACTCGTGTTCCAAGCCCGTACTCAATCTGCAATCCGCAGTCCAAAATCCGAAATTCTTCTTGTGCCCCCAACGAGATTCGAACTCGTGTTCCAAGCTTGAAAAGCTCGTGTCCTAGGCCTCTAGACGATGGGGGCGGAATTAGGCAGATTGAAGATTGTAGAAGGTAGATTGGAAAAGAACTATCGCAGACCGCGGGATGTTAACAGTGCCGACGTGAAAATGGCAGTCAGTTCATCCGCTTCCTTGTGCAGCCCCAACCACTCTGACCCGCGGACGAGCTCACTTTCGAGCATGATCTCGATCCAATACGCTGATTCATCTGCTTCTTCCTGCACTAACTGAAGCTTCGAATTGAATTCAGCTCTTGATCGCGCCCGACAAGCAGCGCGATAATTCGCCCCTACTGAAGTCCCTGCTCCGACAAATTGTCCGCTTATTCTTCTGCCGACCGGTGTTTCCGGAATCGATCCGGACATTCGCACGACTTTCACGGCAAACGCTTTTGTCCTCTTCTTCAATTCCTCCGAATTCATGATCCCCCCAAAATCTACAATCTGAAATCTCCATTCTGCAATCCTTTGGGTGTCCAGTGGGATTCGAACCCACGACCTCCAGGGCCACAACCTGGCGTTCTAACCGACTGAACTATGGACACCGTGGTACAATTTGAAAATCGCAGAATCTGCTTCGATGAGATAGAAAAAGCCTGTTTCTCACAGGCTTTCAGGGAAACCGCTTATCAAAGATATGAAATCGGAGGTTGAAAAACAAGAACGGACGGATCAACACTAGTTCATTACTTCTTCTCCACTGCTTGTTCCATCATTTTCATCAAAAACTCTGCCGACCTCTTCACCGACAGATCGTTGTCAAGATCGTGGCCCGATTGCTCGTAGAGAAAGATCCCGTCCTTCCGCCTAGCTGCCCCCATTGCTTTTTGGAATTCCTTTGCATTTCTGACCGGCACCATCCCATCCTTTACTCCATAATGTGCCTGTGTCATCGGCAAATCCCGCATGAAATAAAGCGGCGACGAGGCAATCATATGAAGGCGCGTCTCCTTCAGCCCGCGCTCTCCACGAATCCCTTTCAACAGGAATCGTTCGATGAACTGCCCGGCTACCCCGTCCGGCCGCGACCGGAGTCGGAGCCCGTCTTTCACAAGTTCCTGCTGACTCCATCCTTCGGTTCCCATTGCTTCAAACCAGTCTATCGGGCCAACCCAATCGACAACCCGCTTTATTCTCGGTTGACGAATTCCGGCAAGGAGAGCAATGCTTCCGCCCCGGCTCTTTCCAAACACCGCGATCCGCGACGTATCGGCTTCCGGTGTAATTGTCAGGGCGGCATCGAGAAACGCCAGCGCGTCGTCGGTTGCACCATCCCAATTGTCCGTCCGATTGCCCTCTGAGAGGAATTCCCTCCCGTCAACAATCATCCGCTCTCCCCTGAAACTCGGGACCAGATAGATGAAGCGGCTCTGGTCGGGGCCAAGGATCCGCGGCGAAAGAACTCCATGGTTGATATCGAGCGGAAAGTAATCCCATGAAACTCCTTTGGCCTCAAGAATGATTCCCTTCTTCTCGGATCCTCTTCCTTCCGGCACAATGACGGCTCCGTAATGACGGCTCCCGTGCACTGTGTGGGCAAGAATCCTGACCGTCGCGCTCGAGAACCCGAGATTCATTCTTCCCGTCGAAACGACCTGCACGTTGGCGGGAGAAAGATCCCGCACTCTCCAGCTTTCCTTCACCTCGCGTATTTCATCCGGGGTCGGCGGGGCAAAGAGATCCTTCAGCCGAAAGGGGAGCTTCCATCCCGTTGTGTCTTCGACCAATTCTATTCGGAAAAGAGCTGCCCGGGCCTCCCGGTTCGAGGGATCAAGGGAAAGCGCCCGCCTGAACTCGTCCGGCGCCTGCAGTCGCCCTTTCGGACCAAAGGCAACAAGTGCAGCACCCAACCGTGAATGAACGGAAGAGCTGTCGGGATAGAGATCTGCCAGAATGGTGAAATAGCGAACCGCTGACCCGGGATCTGAGGGGGAGAACCTCAAGAGCTGATTCCCCAGTTCAATCATCTCCGGCAGCTTGTGCCCCTTTTCCCTGAGCATCCCGATCGCCCGATCCGGCTCCCCGTTGAAGAGCAGCTCCGCAGGATGAGCCTCATCGGATGCGTATTTCCGATAAAAGCCGCCCGAGCCGATGTTTGCGAGAGAGAGGCCGGAGATTCTTCCTCGCACGTCGCGCCTGAATCGAACAGAACGGTCGGGCCGATCATCGACAACAAATGAATCGGGTCCGGCGAATCGAAGCGGCTGGACGGAGGTCCAAAATACCGGACGAAGAGTTACAGAGGAATCTCTTTCCGCGACGTAAATGAGGAACGTGTCGTCGGCTGCATATCGCCCCGCGTAGCCTGTTCCCTGTTGCGCCAAGGCCTGGTTTGCGATGAGAATGAGAACAGGTAGGAGA
>Ga0209212_1005856_pt1 | contig 14412 bp, 11 predicted proteins | sample RifGroC2_FD_183996 | JGI IMG/M metagenome (GOLD analysis project Ga0209212, IMG submission 183996) | Groundwater microbial communities from Rifle, Colorado, USA - Groundwater C2 (SPAdes) (version 2) | ecosystem: Environmental > Aquatic > Deep subsurface > Groundwater | place: Rifle, Colorado... | reverse complement strand
AGGCATACCTGCACCCTCGGAATGCCGGGGCACCATGGTTCGCCTGCCGCCATTCGCGGGTCGTTTTCCGCCCGTGTTACGTCATAGAAAACTATGCCGCTTATGCCGCCGTTCTCACCGGGGCCATAGTTGATCTTGCCCCAGTCGATGACATTTGTCTGGTTGAGGAAAAGATGCATTGCCTGGGTGAGTACCGGACCGGTCTCGGTGCGCGACAGGTTGTTGCCGGTATTAGGGTTTGCTGCTTCCTGGGGTTGAGGATTGAGCGCGCCGAATGACGGTACGATCCAGCCATCGGCAGGAGGAATAAACCCGCCGTAATCAACCGCAGCAGTCATGCCGGTGGCCTTGAAGCGAAGAAAATCCACCTCGGCGACCAGCCATTTGAAGAAGGGGAAAACCTCCTCCAACGCATATTCACCGCCCGGGACACTCATTGTCGCCTGGTAAACCGAGCCGTCACGGAATCGCAGGTTTACTGCCTGATTGGCTATGCCCTCTTCCCCTTGGTCACGGAAGCCGTTCTGATTAGCGTCATAGAACACCGAGCCCTTCAAGGTTCCGAACCAGCGGAACGACATCACGTTGCCCAGGTCAACATTCGCTGCGCTGGCCGGAACGGTCACGGTATTGAACCCGAACAGGGCGTCGAGCGGCCTGTCCCAGGTCACGAGCTGGTATGTCCCCGGGGGGACGTTATTGAAGGTGAAATTACTGTTCTCATCACACGGGACTGCGATCAGCCCCTTGTTGACAGCGGCAAGATCGTTGAGACCCACCCAGCAGCCGGAAACGGGGGGGCCCTCGAAAAATCCCTGGTTTATGGGCGGGCGGCCAAAGTGGTTGAAAATATTTCGACCGGTGATGGTCGCGCCGCCGGGACCGCCCGTGCCCCATGGAAGCTCTGCAGGTTTGACAAAGCCGATGAACACATGATTGAAGCCGGTACCGAAGCCCTCGATAAAAATCGGCGGCTCGTTCGCCTTTACCCAGGCGTCGACACCGGGAGTTCCTTCAATGGTGGAGGTCTGCGTCCAATCGGTCGCATTCCCGGGTGGCACGGCTCGAATCCCGTATTTTCCCGGGACAAGATTTTTTATGAAAGCCTGACCATCGGCATCAGTTGTAATGACGCCAGTACCCATGGCATCGACGCTGGAGCAGTCACTGGCAAGATAGGTAGTTCCCAGCGGGTTCCCGCACGCATCCTGGGACATCTGCCCCCCTAGGTCGAAAATAAGGATCGATGCGCCTGCTATCCCTTCTTCTCCTGCATCGGGGGTGTTGTTGATAGGGTTATGATCTTTGAAAATGAAGATGGAGACCTGCGCTGTAGGCAGAGGGTTCTGATGAACCTTGACGGTTACCTCCGATGCCCCTGCCGGGACCATTGTTCCACCGTTGCTGAAACCAGCGTCAGGGAGTACTGAAACAAAATAAGGTTTGGTACTATCAGGCACCGTAACGCTGCCACTGCTTCCAACTGCACTTCCCTTTGCGACCACAGGCGCATGGCTGTTATGAATATCCAGGCCGATGCTGTCGCCCACTCGCACACCGGGGGGCGACTGGTTCGTGTTGTCCTCCTCCAGCAACCACCGGAATCCGCTGACAGGAAGCGTGCAATTGTTCGATGCATCGCAGCCGACGACGTTGACGGTGAATGCTTGAGCTTCCACATGAAGCATCAGATTAATAAAGACAGCAATCAGCAAATAACCAAGCCACCTGAACCTCGTGCTTCGATATTCCCTACCGCTGTGTCTCATGACTTCCTCCTTTAGCAACACCTTTGATCGGTACCATCGGTAAAGCCTTCTACACGTACGGTTAACTACCATAATGAAAAAAACAGGACGGAAACGTGGAAACGACTTCGCATCAGATTAATTAGTTTTTTTGAATTATAGGATGTAAATGTTATGTGTCAATGGAACGTCAGAGGATTTTTTCCCTAATAAAGAAGTACTATTTTTAGCGGGTCAACTTGTGGGAATAACGATAGGAATGGCAGGCATGGAGGGAATCGCTTCCGTGACCGGAACCTGAATTAAAAATTTCGGAATGGATGAAAAGTGGATGTGTCTTTTACTGAAGGGGATTCTGCGGCAGCGTGAACCGGAATGTCGCTCCTTTGCCCGGTTCCGCCTCTGCGTGGATTGTCCCGCCATGGCGTTCAACGATTGAGCGTACGATGGCGAGGCCGATTCCGGTGCCGGGAACAGTGGCCTTTCCATTAGCACGGCGAAAAGGGATGAAAAGCCGGTCAGTCTCCTTTGTATCGAATCCCGGACCATTGTCACGTATGAAGTATTCCGGTCCGCCATCAGTCTCCTGTGCCCCGAACTCTATGTCGCCATGTGGCTCAACCTCAGCGGTGAATTTCCACGCATTTTCCAGCAGATTCTCAAGGGCGATGCGCAGCAGATTGGGGTCACCCCAGGCCGGCACGCGGTCCGGTATGGTGAACTGGACGCGGCGCTCCGGTTGCGACTTCCTGAGTTCTCCTTCGATCTCCCGTACGATCCTTGCCAGGTCCACCGCCTCCATTCGCAAATCCACATGCTTCACCCGGATGAGGTCGAGAAGATCGTCGATGAAAAACTGCATCCGCTCCACTTCTCTCATCAGGCGCAGGAAAAATGGTGCCTCACCCTCCCCCAGTTCGCTTTCCAGCATTAGGAGGTCGGTGGTTATACTCCTCATCGGGGCGTGAAGTTGGATGCGGGGAATCTTAGGCAGCGTGAGCAACTCATCCAACAAGTCGGGAATGCTCTGAACCGTGAGCAGGATGTGCTGGAACTGCTTCCTGATGACGGAATCGAGTTGGCTGTGGGATTCGAGATACTCGCGACATTGCAGCTCGATTTCCCGCAGCGGCGCAAAAAGGTCGTGGAAAAAGGTGGGTGAAAGCAGCTCCAACTCCTGCCGGCCCTTCACTGCCGGCCCTTCACGCATGGTGCTTCTTTTTTCCAGCTCTTCATTGAGATAGTGAACCTGTGCCATCAGAATACGGCGCTGACTGATGTCCTGTTCGAGCCTCTTCTCCGTCTCCTCCATCCGCGCCTTGGTTTCTTCGAGTTCCGTAACCTTTTGTTCCAGCTTCCTGAGCAGGACGGAGCTGTATTTGCTCAGGTATTGCTGTTCATCGATGCTTTCATCCTTTTCTTCCCGCTGCTTCCGGATTTTCAGCGCCCGGTTCAACTCCTCCCAGAATTCGTCGTGCTCCTTCGCCTTGACGATGAAAGCATCGGCACCGAGGGTTATTGCCAGCTCCTGATCCCGTTCCTCCATGTAGGTGGAACTGTAGATGATGAACGGAACCGGCGGGGTAAGCCGCATCTTCTTTACTTCCCGCAGCAACTGGAACCCGTCCACCTCGGGCATGAGCGCGTCGGAAATAATCAGGTCGGGCGGATTCTCCCTGATCCGCTCGATAGCCTCCCTGCCGTTTTCAGCCTCCACCGTTTCCCAACCGGCGCGGGTGAGGTAATAGCGGAGCAGCCTTCTGTCGGGAGCCGAGTCATCGACGACGAGGACTCTCATGGTGCTCCTTTCTGTTCCGTTCCGGTCCCTGCAGCGCTGATAAACCCCCTGATCTGGTCCATGACCGTTGCCGGGTCATATGGCTTTTCGATGTACCCGTTGCATCCCGCCTCCAGGATGGTTTCACGGTCGCCGGTCATTGCCCGTGAGGTTATGGCTATGATCGGCATGGTGCCCCCCAGGTCGCGAATCCGGCGCGTGGTCTCGAGGCCGTCGATTCCCGGAAGATTGATATCCATTATGATCAGTTCGGGCTGTTCCCGATCTGCCATCTCGACACCCTTCTCTCCCGAATCCGCAGCCACAACCTGGTACCCGTCACGTTTCAAAACGTATGACATGAGGCGCAGGTTGTAATCGTTATCTTCGACAATCAGGACGGTTCCCATAATCTCTCCGATTCGAGGAATGCTATTGCCTCGGTCCGCTTCGGTTTTCTCGGAATCCGCAGGGTAAAGACGCTTCCTTTCCCAGGTTGGCTTTCAAACTGCAGCTCCCCCTCAAGAATGTTCGTTATCAGCCGTTTGGTGAGATACAGCCCGAGCCCTGCTCCCTGAGACTTGGAACGAAGCGGCGACTCAATGGAAAAAAATGGCGTGAAGAGACTCGCATGGTACTGCCGGGGAATGCCTATCCCGGTGTCGGCTATGGCCAGTTCGACCACCCGCAACCCTGCCCGTCGCGCGGAAATGGTGACCGATCCCTCCTCGGTGAATTTTACAGCATTGCTCAACAGATTGAGGATGCTCTGGAGAAGGCGTTTTCTGTCCGTGTGCATGGTGATGTGTTCTGCTTCGACCCTCAGCTCCAGATTTTTTCGGTGCGCTTCATTGGCAAGGGCGACAACCCCCTCGCCAATTACATCTGCAACATCGAATTTTTCCAGCTTCCGCTCTATTTTGCCCGCTTCAATTTTGGAGATGTCAATGATATCGTTGATGAGTCCGAGGAGATGCTTGCCCGATGTAAGGATGATGCCGAGGTTTTCTTTCTGCTCGCCGCTGAGCGGACCGGCCCATTCGTCCATCAGGATGCGGGAGAACCCGATGATCGAATTGAGAGGGGTGCGTAGTTCATGGCTCATGGTTGCGATGAACAGTGACTTGAGGCGGTCCATCTCGTGGAGTTTCTCGTTTGCCTCTTCAAGTTTAGCCGCCTTCTGCTGCAATTCCCCCCGCACCACTTCCAGCTTCTGCTTCTCGTTCTCGATCAGCTCCATGAAGCTGTAATAGTTCATGGCGTACGCCATGATTCCGTTGAGCAGGACCTCGTTGGCATTGACGACCATGCGGCTGATGGTGACGGGGTCAAGTTTTTCAACTATGCGTTTCAGGCAGAGGGAATGAATTTCCAGCAGTACGTCCGGGCCAAGTTTTTCAAGCACCAGTTCCTTGCCGAGGTTGGACACCTCATATAAGGCCTTTTCCTCGTCTTTATGAAAGAAATCGTTAAGGGCCTCCTGGTACCGTTTCCTGAGCGCTGAAATGGGCATCGGCTATTTCCCCACCAGCACGGTGGCGTCATCGTAGTCGCGGGAAAATCCGTTAAAAATCCAACCGGAAATCGCCTCCGGAGATTGCGTCTCGAGTTCCCTGGGCAGTTCGAACCGTCCCGAGATCCCGTCCGAGAACACCACGATAATCATCCCTTTGCGGTACGGATAAGAGTGAACCTGGTAATGCTCCATCTGCAATCCGACGGTGCCGTTGAAACAGAACGGATGCGGCGGGTCGGCCACACCGTACACGCGGGTCTCCACATTGCCGATGCCGACATGGTGAAGGATGTTATTTTCATAGTCTATCCGGCATAGGGCCAGGGCCGCTCCACGTGTTCCTCCCAGACCCACGTGGCACTCCTCCAAAAGCCGGTCAAGGGGTTTCCGGTGCTCCTCGTCGATAATCCGCAGCGCCTTCTGGGCAACGACCCAGGCGTCCCTGCCATGCCCCAGCACATCGATGACCCCGAATACGAGCCCGAAAGGAAGGTATTTGATAAAATAGGCATCTCCTGAAACATCCTCGCTGCGGTGGGGCCGGGCCTGGACGGAAAACACCATCTGCAGGGAGGCAACCCGCTTCAGCCATTTACGCGCAGACACGACGGTCCCACCCGTTGTCGAACGGATGATGAACTCGTCGGTCAGCCGTCTCACCGACGACAGGCCGATTCCCAGGGTACCGACCGTCGAATGCTCCATTGCCTGTTCAATATCGGCGATCCCGGGGCCCTCATCACGTGAAACTATCTCTACACCGCTCTTGCCCGGCTCTTCGAGGGCGCGAACAATAATCTCCCCCCGTACCGCCTTATGCTTCACCAGGTTACTGGCCAGTTCGCTGACGGCAATGGCGATCTCCCCGGCGCCGCCGGCATCGAAACCGACTGACTGGGCCATTTTCTGGGCCATCTTTTGCGCTTTCTGGATATCGGTGGGTATGATGACAAGAATCCGTTCTTCCATGGAGCTCCTTACAGCCATTTGGTGATGGTGATGGTCGTACCTGCCCCCGGATTCGAGTCGATGTCGAACCTGTCCACCAACCGGCTCGCCCCCTTGAGGCCGAGCCCCATGGACCCGACGCTGCTGTATCCATCAGTCAGCGCCTGGTCAACGTCGGTAATACCAGGGCCGTTGTCGCTGAAAATGATGCTTATCCCGCTGCGCTCTCCCTCTTCGGCTCGAAACACGTTCATGTCACCCTTTCCGGCATGGACGACGATATTTCTACCAAGTTCCGACACCGCCGTCACCACGCGCGTCTGGTCCAGCATGCTGAATCCCAGTTGCTGGGCGATGGCGCGCACCTTCTGCCTGGCCATGATGACATCCTCGTCGGATGTAATAGGCATTTCGAAAAGTTTTTCACGTGGCTCCGCCATCAGTGGGCTCCGGAATCGTCAGCCCAGGCAGCTTTTTCCCTGAGTTGATCCAGAAGTTCCATCCCCTCCTCCATGTTGAGGGCGGTTTCAACCCCCGACAGCGACATCCCCAACTGGATGAGGGTGATCACAACCTCCTTCCGCATTCCTACCAGCACCGTCTCCACACCCATCAGCCTCGCTGACTTTGCGGTATCGGCCAGAAGCCGTGCCATAAAACTGTCGACAATGCTGATGGCCGAGATGTCGATGATCAACCCGGTCGCCTCTCGCTGTTCGATCCGCCGGAGGATTTCCTCCTGTAGATTAAGAGCTGCCTTGTCGTGAAGTTCCACCTGAATGGGGGCTATCAAGGTGCCTTTCAAATGCAGAATAGTTATTTCGTTCATTGAACTGGTACCTCGAACGGTTTAATGCCGGTCAACTGAAAGGCGACCTTGAGTCCATCCGCCATGGTAGTCCGGGTAGTGACGCTGGAAAGATCGATGCCGAGCTGGATCATGGTCTGCGAGATCTTCGACCGGATGCCGGTTATGATACAGACGGCACCCATCAGTTTCGTAGCCGCCACGGTGCGCAGCAGGTGTTTCGCTACCAGGGTATCGACAATGGGAATTCCAGAAATATCGAGGATCGCGACCTTCGACTGGGTCTCCTCGATCGCTGTCAAAAGGGTTTCCATGACGAGTTGGGTGCGCGAACTGTCCAGGATACCGATCAGGGGAATCATCAGGATGCGATCCCACACCTTGACAATGGGAACGGACAGTTCCATGAGCGCACGCTGCTGCTCTTTTATGATCGACTCGCGACGTTTCATGAATGAATTGAGCGTTATGAGGCCGAGCCTGTCCATCATGCGATTTACCGCAAAGATTATCTCGTTGAGCTGCGCCGGGTCGCGATACTGCCCCTGCAATGTCGATAGATAGGAATCCTTCATTGAGAAGATGAACAGAACGATATCCGTCGGAGTAATTTCCTTCATCGCCCAGTCATCACTCAAACTCAGGAGGGAAGTGCGAACCTGCTCGAAAGCCGTACCCTCCACATCCGTGCCGTTGGCAAGCGCATGTATGAACCGGTCGAGCAGGCCGCTGGCCTGGCGTTTCAGGTTTTCCTCCCCTGCCATTTCCACGAGCTGACGTGATTCTCCAACAATCCGCGTTATCCAGAGTTGCAGGATTTCCTGCTGGTTGTTTCGCAGTACCGTTGATATCTCCTGGAAATTTATCTCGTCAGCCATTAGCGCCTCCGTATGTTTATGATTGCCGTACCCCGTGAGAACGGTAGAATTATTTACAATTAATAGAAGTATAGCCAAGGGGCCACACATGGCAAACGGGAAGAAGCCGGAAATCCCTGAGTATTCGGCACATGCATCGGATGGAATACCAGAAAGGGAACTTCTCCGAAAGCTCCATCGCGTTGTGATGCATATTCCAATGGCGGTGATAATCGCCACAACGGACGGAACGGTTGAATTCGTCAACCCCAGTTTCACAACAATTACCGGATACGGGAGGAGCGAGGCGCTCACCCGCACCCTCTGGGACCTTCAGTTCGCCAATACCGATCTGAGCCTTTTCGCTGAAGTAAAGCGAATCGTGCTTGCCGAGGAAGAATGGCGAGGAGAGATGCTGAACTGGAAAAAATCCGGAGAAATGTACTGGGAATCGGTCTCTCTCTCGTTCATCAGGAACGAATCGGAAGACGTCACCCATTACGTGGTGGTGAAAGAGGAAATAACCGAGCGGAAACGCATAGAAGAAAAATTGTTCGAGAGCGAGGAACGTTTCAAGGCATTCATGGACAATAGTCCTGCGGTTGCCTGGATGAAGGATAATGGGGGGCGTTATATCTACCTGAACAGCAACTATCGGGAACGGTTCTGCGGAGCGGACAACGACTGGCTCGGCAAAACTGCTTTCGAAGTGTGGCCGGAGGAATTGGCATGGGCCTTGTGGGAAAACGACCGCCAGGTGATCGCTACGGGCGAGCCGCTGACCAAGGTGGAAGAAATGAGCAGTATCGGAGGTTACGGATGGTGGTGGAACTTCAGGTTTCCATTCCATGACGCAGTGGGGAAAAGGTACGTCGGCGGAATAGGAATCGATATAACCGAGCAGAAGCGGGCCGAGGAAGCGTTGAAACAAAGCGAGGAACTGCTGAGAAAGGTTCTGGAAACCCTGCCGGTAGCGGTCTGGATACTGGATCGGGAAGGCAGGGTCGTTCAGGCCAATAATGCGGCCCACAAAATCTGGGGGGGAGCCCGGCATGTGGGAATCAATGAATTCGGGGAATACAAGGGGCGATGGCTCGACTCGGGCGAGCCGATCACCGCCAGTGAATGGGGTGGTGCGCGGGCTATCAGAAAAGGAGAAACATCACTTGAAGAAGAGGTGGAAATCGAAGCCTTCGATGGCTCCCGCAAAATAATACTCATTTCTTCGGTGCCCATCCGCAATGATAAGGGTGAGGTGACCGGAGCGATATCCATCAACCAGGAGATAACCGACCGGAAACGGGCGGAACAGGAGCGGGAGCGGCTCCTGGAGGAAGTGCAGCATTCCAACCAGGAACTGCAGCAGTTCGCCTATGTCGCTTCCCATGACCTGCAGGAACCGTTGCGCATGATATCCAGCTACCTGCAGCTCCTCGATAAAAAGTACAAGGGGCAACTGGATGAGAAGGCGGAAACGTACATCCGGTATGCGGTGGACGGAGCAGCACGAATGCAGAAACTGATCGAAGGGTTGCTTGCCTACTCGCGAATTTCGAGCGGCATCACGAATCAGATGGTCGATATGAATCTGGTTTTGGCGGCAGCGCTCGCCAACCTGGAGCAGGCAGTGCAGGAGTGCAACGGAACCATAACCATCACATCCCCGCTGCCGATGGTCGCCGGTGATGAAACCATGCTTATCCAGCTTTTCCAGAACCTGATCGCCAATGCGCTCAAATATCGTAAAACGGATGTTTCGCCACAGGTGCAGGTAGCCGCCCGCCGCCAGGGAAACCAGTGGATTTTTTCGGTGACCGACAACGGAATCGGTATCGATCCCCAGTATCAGGAGAGCGTTTTTCAGATATTCAAACGGCTTCACACCAAGGAGGAATATCCCGGTACGGGTATTGGCCTCGCATCGTGCAAGAAGATCGTGGAACGGCACGATGGCAAAATTTGGGTGGAGTCGGAACCGGGAAAAGGCTCAACCTTCCATTTCATAATACCCGCTCAGAAATAAAAGCGGCACACCCTCGGGGTGCACCGCTTTCTCATCCAAACCGATCGAACAACTAGAGGGCGTACATGAATGCCACGAGGTTCTTCTTTTCCTCCGCGGTTAGTTTCAGGTTCAATACGAGATTAAAGAACTCAACAGTATCGTCGAGGGTCAGGCAGCGGCCGTCATGCATATAGGGCGGGCTTTCTTTGATACCCCGAAGAGTAAATGTCTTGATCGGACCGTCGCCCGGCTCCTGGGTGAAGCGTTCCAGGTGCAGGTCATGCATCTGGTGGTCGAGAAACGCCGGCCCGAAGTGACAGCTGCCGCATTTCCCCTTTTCGAAAAACACTTTCTCGCCCGCTAGTTCGGCCTTGTTCGCTTTATTTGGATCGAGACGGCCATCCGGACCCAGTTTCGGCGCCGGCGGAAAATCGAGCATGTTCTGCATTTGGGCCATGTGCGCAACCTGGACCCTCGGGATTATGGTAAATCCTTTTTTCATCGAATGAATGGGATCGCCATTGAAATATGCGGTCCTGAATTCGAATTCCGTGAAATCTTCTACCGAGCGCAAGCTACGTTTCGAGCCGTGAATCTGCTGATTGAACAGGCCGCGCAGACTGACCGTGTCCAACCGGAAACGCCTCTCCTGTGGCCGATCGTCAGGGTTCAGGTGGAACTGGCCAGTGGTGTGCCCGTTGACATGACAATCCAAACACGTCACACCCAGACTCGGTTGGGCGCTCTTCCTGTCGTCAGTTGCGTTGAACTCCTCCTGGGGGAACGGAGTGAGCAGCATGCGCAAACCGTCGAGTTGAACAGGCGTAAGAAGATCCTTGAAGAGACGGTAGAAGTTGTTTATAGAAACGACTTCACCTCGTGAAACGTCGCCCAGTTCCGGACGGTTCTGGAGAAAGATTGCCGGCGGGAATTCGGGCAGAAACGCGTCGGGAATATCGAAATCGACATCGAATCTCTGAAGGCGTGGAAACATATCGATCTGCACCTGGGGGAAAACCTGGCCGCCAGCTACATGCTTCGGATGGGGAAGAGAGCGATACGGGAAAATGTTCTGGCTGCGAATTTCGTCCTGCGCCATCTCTGCAAGTTTCTCCCACGTCATTCCTTGCGGAAGCCGCGCAGTCGGTCCCACGGCAACAGGTTTGCCTCGCGTCATCTTCACATCCGTCGAAAGCTTCGGTTCCAGGATATACCGGCACTCCAGGACATGCCGCTGCATATCCATCACTTTCTGCTTGGCCGCCACATCTTCCTTGTATGCTTTCTCGAATGTGGTGGTAACCGGCTCTTTTGCATTCAGGGGATCCCGGTAGAAATCGAATCCTTTGATCTTTCCCTCTTCCGGCTGCGTGGCTAGGGCCTTGGACGACGGCTGTGCATTCAGTGCATCGAACTTCTTCGACTCGTCCTGCTCGGTTTTCCGTTGTTCGGGACGCTTCACTTCCACCGGCCTGGGGGTCTGCGCGTCAAGAACAGCATCATAAGGCGCTTTGCCTTGCGGGGAGGATGGCGCCTGGGACCACGCATCGGTATTGACCGCCACCATGCCCGCGACAAGCAGAACAGGCAGTGCTGCGATTCCGTAACCCTTCTTCATCGCTCGCTCCTTTCGAATTTAAATTAGAATTCCTTAAATTGTGGCACCGACAGAGGGAAAGTCAATATTGGTGGGGATAAGGTAACGGGGGCAGGAACACGTACATCTTTCACTCATTCCTCATTTTTTTGTTGCACTTCTCACCTAAAAACGGCCACATTATGCTCACAGGAGACGACTGGTGAGGAAACTGTTGCTCATAAACGGTGTCGTGCTGACGGCTGGCCTGCTCTGGTTTGCGGCAGTGAACTATCGCAGTTCAGTGCCCCTTGCCGAGGCAAGCCTGCAGGGCGTCGCCCTGTCCCTGGCGGCAGCAGTCCAGAATGCGGCGATACACGATCCTGAACTGCATTCGTTGAGCAGCCTGCGCCCGAACGTCTTGGCGTTCCTGTCGGTGGTCGATTCCCGGGGCACAATCCGGTTCCACTCCAATCCGGATCTCATCGGGGCCGAAACGTCCGACCGAAGACAACTGACTGTGCTGCGATCGGGGGAACCACTACAGGGCCGGGTTCTGCTGGGCACCGGCGAGACGGCGTATGAGCATATTTCCCCCCTCCATCTCCCTAATGAAACCGTTGCTCTCCATCTGACTCTCCATACCTACCGGGCCGATGCCGCCCTCAGGCAGGCGAAGTTCAACCTTGCCATCCTGCTGGCGCTGATCGTCACCGGATGGGTTCTGTCATTCATTATCTACCGGTTCGCGGCGCGGGAAGAACGGCATCAACGGGAACTGGCGCAACGTGAAAACCTTGCGCGCCTGGGCGAAATGGGGGCCACCCTCGCCCACGAAATCCGCAATCCTCTCAGCGGCATCAAAGGTTTTGCACAACTCATCGAAGAGACTCCCGCAGACCAGCGCAATGAGGCATTCGCCCGGCTAATCGTCAACGAGGCGATCCGCCTGGAACACCTGGTAAATGAACTTCTCTCCTTTGCCCGTACCGATACCTCCGATCGCTGCGCCCTGGATGTGAAGGAACTTGTCGATGGTGCCGTCTCCCTGATCAGCATGGAAGCAGAGAAACGGAATCTGACCGTCGAGAACCAGGTCCAGGACGGCTTGCGCCTGTACGGGAACCGTGACCGTCTCGGGCAGGTTCTACTCAATCTGCTCACCAACTCGCTGCAGGCCATCGAGAATTCCGGAAGAATCTGCATCGATGCGGGCCGGTCCGGCAGGAATGTGGTCATAACCGTGACCGACGATGGAAAGGGCATCGAACAGGAGCATATGAACAGAATATATGAACCATTCTTCACGACCAAAGCGAAGGGTACCGGCCTGGGACTGTCCCTGTGCCGGAAGGTGATCGAAGAACACAGAGGACAGATGGAAATCGAGAGCGCTCCCGGCAAAGGGACGTCGATCATGCTCCAGCTTCCGGGCGCCGCCCCGGGGCAACCCTTGGATCATATATGAACGGAAGCATACTCATACTGGAGGATGACGAGACTTTCGGTCTGTTCCTGCAGACCATCCTGGAAGGCCAGCAGTACGAAGTCCGCTGGGCTCGGAACGGGGACGAAGCCCGGAAGCTCCTTGCCACGGCCACTTTCGATCTCGTCATCTCTGATCTGAAACTGCCCGGCATAAGCGGACTGGAGCTGTTCAGGGAAACTCGCGTCGATCCAGGCGCCCCACCGTTCATCTTCCTGACCGCCTTCGGTACCGTCGATGAGGCAGTAACCGCCATGAAGGAAGGGGCCGTCGATTTTCTGACCAAACCCCTCCCCTCGCCGGACGCGCTCCTTTCCGTTGTCAGGCGGGCGTTGGAGTCCCAGGAACGGAGCAGGGTACTTTCGGCATTGAAGGAAGCCGAAGCCTCGGGGATGCCGCCGGAAGAACTGGTGTTCGCCGGCGAGGCGATGCAGGAGGTGCACAACCTGGTCAACGAGGTGGCGAAGACCAATGCCGGGGTCATCATTTACGGCGAAAGCGGCACCGGCAAGGAACTGGTAGCGCGGACCATTCACCTGCTCAGTGCCCGCGGCGGAGGTCCCTTCGTCCCCCTCAACTGCGCGGCCATACCTGAAAACCTGCTTGAAAGCGAGCTGTTCGGCCACGAAAAGGGAGCTTTTACCGGCGCCTACCAGGCACGGCAGGGAAAGTTCGAACTAGCGCGCGGTGGCACGATCTTCCTGGATGAAATAGGCGAGATGCCGCTGATGCTGCAGGCGAAACTGTTGCGGGTACTCCAGGAAAGGGTTTTCGAGCGCGTCGGCGGCAACCGGGAAATTAAAGCGGATGTACGGATCATTTCGGCAACCAACCGCAATCTGGTGGATGAAGTCGCGGCGCGACGCTTCCGGGAAGATCTTTTCTACCGTCTGAACATATTTCCCCTCCACCTCCCGCCGCTGCGCGAACGGTTGGAGATCATCCCCCTCCTGGTCGAGTACTTCATTGCCAAGTACAGCCGGGAAACAGGGAAGGCAGTGAAAGGTGTGGACCCGGCAGCTTTGAAACCGCTCATGGAGTACAACTGGCCCGGCAACATCCGGGAACTGCAGAATGTCATGGAGCGGGGAGTGATTCTGGCGCAAGGGACCGTGCGGACCGAAAATCTGCCCGCAGCCATCCTGCAGCCGCGACCGGAAGAAGCCAGGGAAAGCAGGGATGTGCTGAAGTCAGTGGAGCGGGACATGATCGTCAAGGCCCTCCGGAAAAACGATGGCAACCGTAGGTTGACGGCAGAGGAACTGGGAATGTCCCGGCGCACTCTCCAGTATAAGCTCAAGGAACATGGGTTGCTGGACGAGAGATAGGTGGTGCAATTACTTGCACCACCAGTGCAACAGCTTGCACCCTATTCTGTAATGCTTTTGAATTGCAGTTGGAAAACCGTGCGGGATATCAAATACTTATATCAACAGTACTGCTTGGCACATTTAATGAAAAGTCCTCCCCAAGAACAAACATTCTCAAGGAGGAAGGTATGAAAAAGATCGTGACAACATCGGCAGTAATGGCGGCAGCCCTGCTCGTTTTTTCGGGCTACGCAATGGCGCGCGGGGGCAACTCTGCGGGGAGCAGAGGCATCGGTACCGGCAGCAACGGCACCAGCAGGATGAGCGTTACCCGCTCGTGCGACGGAACCGGCAACTGCAGCCAGATCACCGCTGCACGGG
>Ga0209212_1005855_pt1 | contig 14413 bp, 10 predicted proteins | sample RifGroC2_FD_183996 | JGI IMG/M metagenome (GOLD analysis project Ga0209212, IMG submission 183996) | Groundwater microbial communities from Rifle, Colorado, USA - Groundwater C2 (SPAdes) (version 2) | ecosystem: Environmental > Aquatic > Deep subsurface > Groundwater | place: Rifle, Colorado... | reverse complement strand
GCCGTTCCGCTTCGACCTTCAAAGTTTCTGTTAAATGACCTCACGGAAACGCCTCCGGAAGGCGGGGCTTGTCCCATTCCAATGCAAGGGCCGCAGGCAACTTCGATAATGCGTGCACCCGCAGCAATCATATCTGCTAAAGCGCCATTTTTACTTATCATTTCCAACACCTGTCTCGAACCTGGAGAAATGGTGAGGCTCACGTCAGGATGTACTTTCCGTCCCTTCAACATTGACGCAGCCACCATAAGGTCATGATACGAGGAATTCGTACAACTCCCGATACAGACCTGATTAACTTTCGCACCTTTAATTTCACTGACTTTGCAGACATTGTCCGGACTGTGGGGTCTCGCAATCAGTGGTTCTAAAGCCGAAAGATCAATTTCTACAACTTCATCATACTTAGCGCTCGCATCGGCTTTTAGTGGCTTCCAGACGCCTTCTCTGCCCTGCATTTTGAGATACTTTTTTGTTTGCGCATCACTGGGGAAGACCGAGGTAAGCGCCCCAAGTTCTGCTCCCATATTGGTAATCGTTGCGCGTTCTGTTACCGTGAGCGTCTGTACTCCTTCGCCTCCGTATTCAAATATTTTCCCAACACCGCCCTTTACCGTTAACCTTCTCAATAACTCTAATATCACATCTTTTGCAGTTACCCACGGTCGTAATGCGCCGGACAGTTTTACCAATACGACCCTTGGCATTGTTATATAAAACGGCCCACCAGCCATAGCAATTGCTACGTCAAGACCTCCCACGCCAATTGCTATCATTCCCAGCCCGCCGCATGTCGGTGTGTGGCTGTCTGAGCCTAGCAAGGTTTCCCCCGGTACGCTGAAACGCTCCAAATGCACCTGATGACAGATACCATTCCCAGGTTTGGAAAAATAAATACCGTATTTTTTCGCAATACTCTGAAGGAATAAATGGTCGTCAAAGTTCTCAAAACCCGTTTGGAGTGTATTGTGGTCAACGTAACTAACTGAAAGTTTTGTTTTAACTTTCGGTATACCCATGGCTTCAAACTGTAAATAAGCCATAGTTCCGGTAGCATCTTGCGTGAGGGTTTGATCGACAGAAATGGCGATCTCTTCACCGACCTTTCGCTTGCCAGAGACAAGATGCGAGCTGAAAATTTTTTGTACGATATTTTTCCCCATTTTAGTCCTTTCATTTGTATACCAGATTCTTCGCTTCGCTCAGAATGACAAGAATGTTGTTCAACCGCCATTCTGAAGGAGCAACGCGACTGAAGAATCTCAATAATTGAAATTCTATACATTGAATTAGGTTGGATTTTACTATGCAAAACCTAGCGACTTTTCATTAATATAAAAAAGCCATTTACACACCCCTTTATCCCCTCTTTTTAGAGGGGAAACCCTGTAGCCTTCCGCTCTAAAAATAGGGGGATAGGGGGGGTTAACAGCTCGCTGTGTTTCACCTACCTTATAACCTGAAATTTGAAATTCCTAAGTATTAAAATAAATGTCCTAAGTAGGCAAAAAAAATCCCACCGTTTTTAGGCGGTGGGATTTATGTTAAACCAATTTAAAACCTATTTCAAGTTAATACAGGTTTTACTTGTGCGTTGTTGGGAGCTTTACCAGTCCAGTACCTCCAAAAAGTAAAACGTCCAGATTTTGCGGAATAAAGGATTTAGTAAAGTTATGAGATTTGTTTGGACCATGACATGCCTGGCATGTAACCAACTCTTTAGTAATCAGACCCTGACTGCGTAATTTTTGAACCTTCCCGAAAATTGACTTTTCACTCGTATCTAACCGGGAATGGTCTGGTCCACCAATATGACACTTTTCGCAGGCATCATACGCCTTAGCATCCGTTACAGCAAACTTATGGCTTGGGTGGCAAGCATCACAACTTCCGCCAAACCTATCAAATTCATAACTTAAACTTAATTTATGACAATCCTTACAACCCTCAATATTCAGTAATTTTGTAGTAATCACATCAAATTTACTGGTAGCTGCTACAGGATGACCTTGCAAATGCGCGCTTTCTTTAAAGTCTAAAAATTGATTCTGGTGACATTCGCCGCAAGCACTCGCTGAAACATACCCTCGCTTCCTGGCTATGTAACGGTGGTCATTCCCATGACAACTTATACATGTCACACCCTTTACCGCATGAGCGCTCTTTGTCCATTCCTTTACGACATCCGGGGTTGCCATCTTGTGGCACGCCAGACAGTCCGTTTCTTCATAAGTACCGTAAGGCTTAATCTTTTTTGCCGCATAGGCCTTGAATAAATCACCAGGCATGTGCGGATGAACTACGCCAAGGTGACAATCCGTACATGCTAGCTTTTCAGGCGTTGCACCACCGGTACCATGTTTATTACTTTTTGACACATATTCTATATGTGACTTATCTTTTGTAAAACCTTCCGAATGGCAACGAACACAGTTCCCATTCAAGATTTGAAGGCTATCTTCAGCAATCTCAATAAATGCCCCATCCGTATATGCCTGAAATGCATGCATAAAGGAATCATGCGTTCCATCGCTGAGTTTTGCATGGGCATATCCCTTCAGCCCTGGACCTACATGGCAGGCATGGCAGTTCTCTACATGCTCGTTATGATGCTTGGATGCCTTAAATGAATCGTAATGAATCTTCATTTCATGGCAACTGGCGCAAAATTCACTTTTCTCTGAATAATGGTAAACCTTACTTATTGTAACAAAAAAGACAGCTAATACAATTATGGTGAAGAAGCCTACCAGTCTTTTTCTTCTTTGAATAAATTCCAACACCTGCTTCAACTGCTTCAACCGCTCCATAAATACCTCCTACTTTTCTTTTTTTATAATGAGTGTTACTGCTTTTAATCTATATTAATAATTTTGAATTATGAAACCTATAACTTTTATACCTTTGACACTTACACTGTGTCAGGTAAATTTAATACAACTCAAAGTTCGAGAATTTTACCAAAAAGTTAATAGATGTTCAAGTCAATTTTTAATAAGCTTTAAAACCACTTTATTAACTAATGAATTTCTTTAAAATTAGCTTCAAAATTAAATACTTCTATAATAATTGACAAACATACCATTTTCATGTAAAATTTTTTGATTGAGCCAGACTACTTTTGCTATATGCTTTATTTTAAACCTTATTTAAGCAAGCTGGATAAAGAAAAGTGTACCCAACAATCTAATTTATTTTAATAAACTCACATTGATGGGGCTGCTATGCCCGACCTATCCTACTATGATAAAGCTTGAAATCTCCAAACATTAAATCAAAATATTTTATAATATACCAAGAAATATAAATAAGGAAGGAATTTAAAATGAATCGCCACCCTATCAAATATTTTACTTTGGGTACCATACTCGCAGTCAATATATCCGTGTTTTTTTGTACATTTTTTATGCAAGAAAAATCTGTTCAAGGACAACATGCTGGAGGGGGAATTATAGATACTACCAAACAACCTGGTAAAGAAGCACCAAGTTATCATCAATCTTTTGTACCTTATGAAGGAACAATACAGGTCCCCTGGATCGACGAAAAACCAAACCCGGTCACCATCAAAGTTACTGAAGTAATTACTTACGAAATTCCTGTAGACGAAAAGAAATTTAACGAAAAAAAACTGACGTTCGAAGACTTAGAAATGAAGGAGGTATCAAACAATTCAGAAATCAATTTCCATCAGGTTGACTGCTACTTCTTCAAAGTCATAAAACAGACTCAAGTTCGTACTGTGGAAAACCTCTCCTGTAAACGGGAAAGGGATGGAACTCAATATTGGCTTTCCGATGGCAAAAAATACGTTGAATGGGGAAAATGGTCAATTTGGAATCTTGAAAAAGAAGATAAAAATATTGAGATGGCAGAAAAAAAACCTTAAATTTATTGAATTGAATATAACTTAGCAAAAAAAGGGATACTTTAACGTATCTCTTTTTTTTGGATATTTTTAGTTTGTTTTTTATTCTTGTTTAAAAGGAGGTTTTCTTTTGTGAAGATTGTACACTTACCAGTTATGTTTATTATGTTAATAACTCTCTCATCCAACATTATCATGGCAAAAGAGGTGAAAAAAGAGGCTCAGAATACACCACAAAAAAATGAGCCCCCAACTAAAACAAAAGAAAATATTACTAAAAATAAACTCTGCCCGGAGTGTAATAGAATATATCCAGGAGATATCAGCTTCTGCAGCGTTGATGGGAAACAGCTTATTGAATATACGGAAGAAGTTCTTATTTGTCCAACCTGTAAGCAAAAAGCAAATCATGGAGAAAACTTTTGTAAAAATGATGGAACTCAACTCATCCCTCAATCTTCAACTGACAAAAAAACATCTTTACCCGATAAAAAAACAGAAATTAACCTTCCACCAGATGCCACTCAAGAAGAAAAGATGAAAGCTGCCATGTATCACTTTATGGAAGGGAATCGACTCCGCGAAGAACTGAATGATTTTGAAGGGGCTTTAGAGGAATACAAAAAGGCAGAAACGTTAAATCCCGAATTTCCAACGCTTCATTTTCATATGGGCGGAATATATTGGAAGCTGGGAAATCAACGGGAAGCCTTAACCCATCTCGACAAATGTAAAACATTATTGGAAGCACAACCACCTGAAACGAAGTTAGATGAAAATTATCAAAAAACATTGCAGAGCGTTAAGATTTACATCAGTAAATTAGAAAAAGGGCTAAAACCATCAGAAAAGGATCCACGCAGAGAATCGTCAATGGCTGAAAGGGACGAAAAGATGAAAAATGCCCTGGTTGTAAATCGTGAAAAATGGGGTGAAATGATATTAATTCCGGCAGGAAAATTTACTATGGGCACAACAGAAGACGAATTTATTCCTGAGGAAACTCCACTACATGAAATACATTTAGAGGCTTACTATATTGATAAATACGAAGTCACCAATGCCCAATATTGGGAATTTTTGCAGTACATTAAAACTACCGGTGACCATAGCAAGTGCTTTCCCGGAGAACCAAAAGGAAAAGACCATACACCAGGCACACCGCACACTGGTTGGGACTATCCATATTTCGATTTCCCCGATTATCCTGTAAGCCGTGTCGACTGGTACGATGCGTATGCTTATGCCGGATGGGCAGGCAAACGCTTACCCACTGAAGCAGAATGGGAGAAAGCTGCCAGAGGAACTGACGGGCGCAGGTTTCCGTGGGGCAATGTGTGGGATGCTAAACGATGCAATATAGGACCTGATGCGCCTTTGTCTGTCGGTAGTTTTGAATTTGGGAAGAGCCCATATGGGTGCCTGGATGTAATCGGCAGTGTTTCAGAATGGTGCAACGACTGGTATCACCCTGAATATTACCAAACCAGCCCAAGCATGAATCCTAAAGGACCGGAAAACAGCACAGGTATGCGAGTAATAAAGGGCGGGTCGTTGTTTGCTCCATATGCATATAAAATGCGTTGCGCAGTAAGGATATTTGGAAAACCTGAGGATCGAAACAAAAGTATCGGTTTCCGCTGTGTAAAGGATTATAAACAAGAAACCGAGAAAACTGCAAGAGAGGCTAGTAAGCTGGAAGATAAGGGCAAAGAAGTGCACAAATAGGTAGCATATCTGTGCATTCCCTACTTATTTATCAGGATTTGAACCTTCATAATAGGGAGAGGTAAGTTCATCTTTGTAAATCCTTGCAAATGCCGCTTTGGCGTGCTGATAGGAATTATAGTCATTTTGGGCATTTGCTCTGTCTCCTTTCAACTCATAGGCTTTTGCACGGTTTAAATAGGCATTGGCATAATCGTGGTCAAGGATAATTACCTTTGTAAATTCCTTGATAGCTTGGTCTGTCTTTTTTTTCTTAAGATAAATCATGCCTAAATTATAATGCGGTGCAATTAATTTTGAATTAATTTCTATTGCTTGTTTGTACTCAACTATTGCCTTGTCTGTTTTATCCATCTTATTATAAACATTGCCAAGATAGTAATGAATCTCAGCAATATTTAAACCCTGCGATAACGCCTTCTTTAAGGCTTCGAGTGCATCGTTATACAAACCTTTAACAAAATAAGCTGTTCCCAAATTCATATACGCATCAGTATATCCCGGATTTATCTCAATAACCCGCTTATACTCAGAAATAGACTCATCCAGACGTCCTGTCTGATAATAGGCAACTCCCAGATTAAAATGCGCCTTATCATAGCCTGGCGATACCTCGATGGCTTTTTTGTACATCTCAGATGCCTTATCATGGGTATTGGTATCCTGACATAAAACACCGAGGTTAAAATAGGCCTCTGCCTTCTTAGGATCAAGCCCAATAGCCGTTTCGTATTCTCTCTTTGCTTCATCAAAGAGATTACGCTTATAATAAGTTAAACCCAATCGGAGATGTGCATCTGCATTATTAGGGTCTTTTTGGACTTCTTTAAGACATACCTTCAGATCATCCTCAGGAATTTCAATCTGCATACTTACTTCGGACAACCTTTGATAAGCTTCTGAATAATCAGGCTTAAGTTGTGTAGCCTTATTAAAGGCTTCTATCGCCTTTTCCAGGTCTCCTTTTTTGGAATAGGCATTTCCCAGTTTAAAATAAATCTCAGGTTGGTTCTTGTTTTTAGAAAGCGATTCCTTATATTCATCAATAGCCTTGTCCCACTGCCTATTTTCAAAATATTTATCACCAACCACAGAAATATCTTTTGCGTGTCCGTAGCAGCAAGGAAATACTGTTAAAGCAATCCCTACAACAGAAAACAATTTCAACATATTAATTTGATTTTACTTCTATTTCCTGATCTTTCGTCTGTCCCTTTAACGTCGGTACCGATTGCAGGAACAGCTCCTTGATCTCATCCTGTTTATAAACCACAGCAGGGTCTTTCCCAGTCCTCCACTTTGTAATATACGAGTAGGAGATATAATCACTATAAGCCTTACTGTGGTCGCCCTTCATTGTATAGAGTTGTGCCCTGTTGTAATAAGCGTCTTCATAAAGAGGGTCAATCTTCTTGGTTATCTTATCATACCATTCCATTGCCTTGTCGAGGCGATCAGTCCTGTGATAAATCACGCCAATATTGTATGCGGCATTGACATACTTGGGGTTCTTTTCCAGTATTGCCATATTTTCTGACAATGCCTCGTCATATCTCTTTTGTAATGCAAAGACAATCGCCCTTTGATAACGAGCATCAAGATTATCTGAATTTATTTCCATTGCCTTATTATAGTGCGCAATAGCCTCCTCAAACTTCTTTTCTGTAAGGCTAATCAAGCCAAACACAACATAGGCATCAGAATATTTAGGATTTACCTCTAGTGTTTTGTTTAGTTCTTTTATAGTTTCATCAACCTTTCCCTGTTTGTGCAAAGAAACGGCAAGATTATAGTGAGCGTTATCATAGGAAGGATTAATTTCCGTGGCCTTTCCAAAGATGTTTTCAGCATCTTCATACAAGCCCATATCCAAATACCCCACCCCAAGGTTAAACATAATGTAAGGATTTCCCGGATCGAGTTCTAATGCCTTTTTATATTGCTCAATGGCATCTATATCCTTTTCAAGCTTGTGAAGGAAAACGCCAAGGTCCACATAATTTAAAGGGTTGTCAGGGTCATTTTCAATGGCCTTATATCGCTTTTGAAATTCATCGTCCGGGGCGCCGATCTTTGTAAATGTTTCTGCCAATTTCTTATGTGCGTCAATATATTTTGGATTAATATCAATGGCTTTTCTGAAATCTGTTGCTGCTTCTTCCAGCTTTTCTTGCCCCAGATAAATACTTCCCCTGCCATAATACGCCTCTGAAAGATTTGCATTGGCATCTATTGCCTTTGTATATTCGGCCAATGCCTCATCCAATTTATTCTCTTTCACTAAACTATTGGCAATTTCAATATGGTCTTTCCCCTTCCGACAAGCAAGAGGTAAGCAAAAAATAGCCAGTGACATTAAAAAAAATGCGTGTTTATACAATCTCATATATATCTCCACTCAAGTGTAACAAAAGTATATTTAGCTAAAATTTAGTTTATTAAGTATATTTAAAAGTTCTCTGATTTCAATCCTTTTATAATAAAAAAAGGAAGCTGTGCAAACATCGCACAGCTTCCCTTATTTTTAACAAACTACTTACTTATGAAAAATCTACATTACAAATTAATGATGAGCACCTTTTTCTGGAGTCTTCCAGCCGAGTTCTTTTATCCTTCTGTTGATATACTCGACTTCTTCAGCTGGCGCATGATGCGTATCTAACCAACCTGGATCTGGGCATAGATCGAAGATGGTCTTTCCTGGATGATTCTTCACGATGTAAGGACCAGTCAACTGGTCAAGCCATTCACCAGTCTTCCAGAAGCTCTCCGGAACCCAGGTGATACCGACCTTCTTCTCAAGTGCAGCAAGTCTCCTTGCCTGAGAAGCATTCTGCTTTACGTTGACCAACCAACGATCCATACCGAACGAACCATCAGAATATGTTGCATCGTTCCATGAACCATGCGCCATACCCTTCATGATATATGTCTGGAAATATCCAACGCTCTCGAAGCAGAGACGCTCTATATCCGAACAGTTCGACATCCTGAATTCACCAGACTCGCCAGTCTTACCACCGTATGCTTCACCGTCGTGATAAGCGCCAATCTTCAAACTCCAGACGTGCTGACCTGACCAGTCAGGAGCGAGATCTTTTGGCATTGGATCGGCAACACCATCCTTAACAAGATCTTCAGCAACTTTAAATGTTTCGCGATACTTCAAACTAGCATCCTTACAGGCTTCATCCAACGCCTGCAAGTTTTCCTTAGCAAACCTTGGTGAGTGACAGTCGTCGCAAACTGACGCCCAACGTTCTCTCTTGTCTTTCCAGATTGGAGCGCCACGGTCAGCCAAGGACATACCCATACTGGTATATACAGTGCCGAACCTCTGCACGTTATGATGACCACCCCTCATGTGACAATACTGACAGGTTGGACCAACATAATCAGCATCGGCTAATTTCTTTGTCCAATCGAACTGCTTTGGATCCCACTTGTTCACCTGATATACTACACCATGGAGACCTATATCATAAGCTTCCCAGTCCCTGTGATCCTTACCCCAGTGACATGTCTTGCACTGCTCTGCACGCCTTGCAACCTTTGGATCAAACTGATGCCTCTGGTGGCAAGTGCTGCATCGCTCTTCTGAGCTTGTATGACAGAAGGTGCAACCAGCAGTATCTCCTGGCGGCCTTTCAATTGACCAAGCGCATTCTATCTGAGCAAAGCTTGAACAGGAAGCATGTGAACCGATACCACCCTGACCCTGTTCGCTGTACTGTGTCTCGTGGCAATCACTGGTGCCGCAAGCCTTAGACGATGGCATTGTCAGCTTTTGGTGGTTGTTGCCGTGACAGGTATCGCAACCGGTTGGGCTTGGTTCTGCCTTGGAGTGAGCACTCTTCTTGTAATCCCTTACAATACCAGGGGTCATAACAGAGTGACAACCAATACATTGTTCTAGTTGGAACGTACCTTTAATCGGGTTTGAAGGCCTTACCTCATCCCTGTTGTACATATAATCAGGAATATAATAACGGTAGGCAGGTAAAGTCTTCCAAAATTTACTATATTTCCCAGGATAAGGTGGCGCACCCGAGTCCTTAGGATAACCCATGTATTTTGCCCCTAAGCCAGAAAAGAACACCTTACCATTGTTATCTGGTTCACCTATTTGTCCATAGACTTCATGAGGTACCCAGTGGGTGATAATTTCTACTGCTTTTGCCTCTTTCATCATCAGGCTGGAAACCACACCCATTGTTCCACAACCGATTAATACTGATGCTAAAGTTACTTTCAAAAATTTATGCATGATACTTTAAACTCCCTCCTTTCTCATTATCCGTACGCCACAATCATCATTAGATTGCGTTACATAATAAAATACCGTAACCCTTGACTCTTGCAGACCACCCCCTTTCAAGCTTTTACTAAATATAAATACCAATAACAATTCATGTATCTGCAACCTTAATTTTTTGGAATTATTATTATATATAATCTGATGTTTAAGTCAATACAAAAAGTTAATTATTTTTAACTGTTTATACAAACCAAATCCTTATTTTTATAATCCTTCAAATACAGACAACTTCGGATTATATTTATTTCATACAATTTATCCTTTTGCTCCAAGAACTAATTGCCCTACAAATTCACCAACACAATTTATCAATTCCCTTAAAGGTTTATTTTCATATTTTTCAACTTCTTTTATAATGGCACTACCTACAATAACCCCATCTGCAATCCTTCCAATCAACTTTACGTGTTCTGGCGTGGAAACTCCAAAACCTACAGCAATAGGGGTATTCGTCAAGTGTTTAAGCTTATTTATATTTTGAACGACATCATCTGGCAACTTATCTCTTATCCCAGTTATACCAACCACAGAAATATAGTATAAAAAGCCCTGTGCCTTTTGGGTGATTAAAGACATCCGCTCATCCGTTGTTGTTGGAGCAACAAAACAGACAATCTTAAAATCTTTTTTCTTTGCCACCTCAAACAACTCTGTATTTTCTTCCACAGGCATGTCAGGTATGGTTAAACCATCAAGCCCTGCCTTAAATGCCTTTTCAATGAAATTCTGACACCCTCCTTTATACACAGTACTATAAGATACCATAGAAACAATTGGTATTTCAGACTCTTTACGCAATTCCGAAACCATATCTAGTATATGCGCAACCTTGACACCCCTAACCAATGCCCTATAATAAGAGGCTTGAATAATTGGGCCATCTGCAATAGGATCAGAAAAGGGGATGCCAAGTTCAATAATATCGGCACCCCTTTTTTCAAACTCTAATATTAAAGCCTTTGTAGTTTGCAGGTCTGGATCGCCTGCAGTAATAAAGGGAATAAAAGCGGGTTTTTTATTGTTCTTTAATTCGTAAAACTTTTTATCAACCCTATTCATCAAAACTCACTGTTGAAACGCCAAGGAGTGCATTCAATAGAAAACATCTAAAAACCAAGCATTTGCTGTAATTAAATTTTGTATCCAAGTTTTTTGGCAACCTCAAAAGAATCCTTATCGCCGCTACCAGACAGGCAAATAACAATTATTTTATCATTGCTCAACGTCGGAGCGAATTTCATTGTATAAGCAATAGCATGTGCCGCCTCTAAGGCAGGAATGATCCCTTCTAACCGTGCGCACTCTTGAAAGGCATTTACAGCCTCATCATCTGTTATTGAAACATATTCTGCCCTTCCAATATCTTTCAAATAACTATGTTCTGGACCAACACCCGGATAGTCCAACCCAGCCGAAATTGAATGAACTGGCAATGTCTGACCATCCTCGTCTTGCAATACATAGCTCGCACTGCCATGTAAAATACCTATTTTACCACTGGTGAGTGTAGATGCGTGTTGGCCAACCTCTGGTCCTATGCCCCCAGCTTCCACACCAATCATCTTTACATCTTTATCTTCAATAAAAGGATGGAATAGCCCCATTGAATTACTACCGCCACCAACACAGGCAATTAGATAATCCGGCAATCTGTTTTCCTTTTCCAATATCTGTTTCTTTACTTCTCGTCCAATTACTATCTGGAAATCTCTAACCATCATGGGATAAGGATGCGGGCCAACAACTGACCCCAAAATATAATGGGTATGTCTTACCGATGCCATCCAATCCCTGAATGCCTCATTTGTGGCATCTTTTAATGTCTTTGAGCCACTTGTTACAGGTATAACCCTTGTTCCTAATAGTTTCATTCTAAAGACATTCAACGCCTGACGTCTCATATCTTCTTCACCCATATACACATCACACTCTATACCAAACATAGCAGCAGCAGTCGCAGTAGCTACTCCGTGCTGTCCAGCACCTGTTTCGGCAATAATACGTTTTTTACCCATCCTTATAGCAAGCAATATCTGCCCGATTGTGTTGTTTATTTTATGTGCACCTGTATGATTTAGGTCTTCCCTTTTAAAATATATCTTTGCGCCACCCAGCTTTTTCGTTAATCTCTCAACATAATACAACGTTGATGGCCGCCCCACATATTCTCTTAAGTAATACTCCAACTCGGCATTAAAGGCAGGATCATTTTTTGCCGCTAAATAAGCCCTTTCTAATTGATCTAAAGCGGGCATTATAGTTTCTGGGACAAATTTTCCGCCAAATCTTCCAAAATGTCCCATCTTGTCAGGCAAAATACCTACTTCGGATATACCCTTTTGTTCAACTACTCTAGATTTTAATATTGTCGTTCCCATAATCAACACCACCTTATTTTTTCATAAACAAAATTAAATTTATAAATACAATGAGGGTAGCAAATGTTTCTTTCTGCTACCCTCATCGTTATTCAAAACTAAGCCTGAATTTTACTTCAGACTTTACAAATTAGTGATGATGTACTTCTACACCAGCATCAGCATTTGCACGGTGAGGAATATCAGTCCTCTTGAACCATTCAACATCTACGTCACCTGGTTTTCTCCTCCAACCTGGGAGCAGATCAGAATATTCACCATGCTGCCAGAATGCCTCTGATTTGTGTTCCAAGCCGATCTTCTTTTCGATTGCTGCGAACCTTCTTAACTTAGCCGCCTCTGTCTTGATTTCAATCAACTTTCTATCTGTTTCGAAGGCGCCACCATTTCCATACGTTGCATTGTACATAGACATATGAGCCAACGCCTTATAGGTGTTGCCGATCAGATAGCAAACCATTTCGAGACCCAGACGCTCAAGATTCGAAGTCGCATAGAACCTTGGATCACCGCCTGGTAACAAGCTGAATGTGTAATGACCGTACCAGTCTGGTGGTGAACCTTCTGGCATAGGATCAACTACACCATCCAGGAAACAACCAACGATAATGGCCGCCGCTTCCCTCCACTTTGTGAAGCTCAACCTGACACCATCATCCATTTCTTTCAACTTATCAGCAGCAAACCTTGGAGAATGACAATCCTGACACTTCTTTATCCATGCATCTCTCTTTGCCTTATGCTTCGGCGCTCCACGGTCAACTTCGAACATACCCATATCGCTATAGATCGTTCCGAATTGCTGTGGGTTGTGATTTCCATCTTGCATGTGGCAATAAGCGCACGTTGGAACCCTGTAATTTCCCTTCTTTATAGGCTTGCTCCAATCCATAGTATCAGATTCGGCTTCATACAGACAACCATGAATAGAAGTGTCGTACATTGCCCATTCATCGTGATCAATACCCATATGGCAGAACCTGCAAGCGGTTGGTTTCCTTGCCTCAGCAGGGCTAAATACGTGCCTTGTATGGCAACCATCGCACCTGTTTTCTGCAATGGCGTGGCATTCAGCACAACCAGCAACCTCTTCTGCAGGTTTTCCTAACTGCCATGAGAATTCCAAGGTGTTTACTGTAAATGCGTGGGTATGTGAACCCAAACCACCTGCCCTATGCTCTGCTGTCTCTTTTGGATGACACTCGCCGCAGTTCTTATATGTTGGCATGAACAACTTCTGATGGTCGTTACCATGGCACTTATCGCAACCAACTACACCTTCAAATGGTTTTCCATCTTTTTTCACAGTACCTTTTCTGCCTTCCGTTTTACTATGAGCGCTCAACTTCCAATCCTTTACGATTGTAGGAGTCTGAACGGTATGACACAGAACGCATTCTTCATTCTTATAAACACCTTCAGTCTGGCTGCCATTTGTCCAATAATGCTCTGGATCATACCAACGAATTGAAGGTAAGAATTTCATAAACGATTTATATGGACCCCATGCATCAACATACTCAGGCTGAGTATATTTTGCTGTCAATCCAAATACATACAATGTTCCATCGTTATCTGGACCAACTGCTTGACCAAACACCTGTGATGCTACATCCTGAAATGTAGGACCTTCCGCCTTTGCAATACCATTTCCCATTGTACACGTCAGCAACGTTACACCAGCCAACGTGAGGGTTACCCCCACAATCTTAGACAATGGTTTCTTTAAAATCTCAAGCATTACATCTTCTCCTTTCTTTCTTGACACATGCTTTTAAAACTACAATTATTACCCATGATATTTATTAGAATCATCGGTAACCGTAGACACAATAAGATTTTTCGGCTTACCAAACCACCCCCCTTCACGCTAATACCATTACTCATTAATATTTAGAAAAATGTAGTATTCGCACACAAGATAACACAAAGCTTTTTTATTATACATTTATGGTAAATCTTGTCAAGCACATTTTTATCCATTTTTTTCTTATTTTCAGCGATTTTATAATTCTAAAAACACGAAGAGCCGGGTAGTGAGTATGAGACCCACATAACCCAGCTCTTCGATTGTTTACTTATAGTTCCCTGTTTTCACAAGGGCTTCTTTACGGTCTATTT
>Ga0209212_1005851_pt1 | contig 14416 bp, 14 predicted proteins | sample RifGroC2_FD_183996 | JGI IMG/M metagenome (GOLD analysis project Ga0209212, IMG submission 183996) | Groundwater microbial communities from Rifle, Colorado, USA - Groundwater C2 (SPAdes) (version 2) | ecosystem: Environmental > Aquatic > Deep subsurface > Groundwater | place: Rifle, Colorado... | reverse complement strand
CCCCGCCGATGAATCTTCCGCCCTCCCTCTCAAATGAACGACCTGAATAGCACTACCACCAGAAGGATAAACCCAAGCGCTAATGGTAAATCTATTGCCATTTACGCCATACGGACCAGTAGTAGTGGAAAAATCAAAAGCAGTTATTGATTGTCCGAGGTTTACCCAATCATTCACCCCGTCAAACGACAGCGCTCCGGTTCCGACCTTGTAATCAACAGTGTTCCATGTTGGGCCGTTAGTTAGGGTACCGGTATTTGATCCGGCTGAATCCCCGGCCGTAGTACCGCTGCCCTCGTCGAAAGTCCAGTGGCCGACCAACCCAGAACCGGCGCCGTCCAAAGCGGCTTCGGCCGGCTGAATGCGCGGAAAGATTGACTGCGAGATTAAATTAAACCGTTTTAACGGATAGCCGGCAACTAAAATAGCCGAAAGAACACAAACGGCTAAAATAACGAGGCCATAAGAAGTTTTAAGGCGATTAGTCATAGTTTTAAATACCGCTTTATCTGCCCGTCCGGCAGGCAGGCAGGCAAACAAGCTCGTAATGATAATATTTATAATTCCAATATTTTTTTGAACGGCTCTTCTGCCCGATACGGTCCGATAATGGCCAGATTTAAATGCTCCTTGACGAAAATGGTTTTGGCTACGCGGCTGATATCTTGCGCGCTGATTTTTTTAATTCGCGCGTAAAAATTCTCCGGCGTTAAAATTCCCGTGTCTCGGCCTTGCTCTTTAAATAAAATCGCCTGCCGAGCGTACCAACTAGCCACCGCCTCGGATGATTCCAGCTGCAAAGCGCCGCGGCCGATTAAGCATTGCTTGACCCGATTTAATTCTTCCGCTTTAACCGGCTGGTTAACCAATTTTTTATACTCGCCTAAAATTATTTCTATGGCTAAACCGAGCTTAGCTATGGGCACGCCGGCCTGGGTAGTTAGATAGCCCGAATCCGTGTACGGCTCGTCATGGGTCCGAACATAATAGGCCAGCCCGCGGCGCTCTCTAAGTTCGGTAAATAATCTTGAGCTCATGGAACCGCCTAAGAGCAGGGCAATAATTTTGACGATTAGTTCATCCGGGCTGGCAAAGCCAGAAGCCCTAACGCCTAAACTAAGATGGGCCTGATCGGTTTTCTTATAATGCAGCTTCAGGGCCGGCCGGTCTTGGCGGTCGTTGGTGGCTGATTTTTCCCGGTATTTTTTTTTGGAAAAATTAGAAAAATATTTCTTGGCCAGCCGGACTTCCCTGTCCCCGGCTTGGCCGGCTAAACAGACGATCATCTTATCGGCGCTGTATTGGCAGCCGAAATAGTTCAAAACATCCTGCCGCTTAAAACTTAAAATTGTTTTTTTGCTGCCGATGGTATCGCGGCCGGCCGGACTATCGCCGTAAAGACAACCTTCAAACAAATCTTCTATATAAATAAGCGGATTATCAAGATACATGTTAAGCTCTTCAATGACTACTCCTTTTTCGCGCTCTATCTCCGCGGGCGCGAATTTTGAATTTAACAGCATGTCGCTTAAAACATCCAGAGCCACTGCCAGATGCAAGGCCGCCGCCTTTACGAAGTAGCCGGTATACTCTTTACCGGTGAAAGCGTTAAATTCGCCGCCAACTTTATCCAGCTCGGCAGCAATCGCTAAAGTGGTCGGCCGCTTAACCGTGCCTTTAAAAAACAGGTGTTCCAGAAAATGCGACAGGCCGCTCTGTTCTTTAGTTTCAAACTTAGAGCCGGTCGCGGCCATCACCAAGCAAGTCACCGTCTTCGTGCCGGCCAGGGGCGCGGTAATAATTTCCAATTGGTTAGGTAATTTAGTTATTTTGTACATAGTTGATATTGTCATGGCGATAACAGAATAATTAAAAATTATCTTCCCCTGTTGATTATTCTCTTAACGCTGCTTAAGCTAATTTTTACGCCTTGGTCGGCTAATTTTTTGATAACCCCGCCAAGGGTATGGCTGGAGCGCAATTTTATTATTTCCGCCGCTATCGCCGGGCTGATGGTTTTTGGATTCTTCGGCCGGGAAGCAAGCGTAGGCAGGTCTTCTGAATTAAGCCGGCGGCTCTTCTTAACCCAGCGGCTGACCGTGGAGGCGTTGACGCCGAAATACCTTGAAGTCAGCCGAATGCTTTTGCCGGCTTTAACCATTCTGACGGCCCTGGTCCGCACCTTGGGCAAGTAAGGATTTTTACTGTAGGACATAAATTTTCATTTAATGTTGCTAAGGTCCTGAACCATAATTAAAACTGATAATTGATTGATAAGCCAAGTGATGAATTTAGTTTAATCTTAGAAATAATTTTTAAATTGACTTATCAATGGCAAAAGTTAGATTATTTTTCATATTCCAGTATGGCTTGAAGCACTTTTGAATCCGCTCGCAGTGGTTCCATAATCGGCCAGCCGTTAGCGGGGTAAACAATTATTGACCCATCGCCTCCCTGAGTCTCTTTACCAAGTTTTACCAGCCGGATATTGCCGGTTTCCACGAAGGCTTTTCTCTCTTTAATGGCCTTGTCCCGATCATAGTCATAATAGACATTGACGATGGTTACGGGGACAGTTTTGAGATTAAGAATCTGGCCGTAATAAACCATACTGTCAACCAGCTTAACCGCGTACCAATCGCGATTGAGCGTCTCCGGCCCGTCGCTCTTGGCCCGAAAAAATAAAAAGTAAGCCGTGGTCCCGACCACCAGTCCGGCCAAAAGAAAAACTATCAGCTTAATTAAACCGTCGTACTGCCGGCCAGCCCTGGGCTGACTGATTTTCTGCCAATCTTTTTCCGGTCCGCCCGACCCTTGGTCCTGATAAATTTTTTCCAGCGGCGTAGCGGCTGGCTTCGGCGCCGGTTCGCCGGCCGGACGAGCCGGCTGCCGGCGTTTTTCCGCCCGCTCCCTTAAATCCACGGTTTGTTGAAAATCTTCGGGCATAAATTTAATTTAAATATTCTATTTATTATAATCTTTATCCTCTGCCTCCCCAGATTATAAAGTTGTTGGATTTCCTCCGCCGAAAGCGCGCGGTTGTAGATGCGAACGTCGTCAATTAGACTATGGATAACAACAACTTGACTTCTAAAACTATGGGTGTATAATATAATTACATTTCGCTCCGCAAGGAGCCCCGAGGCACCCCCGAAAGGGGGTGCCGTTTTGTTTTTAATCATTATCTGATAAGTTCATAATAAACTTTTTTAACCTCCGTTAGATCCGAATTGCTGATTTTAGCTACCATTCTTAAGAGCCTTTTGCTGTCCAAGACTCTCATTTGAGACAAGTTAGTGGAATATTTTTTATTACCATTCATGAAAATTACTTTATGCTGATCCTCTTTTATTTTTGTGGACACCGGAATCGCCAGAAGCATGCTTTTATTGAATTTCTTCAAAATCAAAATTGGTCTTTCAAATCCTTTGTTCTTGCCATTGGATTCCACCCCCACATTCCGCCCGACGCTGGCCCACCAAATTTCTCCTGCCTTAAAATAGGCCCCTTTGGGTAAAACATGCAGGCGAACCTTTATTTTAATCCAATCAGCAAATCTTTTTATTATTTCTTGAGAAATTTGCATTTGATTTTATTATTTTATATTCTCTATTTTGGTCTCTACTCTCTGTCCTCCATTCTCTATTCTCCGTTTTCTATGCTCTTTTCTCTATTCCCTACCTCCCCAGATTATAGAGTTGGGCAATAATTTGCAAATCCCAAATTTCCAATGACAAATCAATGACCAATAAATAAATGCCAAACTAATACTTTCTTTTGACTATGGCTGAAAATATTAAAGTTAACTCGCGCGCCTCTTGCCAAAACTTCCTGCATCTTTCCTTTTCATCTGGTTCAGCAGTTGCCAACATATGCAACCAATGAGTTGTCTCTTTAGCTTCTTTTTTACAGATGCTAATCTTATGATTAAAATCTTTCTTTGATTCCGCGCAATCTGCTTCCATATAATTTGCTCCGATACTGGTGGCTGAACTAACTAATTGGCTAATTATTGATCTATTAATATTATTTTCTTTTAATGTTTTGATAAAAATAATTATCCCTACGCCAAATTTAGCTGTTCTTTCTGCTAGATCGTAATTTTTTTTGACATTTGAATTTTGAGCTTGATTTGTCATTGGAAATTTGTCATTGGAATTTGATTTGTCATTGGAAATTTGTCATTGGTCATTTTATTATTATCTCCCCAGATTATACAACTGCAAAACTTCCCCCGCCGACAGCGCGCGGTTGTAGACGCGGACTCGTCAAGGGAGCCGTTAAAAATTCTGTTAAGATTTGTTATCGCGGGCATACCGATAAATATCTACCTCAAGGTTATTTTTAATTCACTGCCCAAGACCGAGGCTATCTCGGAAAGAAAATTAACAGTAAAATTCTGCCGGCCGCTTTCCATTCTGGCGACATTGCTTTGCGTCGTGCCAATTTTTTCCGCCAATTCTTTCTGGCTGATTTTTTTTCTCCGGCGCAGTTGGCTGATTTGATAAGAAATTTCCAGCTGTTTACCGTATTTGTCAAAATATTTCTTGATGGTTTTATTTTTTAGCTGCTTAGCTAAAAAAACATCAAAATCGGTAGCCGGTGTTTTTTTGTTAATCATATAAGTTTAAATTATTAATCGCGTCGTTATAATAAGTTAGAGCTTTTTTAATTTCTCTTGGCGGCGTCCGATCGGTTTTTTTCAAGAAAGAATGCAACAGGATTATGCGCCTGCCGATCGCGACAAAATAAAAAATACGACGATGGCGGCGGGAAAAATCAACGCGCAACTCTCTTATCTTGCCGGTTATGTGCTTAGAAAACGGTTCATCAAGATAACCGCGGTTATCTCTTAAAAAAGCAATGTATTTAAGAACTTTGGCTTTATTTTTTTCGTCTAATTTCTCAATATAATCTAATACCAGCTCTTGGCCGTTAGCGCTGTTTTTATAAAATTTTACCAAATATAAATATTCTTCCATAATTATATATCATATATGATATTAAGTCAAATTCCAAATTCTATATTCTAACTTCTAACACCTACCTCCCCAGATTATAAAGTTGTTGGATTTCCCCCGCCGACAGCGCGCGGTTGTAAGCGCGGAAGTCGTCTATTTTCCCGCTCCAATACGACCTATTGTCATTTTTTTGCGCTCCAATTACTGTGCTTCTATGACTATCCAAGGTGTGGTTCCATATACCATTAAAAAGAGCATTGGTTCCACTTCCTATGGAAACTCCATTTTTATATAATCTAAGCGTTGTTCCATCCCAGACTAAGGTTAAAAATTGCCAAGTATTTTGCACGAGTTGACCCGAGGCGGAACTAAGAGTGATTAAATTAGTTCCATCGCTGATTCTGGCGCTCCAAACAGTAGCGCTTGATTTGTATAAAGCATAAATTACATACCCCGCCGATGAATCTTCCGCCCTCCCTCTCAAATGAACGACCTGAATGGCAGTGCCGCCAGAAGGATAAACCCAAACAGCTATGGTAAATCTATTGCCGTTTGCTCCATACGGACCAGTGGTAGTGGAAAAATCAAAAGCAGTTATTGATTGTCCGAGGTTTACCCAATCATTCACCCCGTCAAAGTTGAACCCCTGGCCGATTTTGCCGGCTTTGTAGAAGGTGGAAGTGGCGATGTTGACGAGAGTGCCGGTGTTGTTATTACCGCTCCTATCCAACGCTTTGCCGTTTAACATATCTTTGCCGTCAAAGGTCCAGTGGCCGACTAAGCCGGAGTTTAGGCCTTGGGCTGGAATGCCTTTTGAAGTTATAGCGACCTTCGCCGCGCCGATGTTATAGAGTTGCTTTACCTCCCCCGCCGACAGCACGCGGTTGTAGATGCGGACGTCGTCGATGTTGCCCTCCAGATAGTTAGCGTCTTGGGTTCTTCCTATGTCAAAATTACTAGCATTTTCTGCTGTGCCGGTGGTGACAACAACATGTTGCCACTGATTAGCGGAAAGAGTGCTTGAAACAACGCCATTTACATATATCGTTGGATCTACAAGACCTGTTGCGGTAACCGTTCCGGCGTTTAACCAAATGTAATCCGTAGTACTGGTGAGATTTATAAAATATTCTGTGGTGGTTTTGGGGTAGACCCAAAAAGCAATAGTATTAACACTCGTCGGACCAGTTCCCCTATCCACATAATCATTGCTCCCGTCAAAACTTAACGCCTGCCCGAGCTTACCCGGAACGGTAGTGGTGGAAGTTTGGCCTTGGAGATAGCCGTTATTCCCCTGCCCGCTGGAGTCCGCGACATTGGTGAGCATTTTCGGCCCGTCAAAGGTCCACCAGCCGACTAGACCAGTGTTAAGAGCGAGGAAGTTAGAGGGTTTATTAATCGTCGTCGCCTCGCTTATGGTTGGCAAAGACAGCAAAAATATAACGGCAACGATGATAGTTTTCAATTTCCAATTTTTAATTTCCATATATTTCTATAAGTTTCTATTTATTTCGATCTATTTCTTCATAAACTCCCAGGTCCCGAACAGCCCCTTCAGCAATTCGTCAAATTCGGCATAGGCGCTGATCTGATAAACATTGCCGTTAAAAATGAACCAAACCTCGCGGGAAGTGCCGCCGAAGGCCTCGTTGTCGCTTTTGAAAGCCAGCCCTTTACGGTTTTCCCCGACCAAAACCTCTTGCGGTTCGCTAATCTTTAAATCAGGTATTTTTTCATGAATCGCTTCAGCCGTAATGTCCGAATCCGACTCGTCGTTCGGCGTAATTAAAATCTGAATACCAATATTTTTGGCGATATTTTGAACTAAGACCACCTCGCTCGCGTCGCCGGCAATCTCGCTCACGGCAAAATCCTTGGGATATTTAAAGGAAAAACCGTAATCGGCATTAAGGTAGGTTTCCGTGTATTGATATTGGGCGATTTCAGCGATTGACTCGGGCAAAGCGCCGCTCTTAATAACCCCGGTTGACTGGCCGGTTAGCGCCGGCGCGGCGCCGGGTAGGGCGCCGGCAACCGGACTACCCGGCTTTGCCTCGTCGCCAGATTTTTCGCCCGCGTTCCCTCGGCCCCAGATTAAATACGCTCCGCCCGCAAAGACCGCTAATACGACCACAATGATTGCTATTTTTTTCATATTTTTATTGATCTATAAATTTTCAATTAGTTAATTTTTATTGTCATTGCGAGCTTCTGAAAGAAGCGAAGCAATCTCACGAACATAAATCTTCGCTTAAATCCCGCCACTGGGAATTAAATTTATTTATTAATTCTATTTTCTTTTTTCTAGAACCGCTTTTAATTTGTTTTTCTCTGACGATGGCATCATTAATATTATTAAATACTTCATAATAAACTAATTTATCAACTTTATATTTAGCGGAAAAACTTATTTTATCATTTTGATTTTTGTGCTGGTAATTCCTATTTAATAAATTATTGGTAACTCCAACATATAAAACTAAATTCCATTTGTTAGTATTGATGTAAACATAATAATATCTTTCATGCATATCGCTTATAGTTATTCGTGAGATTGCTTCGCCGCCGGCTGGCGGCTCGCAATGACAGTCAATAAATCCTTACTGTCCGGCCGCGGGTGCCGGTTCTACGGGCGTAGTTTCAGCCGTCGGTGTGGGCTCAGGCATGACCACTGGTTCAGGCGCAGCTTGTCCAGAGCTTGTCGAGGGAGGCACAGGCAGTTCAATAATATCCACGGTCGCGGGTTCGGGGATAACCGGCATTTCAACCGGGCCGGGCGTTGGTGTCGGCGTTGGTTCAACCGCTGGCGGCGAGCCATCCTGTCCTGAATCCGCCGCAGTTGACGAGGCCGCGCTATCTAACGGTTCAGTCGGCGGACTGAATATTTCCGGATGTTCGGCCACATATTCATTATATATACGGGTTAAATTATCCGCGCCGCTCGTTGGCGGGGTATCGGTTCTATTCTCGGGCAAAACCGGCAAGTTAAAATTTTCCGGCGCCGGCAACTCTCGCTTCACCACCGGCTCATAGCCGGGGAAAACTTTAGCCGCCAAATCCAGCGTGCGGCCGATTAAGCCGGTATAGGCCGTCACTGCCATCCGCTTTTGTTCGCCCCGCGACTGGGCTCGGCTCTTTTCCCGCTTCAGTTCCCGCGTTCTGGCTTCATAATGCTTGGCCAAAAATTTGGCCAAATAAACGCCGAGATCTTCTTTAATTTTCCGGCTGACTTTCTGCGTGCGCTGGCTTAGCTGGTATTGCCAGACTCCGTCCGCCAGAGTTAAATCCAAAAAACTATAGGTTAGGTAATAATACTTCTCGTCTTGCTCCAAGTTTTCAATCTTAAAATCCATATTAAACGAGTCCAAATCAACCGCTAAGAGAGCCGTGTTGTCAACGCCCTGGACGGAGGTTTTTTTTTGTCCGATCGTTTCCGTCCCGGCCGCTAAAGCGCCACCGCCCAAGATTAAAACCAGCGCCAAAATAATTACCGTGGCGTTATTGTATTTGATGAAATGGAGAATTTTATTCAGCATATTGATTTAGTTAAAGGTTATAAAGTTCATAATGTATTTTTACTTTAACACTGACAGGTAATTTTTCAGCATGAAGATGGAGTCGGCTTTTAGATGATTTCTGACCCAGGTTTTTTCTTTTTCGCCCTCAATCAGCTCGCCCAGTCCCTGTAAAATTTGACCATCTTTCACTTTTTCTATGAACGCTAAGCAATCAGCCAAGTATTCTTTAGTGTTTTTGCCGGTTCTTTCCCTAATCACTTCGGCGTTAATATCCCAATTATTTTCGGCAAAATAGTGGATATCATAGATGTCTCTCACGGCGGTTTCTTTTCTCAAAGTCAAAGCCGAGAGCTTGCCGGCAAACAGGTAGTCCTTTTTAGCGGCCAGCATGGCCAGACCGAGATATTCTTTTAGCTCGTAGCGGTCTCTGATATTGGCTGCCGACTTTCTAACATTGATCTCAACCTTGATATTGCGATCGCCGCCGCCGTAGGAGAGCAAGGCAAAAACCGTGAATCTTTTGATGTATTTATCTTTAATTTGTCCGTATTTGTTCATAATGCTTACCAGCTTTTCAAAAACTAACTTTTGATTTTCTTCGCTTATCAAGAGCAGATCAAAATCCAAATCTACCGAAAATCTCGGCAGCCGGTAGAATAAATAAGCACAGGTGCCGCCCTTGAATCCAAGAAGCGAACTAATCGTGACATCGGTATAGATGTCTTTTAGAATCCGGCCCATTATTAATTGATGTTTTTCTTTATTCAACATATTTTTTTTGATAATTTTTTCGATATTTATTCAATCGTTTTATCAATTGCCGGTTGTCATAAATCTTCACCATCTGATCGCACTTTTCCCAGTTAATTGGTTTCAGATTATCAAAGTAGTAATTCGGAAATAAATAAATCATATCCAAAAAAGCTCTTTCCGGGGTAGCGGCGCTGTAGTTATTATCGCTCGCGATGCCGGTGGAATTAAACAAAACCACATCTTTCAGTTTTCTGAAAGTAAATGCGTATTTGTCCATAGTCATAGTTTTTGGCCATTTGGCAACCGCGAAGATCGTATCATAATGCTGGAAAATTATGCCGGCTTCCCGCAGGACTGTCTCAAAGCTGATATAAGATGGAGTGTAGATGCTAGTTGCCAATTCTTTCGGATTGTAGTTTTTATCTTTGGCAAAAACTCCTCTGGTTAATCGGATTAACGCGCCTTGCTTAACATAATAACCAATCTTAGATTTAAGATTACGCGGATTGGTTTCTTCCCAAAGTAAAGCCAAATCCTTTATAGTTAGGATAGTTTTAGTGGATTGATACAATTTGGCGATTAAATTGTCCATAGGCATATGTTTGGCGGAAGTAATGAATAATCTTACTTCCATTGTATATTATTAATAAATTACCGTCAACTGCCTGATTTTGACTGGGGCTTTTTTTATTTTACTTCGCGCATCTAAAGCCAATTTCAACCGACTGTTCCGCCGGACTATGCGATAAATCCAGGCCGTAAATTCCGCCCCAGCCGCGGACGAACCCGCGCAAGCCGTTACCGCTGCCCACGAAAATTTTGCCTATATTATTAGTCTGATCGGTTAAGTAATAATCCGGCGCGATGTTCAAACCCTTAAAGTCTGACACTGCACTATATTCAAACCAATCATCAGCCGACGGCGTTACCGGCAGGCCGGCCGAGGTGATGTTTTGGTTGGTCCACTCGGCTACGCGGCCTGCCAGATTATTTATGACATTATCATTGGTTAATTTAAATCCCCCTGCGCCCCCTTTGTTAAAGGGGGTAGTCGAAGCCCCCGGCGCTGAACTTGTCGAAGCCAGTTGCATACCGGGTGTAACCGCGTCAGTATCATTCTCCGCCACCTGCAAAATATTTTCCGCGATAGTCAGCCATTCGTTTTCACCGATTAAATGATAGCCGGCGCCCAGGGTTTGGCAGGCCACTTGCGCTTGGCCTTGCGACACACCGGTCCACACCATATTTATGCCCCCTTTAACAAAGGGGGTAGGGGGATTTAATCCATCTCCGGCCGCCAAATCATTCATAACGCAGAAGCCGGGCAAGGTGCCATATTTAGCCGAACCCGGCGCCCAAACCAAGCCCTCGCCGCAATAACCCTCAAACGCTCCGGCCACGACTTTGCCTTCAACACCTAAGTCGGCCCTGGTTTCATCCACGGCCGCGTCCAGCGCGTTAGAGCAATGGCCGCCGCTACATAACATAATTCGGCCGTCTACTAGCAGCGACCCCATAATCTTAACCTCGCCCGAATCGGCGATGTTCATAACGCTAACACCGTTAGTCTGAAAATCCGCCACATCTCCGCCGCCCTGCTGATTAACCACGAAGGCGGTTTGCGTTGAACTGGCCGAAATTTCTGTCGGGTCAATTATTTGCACCAACCCCCCTTCATCCCCCCTTTCAATCTTAATATTTTCCACCAAAGCCGTGGTGCTGGCCAGCAAATTGTCACGCTGGAGCCAAGCCGAGCGCAGGGACAATAGCTCATTATTTATTCCGGCGATTGAATTGTTATTCTGAAGCGTGGCGGAACGGAGCGCAAGAATCTGATTATCCAAACTGCTGATCACGCCATTAACCCCGTCTAATTTTATCGTTAAGGCCACGTCTAATTTCCCGGCTTCTTCTTGCGCGATCTTTTGGATCTTCGGATCCAAATTTAAATTGCTAACCGCGTCGGCGATCAGCCGCTGGACTTCATCTTCAATCTTCATCTCCGCCACTCTCTCCACCACTAATTGCTCAACCTCTTCCACGGCCAAAGATTTATTACGCCGCGAAATTAAAACTTTAATTTTACCTTGGCCTGCCTTTAACGGTTCTAAGGCCACGCCCACGGTAGAATCGCCGCCATCGGCGCGCATGGCATAGCCGGGCGTGGACGAAGCGCTAGTCAATGAATCGCCCACCTTAATAACGCCGTTTTCGGCCGAAACGAAAGCGTCAACCTGGCCGAGCAGGCCGATCATAGCGTAATGCGCCGGATCATTTCTCACCGCAACCGAATTATTGCCCACGATTGACGGCTTAGTGGAAACTATGCCCATGACATTATTATCATGGCCGCGCTGGCATTTTTTAACCGCATTCGGCTCAATTAAATCAATACAAACCGTTTCCCCGGACTTTAAATCAATGTCCGCGGTATAGAAATATTCGGCGTAGTCCGCGCCGGCGCCGGAATAAGCGCCGTCCGCGTAAGTTCGTCCGTAAGAATCAACTTTAAAGATTAGGCCGGAAGTGGAAGTGGAGACAGTAAAAACATCGCGCAAGGCGGTGGTTTCATCCACTACGGCCAATTTTGAATAAGGGCTGGTAGTACCAATGCCGACAAAGGGTCCGCTGGCTAAGCCGCCAGAGCCGTTAGCAGTGCCGTAAATAGTTAAGGTGGAAGTGCCGGCCAGATAAGCCGTGTAGCTTTCCACCGTACCGGCCGTGGCCGCGGAAAGCGGCAGGTCAACCCAGGAAACCGCGCCGGCATCGGTTTCAAAATTCAGATTGCCGGTTTCCAGCGCGCCGATGGAAGTAATGGCCGATGAGTAGTCATAGACCAAAGCGCCGGAGCCGATATTCATGCCGCCGGCGAAGGTAGAAGTCGCGGTCGTTGAGGTGGCATGGAAGTATTCAGCGACCACCGGGCCAACCACGCTTAATTTAGCGTAGGGAGTAGAAGTCCCAATCCCCAATCTCGTATTAGTATTATCCCAAGCAAACAGAGAGTTATTAGATAAAGAAGTCGCGCCAGTCCAGAAGGCAACCGTATTAGCAGCTCCGCCTGATACTCCGGCGCCTCCCCCGCCCACACAAACGCCGTTAACCGCAAAACATCCGGTCCTTAGATCGATTCCGCTACCAAAGGTGGAAGTTGCCGTAGCTGAAATGTTTATTGTATTTGCTCCAGTATTGCCTAGAGATAAAAGCGTACCAGGACTCGTCGTCCCGATGCCGACGTTGCCGGTTGTATCTATTGTCAGCCTGTCGTTCGTGCCTAAAGCCGAGGACGAAGCAATCTTAAACTTGCTGCCGTCAGAATAGTCAGTCCCCATAGTCCACATGGTCGCCGTGGAATTGCCAAAAGTCAGGGCGGTGTCGGCTGCCGCCTGATACAGAGATAGAATGCTGTTAGGAGTGGTCGTCCCGATGCCGACGTTGCCTGCTGTTGTAATATACAGACTATTTGCCGTTGCCGCTTGATTGACCACCAGAGCCGCGTTGTTGCCGACGGATAAACCGCCGGCGAAGGTGGAAGTCGCGGTCGTGCTCGTCGCCGTTAAGTACGCCACCGTGGGCGAAGTGGAAGAAGTCAGCGTGGCGCCGTCAGAGTGCAGCCAGCCCTGGCCGAAAGAAGTCTGGCCGGTGCCGCCTGATGTAACGGCCAGAGTGCCTGAAATGGTGGCCAGCGTGGTAGTGGCGGTCCAGGTGGGTACGCCGCTAGATAGGGCCAGCACATAGCCGTCCGTGGTATTAGATAATCCGCTAATGGCATTAGTATTAGAAAAATAGGCCAATTGGTTGGTTGAGCCGGTATAGAGAGAGGAAGTGGCGATGGAGAGTGTCGGAGCGGAACCGAGCACTGACCAGGTGCCGCCACCCGTGAGGCCGAGATTGAATGTCGGCGTGGTGGTGGCCACAGTCTGGACTGCGCCGGCGCCCGCTCCGTAGAGCAGCTGACTTGAAGTAAACGAGGTCTGCCCAGTGCCGCCGCCGGCCACGGTTAGGGTGCCGGACAGGGTTGGCGCGAAAGTAAAAGCGCCGGCCGTATTAGTAATATTTAAACCGATAGTCTGGCCGTTAGTGGTTTGAGTGGAGGTGGCGAAAGTGATAGCGCCAAGCTGGGCCGCGCCATAGGTTTGCTGGATGGTGGTGGTGGCTAAAGCGGTGGAGATGGTAATGGCGCCGGTTGATCCGCTAGTGATGAGCGGGTAGGTGGCGGCCAGGGAGGCCACGCCGTTCTGGATGGAGGAAGTGGCCACCCAGGTGGGTACGCCGCCAGTGTACATGAGCACCTGGCCAGGCGTACCTTCGGAAGTGGTGGCGATTCTGTTGGCGCCGTTGCCCAGGAGAATAACGTTTGAATACAAGTTAGTCCAGCCCGTGCCGCCGTAAACTACGCCGATAGAAGTGGTGGCCGAAACTAGGCCGGCGTTGGCCTGGAGCGGGCCGTTTAGGCTGGTGGCCAGTTGCAGACCGCTGGTTCCGGAAACCGTCAGCGCTGTTGTTGAAGCGTATGGGAAGGTGGAGGCGGCCGAAGAAGTGGCCGTAAAATATGAAGCTCGGACAAAATTGTCAAACGAACCAATCCCGGCCACCGAGAGCTTCCAGTTGGGCGAGGTGGTGCCCAGGCCCAGGTTGCCGGCGCTGTCAATTCTTAACCTTTCCGTCAGAGAACCGGTGGTGTTTTTAGTTTCAAAGGCCAGGTAAGAAGCCGGCGAAGTGGTGGAGGTATTGGTTAGGCCAGACAGGATTCTGGCGGTGGAAGTGGCGCTGCCGCCAGTGTCTTCGGCGTTAAAGAGAATGGCCGAACCGATGCCGGCCAAACCGCCGGAGGCCGAGGACAAGTGTTCTAAGGTCAAGAGATTATTAACTGACGACGAAGCCGTGTCGCTGGCCGAGACGGTCAGAGACGAAGTGGCCGTAATTAAAGAGCCGGTAAAGCCGCCGTAAGCGGTTAAAGAGCCGTCGAACAAACCCGAACCGGCCACGGCCAGCTTGGCGCCAGGCGAAGTGGTGCCGATGCCGATGTTACCGCTGGAATTGATGTAAAGAGAGTTGGCCGTTGCCGCTTGATTGACCACCAGAGCCGCGTTGTTGCCGACGGATAAACCGCCGGCGAAGGTGGAAGTCGCGGTCGTGCTCGTCGCCGTTAAGTACGCCACCGTGGGCGAAGTGGAAGAAGTC
>Ga0209212_1005849_pt1 | contig 14419 bp, 21 predicted proteins | sample RifGroC2_FD_183996 | JGI IMG/M metagenome (GOLD analysis project Ga0209212, IMG submission 183996) | Groundwater microbial communities from Rifle, Colorado, USA - Groundwater C2 (SPAdes) (version 2) | ecosystem: Environmental > Aquatic > Deep subsurface > Groundwater | place: Rifle, Colorado... | reverse complement strand
TAGCTCAGTTGGTTAGAGCGCAGCATTCATAATGCTGATGTCCCAGGTTCAAGTCCCGGTGTAGCCACCAGACAAAACAAGGGGTTAGCGAAAGCTAGCCCCTTTTTTGTTTGTGCCGGTGACTACGAAGTGACTACTCCCTGTCTACAGACGAAATCCTGTTACCCCCGCCCGCTCCAGGGATCGATCAACGCCACTCCCAACGGCTCGAAATGACGGGTATTGCGAGTCGCGATGACTGCATCGTGTAGCCGTCCAATCGCAGCGATCTGCGCATCTGCCATATCTACTATCCGACCCTTCGCTTCGGTCGCGGCGGCTATCTCTGCGTAGTGGACGGCTGCGTCTGCATCGAACGGCAAGATACTGCCGGCGAAATCTTCGTCAAACATGGCCGAGGCTATGTCGAGCAGCCCTTGTTTGCGCTTGCCGTCCGGCATTCTGGCAATGCCATAAAGAATCTCAGCGACGGTGATCGCACTGATCGCTAACTCGCTCGCCGGCTGGGCGTCGACCCACTCAAGTACTTGCGGTGCTGGCTTGGCTCGCATGAGCTCGGACAGCACATTGGTATCAAGCAGGATCATTCATCGAAGCTCGCTGCTCGGGCCTTATCTTTTCGCTCAGGCAAGGCGAGATCCGCACCGCCGACCGTAGCAAAACGGGAGTGAATGCGAGTACCCAGCCCGCCACGCTTTTCCTGACGCGACAGGGCTTGCCGAATGATGATTCGGGCTTCTTCTTCCATCGAGCGCCCATGACTAGCAGCTACAACGCGCAGCTGCGCCTTCAGGTCGTCGTCAAGGTTTCGGATCGTAATGCTGGCCATAGAACCTCCGAATGAATCCAATGCAATCATTGATAGCATACTTGCAGAAATGTTAAACGGATACCACGGCATAGCCGCTTTGGATAAGTGGAGATAGGCGAAGCGCAGATTCCAGATGATCCGGCGACAGGTGCGCGTAGCGCATGGTCATCGTGATCGATGAGTGTCCCAGGATTCGCTGCAAGCCGAGAATGTCACCACCGGCCATCATGTAATGACTCGCGAACGTGTGGCGTAGGATGTGAGTCATCTGGCCCGGTGTGTCGAAGCCGCAACGCTTGTAGGCACACCGGAAAGCCGACCGGCAGGGCATAAATAGCCGACCGTTTCCAGGCATACCCACCTTCAACGCCAGATCCTCAACATCCTTTGGAATCGGTACGGATCTCGACTGGCGATTCTTGGTGCGATGGTAATGAGCCTTGCCACCGTATATCGCGGCGCGGGTCAGCGACTCGGCTTCATCCCAGCGGGCACCGGTAGCCAAGCAGAGCAGGGCGACGGGGTAGGTGTGATTGTTGGTGGAGCGCTTGCACTCTTCGAGCAGCTGGCGGATCTGCGGCAGGGTGAGAAAGGTCAGCTCTACCTGATCGGTCTTGATCTGTCGGACATTCGCGAGCGGGTTCTTTCCTACCCAGGCACCGAGCCGGATCAGCTCCGAGAACACGGCGGACAGGTAGCGTTGCTCATGGTTGACGGTATGTGGCGACGCCACTTTCAACCGCTGTTGCCGATACCGCGCCCACGCCAGTGCGTCGAAGGACGAGGCGAGTGGATCGCCAAGCCGTTTCGCGATCGCCAGCGTTCTCGACAGGCGTGTCTTCTCGTCTTTGAGCGTGCAGCCGTGCAGCTGATGCCATAGATTCACCAGATCCGACAGCCGATCATCCAGCGGTCGCCCGGTTAGCGTCAGGCTCTTGAAGAAGTCCGTTTCGTATCGCTGGGCAGCGGCCTTGGTCAGAAAGCCTTTCTTGCGGATACGGCGTCCGCTTCTCCCGTTTTCGTAGAAGTCAGCCGTCCAGGTCTTACCGTCCTTGCGTGCCGTCATACAGCGCGACCCCATCGCACATGCCGTTCCTGGAGCAGGTTCTTGATGTGCTTGTACAGGTCCCGCTCTGTCATATCCTTCGAGGCGTAGTGGTCACGAATCACCGGCCAGCATTCCCATTCCTTCAGTCGATCAAATGCGGTCTTAGCGCCCACTCGCTCCCTTGCCAGCAGGCTTACGAAGTTTCCCAGGAACAGCTCCACGTTCTTGCCCGAGAAGCCCCGAGAGGTCTTGTAGTAGCGCTTGTATTCGGTTTCATCGACTAGTGAATCGACCGGCACATCGACACGAATATCGTCGCGGATCAGCGTCCAGATGGGCTCGAAATAGCCGGGGCGGGCGAGCAGCTTGAATTGACCCAGCCCGTAGCGCCACAGACCGTCCAGATGGGCTGAGAAGGCGGCATAGGAGTCCGTTTCGAGGGCTTTGCCGGTCTTCGCATCAATTGAGCCGCTGGCGAATTGTTGGATCACCGAATGGTGATAGCGAAGCTCGATCCGCCACACGTCCGCTTCTGGATCGTAGTTTTCGGGATCGGCCGGATCGAACGAATCCCGGCGACGCCAGATGCTTTCACAGAAGTCGAGCTTATCGGTTGCGCGGGCCTGTTCAGTCTTGTTGTAGATACACAGCTGGACGCCACCAGCGGAACCGAACATGGACGTTTCACCACGACCGTAGACGCTGGACTTGGTGGCCCACTCGATCTGGTTGATACCTGTGATATCTCGGTGCGTCCTGGCGCGACAGTGCAGGCGAGCTACCAGATCCACTGGCGGTTGCCAGCCTTGAAGATCCAACGCCAGATGGACGGCGCACTGGTTTCGTTCGCGGTGGGTCATCACGGCTGCGGCGTAATAGTCCATGCGCTCTTGCAGGCGCTCAGGCGACAACGCGTCGATGGCGTGCGGTGACACTTCGATTTTCAGGTGTGGACCGATCTGTTCCAGCTTCGCGTTGAAATTCTTGATGAGCAGGATGAAACCAAGATCAGCGTTCTGGAGCTTGTACTGGTACCCCGAGTCCCGACCTACACGACCGGCATGCCAGAACTCGCCAGCGAACTGGACCATTGCGCCCGGTTTCTCAAACAGCGCCATGATCTCGGGACGGATCAGTCCGCGGTACAGCTGGCGGACCGTATCGACGCCGCAACGCAGCAAGCGGACCTTGGATAGATCGACTATCCGAGCGGTGCCCGGGTCGACGAATAGTCTGCTTTGCGAGTCTTCCAACCCGGTCATGAGGTCGATTCGTTTGAAGTCCTTATTGGCCATTCCGTTTTCCCCTTTACTCTGGATTACTGTGGTTGCTTAGTAGTGGTTATCTGACGTGTTACAGGGACGTCAGCGGGGCGCCGCCGCGCCGACGCCGGCGCCCGATGCGCTACGCTGGCGACCGCCGGCGTCTGGCTCGCGGCGCGTAGAACTGAGCGACGCCACTGGATCAATCACGCTGGTAACCGCACCTCGCCCCGTCCAGGGCGTGATGCGTTCGCCGTCGATGTCGCAGTACATATCCATCTGTCCGGCGAAGAAGCGGCACTCCCCGAGCGGTACAACGCGGGTCAATCCGCTGTTCGAAACGAGGACTACGCGGGCGGTCTTGCTCACTGGCTTGGCGTTTCCGGTGTTCTGCCAGTAGATCCCGTCTGGCTCCGGCTCCTGGGACGCAGGTGGTCGCCATGAGCCCACGGGGGCCATGACGTAGCCACCCACGCGCCATGTCATCGACATGACCGGCCCTTCGGGTTTGCTGTAAACGGCGGTAGCGGCACGGGAGGTGCGCGACGGTGCGGGCTGGGGTTCAGGCGCTGCCACAGGCGCAGGCTCGGGTGGTTTGGGTACGACCGGCGTGCTGAAGAACGAGCGCACGCCCATCACGCCGAAGACACCGCAGATGGTGACGATGCCGATCAGCCCCCACAGGCCCCAGGAGCGCAGCAGCGAGGCGCGCCCATCGGCCTTGGATTCATCACCCACATCGCCCGTGGCCGATTGCGTGGCCGACTTGTAGTAGCACCACACGGTGGGCTTGAAGGTCCCGGCGGTCTGTCGCAGCAGGGCGGTTTTCGGTGGCCGCTGGCCCTTGGCGGCGCCTCGGTAGATATCGACCCGGTAGTACTTCTTGGACTTCTTGACGATGCGGTAGGTGGTTTCGACCAGCAGGGTGACCCAGGTGGCGATCTGCTCCAGATCCTGGGTGACCAGCACCACGCGCATGGACTGGCCCTTTTCATCGACCCGGTGCCGGTGCTCGGCCAACAGCGCCTTGTCTTCGAGTGCTGCCGCGTTGGTCTTCTGCCCCTTGGGCCAGCGGCGCCAGAGTTCGTCGAGAACCAGCACGCAGCCGTTGGGGGCCAGCTCGGAAAGATCGCGGCGCTCGAACCAGTCTGCCGGTAGCTGGGCGATGGTGCCGCCGAACTCGGCCAGCAACGCATCGACCTCGAGCGGGATATTGGTCACCACATGCCGGCCCTGTTTCAGGCTGGGGATGATGACGTGCTCAACGACTCCGTAGGTTTTGCCATGGCCGGGCATGCCGGTGTATGCGTCGATGGCCATAGGTCACCCGATGATTGGCAGACGGCGGATGACGAAGCGGATCAGGTACGCCAGCAGCACCGTGGTGACGCCGAAGTCGAGCCGGAACATGGAGGCGAAGAACTGCACCTCTGACGGGATCGACTGCATAGCGCCGCCGGCCTGGTAGAAGAAGTCCGGCACCGGAATGGCATTGAAGAACGAGACGATGCCTTCGGACAGTTGGAAGAAGATCCACTGCGGCAGGGTTTCGATGAAGTCGATAACTGAGTCGAAGGCATCCTGGAGCCATTTGAATATCTGGGCGGGGAACGCCCACACCCAATCAATGAAACGACCTAGCTTCTCAAGCATGGCGGCACCTCACGAGGACAGGACGATACGAACGCCCAGCAGGCACCAGACGGCCAGCATGAGCGCGGAGAAGATTCCGGAGATCTCGCCCCACAGGGCGCAATGACCATCGAAGGTGATCGGCTTGCCGAACAAGGTCACCGTTCCGGATGGGCAGGCACCGGAGCCGGACGGAAAGGAAATGGCACCGACCGCGCTGCCCAGGGGCGAATTGCGGATGCCATCGAAGACGCGGGACAGGGATTCGTCGAACCCCGGCACTTTGTCGGCGCCGTCGAAGTAGCTCGGTGCGACGAACGAGCAGTCACCACCATCGCAGAAGCCAGGGCCGGAGCCTTCGCCTTCTTCGTCCTCGCCTTCGCCATCACCAGTACCGGTGCCACCATCGCCACCGCCCGAGCTGCCGCCGTCACCATCACCCGAACCATCGCCGGAGCCGTCGCCATCACCCGACCCGCCATCGGAACCGCCATCAGAACCGCCCCCGCCTGAACCACCATCACCCGAGCCATCGTCGGGGTCAGTGGGATCGGTTGGGTCCGTTGGGTCGGTCGGGTCCGGATCAGGATCTGGCGGGGTATCCGGGGAGCAGAATGTGCCGTTGTAGGTGTAGCCCTCGGGGCACTTGTCGCCATCCTCGGGTGGCGGTGTGTCATCCGGATCCTGGGTATCGCCCTCGGACGGGTTGCCGGGCGTTTGCAGCGTGCTTTCGTTGCACTCGATGCCGTTGCCGGTATAGGCGTAAACGCCGAATACACCAGGCGGGTTGCCGCTGGTGTAGACGTAGACGTTGGAGGCGGCGGTGTAGGTGAAGGCGTACTGGCAACCGTTACCGCAGACCGAGCCCGGAGGGTCAATGGTCGGCTGGCCCACAGCGGCCTTCATCAGATGTTCGTGGCTGACGGTCTGGCCGTTGGTGGCTTCGCACTGCTTGGGCTGAGGAATATCGACACACCGACCGGCGTCCCAATCCCATTGCTGGGCATTGGTGCAGCTGATGGCATAGCGGAGCGTTTGAAACAGAACAGGGCCGTTGTACTGATGGCAGTTGTATCGCGTGTCATCGACCTTGCTGACGTAGCTGACGTTGGTATTTGCCGCCTTGCACGATTCAAGCGGCGTTGGCTTGGGTATGCCGCCCGAGTAGTTGGCCCGCCAGAAGAACTCGTCTGCTGCCGCTGTTTGCATGGACAGCAACGAGAAAAATAGCAGCAACAAGCTGCATATGCGGCCTTGAGCTTTCATCCCTACCACCTCGAAAAGATCGCGTAAGCGCAGGCCGATCCGATGCAGAAGAAGGCGAACTCCCAGAGCGCTTGCATGGCTACCTCGCTAAGAGAAAGGCCGGCACTAGGCCGGCCCGGGTTGCTGGTGAGCGTTACGAACGCAGGAAGCCGAGGACGACGCGGGCACCCTTGATGCCGGCATAAACCGCTGCCAGCAGGGCTGCGACGGCGAGGACACCGGTTGCGATGGTCGAGAAGTCCACGCCATCGGTCAGGGTGCTGTAGTCCCAGCCGGCGGCGTGGGAGGCAGACGCCGCGATGGCGAAGGGAACGGCGAGGGCCAGATCGCGGGAGACGCGTTTGAGGTTTTGCATGGTGGTCACTCCAAATGGGTTTTCAGGCGTGCTTGAGGAAGTCGAGAACGGCCTTACAGCCGATGCCGATCAACAGCACAGTGGTTACGAGGGTGAATCCGATCCCGAACACCTGGGCCAATACGGCAGGGTCCAGCTGGCTCGGGTCGAACTGTTCTGGAAGCTGGATCAGGACCCAGCCCCCGGAACACAGGGGCGCCCCGCCTGCATCGACCGAGACGGTGCCGTCGCAGGTGAGCGCGTAAGTCATTCGCCGGCCTCAAGGTCGGCGGTTTGTTCGGAGGGTTCGCAGTCAGGGCAGACGGCGAAGTGGGGCGGCAGGCTGAGGTCGGGCAGTAGGTCGCTTTGCGGCGCGGGCAGCGCCATGAGCTTGCCCATGTCGTTGCCGCAGCAGTCGCAGTACACCCGGTCATCGATCAGCATGGCCGCCCCTCCCGGTTAGTTCGCTTTGGCCGGTTCCGGCTGGGTGCCGGATGGCTTGGCGGTTGGGGTCGGTTGCTGGGTGGGCTTGGCGGCCTGGGTGGCGGGCTTCACCGATTCCAAGTGCAGGCAGAGATTGTTGCCCTTCTGTTTGCCGGCTCGGGCAACCTCGAAGTGGATGCGGACGGTTTCCAGCGGTTCGAAGTTGGCGCCGGAGGCGAACACTTCGTCGGCCACTTCCAGGGGAACATCCATGCTGACGATGGACAGGCCGTTTTCGGTCTGGCCGTCCGGCTCATCGCCATAGAAGACTTTGACGATCTTTACTTCGCTGCCGTTTTGGCTGAAGGCGAGTTTCTGAGTGCCGAGAAATGCAACTTCCATAGTCGAACGTGCCATCTTGTGTTTCCTCTCTCTAGTTGCGCTTTATTGCGCGGCTTTGCTTTCTGCAGGCCGAGCGATCCCGAACCGGTGAACTCGCAAGTTCGCCGAGGTGATCTGTTACTTGGCCTACCGGTTAAAACTTCGCGTTGTGCGTGTTCTCTAGTTGGTTAACACCAAGGGCTTTGCCCTTGTCATCCCACTCTTGCCGCCGAGGGCTCGGGAGCGCGGGGCGGTGAAGCTGCCCCACACTCACGAGCGGAGGCTGTTTCTGTTCGTGCAGGGTCAAGGGTGCGCTCCGCCCGTGCTTCCGTTCGCCGGATCGGTGAAGCGTGATCCGACGAGCCGGGAGCGCGGCCCTGGACCTGTTCGGCCTCGGTCGGGGTTTCGGCTAGAACGGAAACTGCTCGCTCGGCGCCGAGGTTGAATCTTGGTAAGCAACGCTCCACCACTTCGCGGGGCGCTCGGGTGGCGTGTGCTTCTCGCAGATATAGGCCGGTTCCACTTGCCACTCCGAGACCAGAGGCTTCCAGGTTCCACCGATGCAGCCCATTTGCAGCGTGCGAATCGGCCGCGCAGAGGCGGGGCGGCATTGGGCGCAGCGTGTGGACGGGGAGGGAGCGGGTTTCGCCATTTCGCGTCTGGACCAACAGACAGAGCAGTCGCAGTCCGGTGCGTGGGGAAGCCGGTTGTAGGCGCTCATGGTCGATAGCCTCATTCATCGGCGTAATCCCCCTGGCAGAACACCGACTTGCCCCGCTCGATGTCGCGGCGGATGCGGTGCAGGTTGATGACGCGACGGCGGCCGATCTTCACGGTCGGGAGGGTGTAGGTTTCCACCCAGCCGCGCACCACGTCTTCGGTGATCTGCTCGACGCCCATCATTTCCGCCAGCACGAGCTGCGTGCAGAACGGTGCCTCCCGGAAGCTGACGATCCGTTCGGCTTGGCCTTCGATGGTTAACCCCACTACACCAGACTGTTCCATAGCTTTTGCCCTATAATCATCCAATCGACCACTAAGTAATACTTACTAAGCTGAGCGCATTATGACTCATGCATTACTGAGTACAAGCTACTAAGTAGATCATTTTAGAATGATAAAAGAGCGGCTTATAAGCCTTTTTGATAGCAAGCGAACAAGTGTCTGGTTCGAGAAAGAAACCGGCATCGATCGGTATCGTTGGGGCAACATTCGCAACGGTAAGGCGCGCCTTTCCGACGCAGAGATCGAGGCTGTCGTGAAGGTGTTCCCGCAGTACGCTCTATGGCTTGTGACTGGTACCACTGCCCCCGAGTGTGGCCAGACAAGCCCTGAGTACGATGAGGCCAACCGAAACTTGACCAATCCGAACGCGGGATAGCGATCACACAGGAAGTAGCTAGGCGCTGGTATGCCCGAAGGAATGGAGTTTAGAAAAACGGAAGCCACGTCCTTTACGGAAGAAAAAAAATAATTTTGCCTGAAGTGCTTTATTTTTCAGCTATTGGAATGCATTGAGGAGATTTATGGATATTAAAGGACGTGTGCTTTGGGTCGTAAACAAACTTCCGGTCGTTGATGGCTTGGTGGAGCTTGAATGGCAGCACTTTTCAGACGCCGTAAAAGAGTTGTTCTTTACCGTGCTGTTATCTACGACACCGATTTGGCTTGGCGCTTTAGTTGCCTCGCTTATTGATGTGAGCACCGGAAATAACTCCGGGGTCTTTACTACATTTTTTTCTAACTTAGAGATTTCAGCAAAGAGTGGAGCGCTGATAATTTATGCCGCCGCTCTGATAGCGCCTGTGATTTATATTGCCGCAACAGATATCAAGACTGCCTCAGGAGCTAAAGTTTTCCCATCTAGGCCGTGGCATATATTATTTGCATTTTTAATTCAAGTAATTGGTAGTAGCTATTTCGTAATCCAGTCGCTTGGCAAGCAAATGAATGAAGATTACGCATATTCATTGTCAGCTTGGATATTTCCGATAACCCTATTAATGCTTCTCATAGCTTTTTGTTATAAGAATTTAATATACGATATAAACCCGACGCGGGAAATGGAGCAGTCAGAAAAAGATTTTCATAGAGGATATTCGCGCCATCGGAGGGCAGCAGAATGAAGCAGCTGAATATCATTGATGAAGCACTGTTCGACAGAACACTAGAAATCAGCTGCATTAGGATTACACAGCCCATTGGCGAGTTTTATATAGGCTCGATCAAGAGCAAAGCGCTTAAGGAAATTACTTTCTCTGATGTAAGGCGGATGGAGGGTGAGCGTGGCTTTGAAAGCTATCTTGGCATTCAGCGACCTCTGATACCTAGTAGAGTAAAAGAAATATCTGCTTATACTAAAACGATTGATGCCTGCTTCCCTACTGCAGTACTGCTCTCAATCAAAGGAAAATGTGCAGAGTTTGATCCTGCAAGAAATGTACTTACGCTAACTCCTTTCAGATCATCGGATGAAGATCTGGAACCCCACGTGCCATTCACCCAGCTTGCAAATGTAATCGACGGTCAGCATCGTATCGCAGGGTTGCATGATTACGATGGAGAAGATTTTGAGATCAATGTTTCTATTTTTATAGATATTGATGTCTCTACGGAGGCTTACCTGTTTTCGACAGTTAACTTGGCTCAGACTAAAGTAAACAAAAGTCTTGTATATGATCTCTTTGAATTGGCAACGAAGCGAAGCCCGCAGAAGCTATGCCATGAAATAGCTGTTACCTTGGATAAAGAGCCTGATAGCCCGTTTTTCAATCGCATAAAACGACTTGGCTCTGCACAGGCGCACAATCTACCTGGAAGCATCACGCAGGCTGCATTTGTGCAATCTCTAATAAAGTATCTTTCTGCCAATCCTATGAGGGATAGAGATCTTTATTTACGTGGCAAGGCCCCAATTCTCCATGATGGAGATCTGAATAAGTTGATTTTTAGGGAGTTCATGATCGAAGAGGCTGATTATGATCTAATCGATATATTGTGGGACTATTTCAGTGCCGTAAGAGATCGCTGGCCGCAGGCTTGGAATAGCCAAGATAAAGGAATAATCCTCAGTAAAACTAATGGTTTTATGGCTTTGATGAGATATCTTAAAGATTGCTATATCTTTTTGCGGAAGAAGAAGCCGGCTCGAGAGGATTTCGACAGGATTTTTCAGGCTATGGAGTTCTCAGATGATTACTTTAATACGGAGAATTTTAAACCTGGAACTAGCGGTGAATCAGCGCTCTATCGTTGCTTCCTTGAAAGCAGCGCTATAAGGCGCTAGGGCTGCCAGCATCTAATGGCGAGTTCTTGGTAAACACCCCGGAACTCGCTCTTTCCGGACAATACATTGCTGCGAGAAAGTACGATCTGCTCAAAGCCTTCGTACAATGAGACAATCGATTCATGATTTGCATTAAGTACTAGGACTTTTGCGCCTCGTTGCGTGGCGCGGACAACCGCATCGCGAAGGCGCACCTGATCTTCCCATCTAAACAGGTTTTCATTATATTTAATGAAGCCGTTATAGTTATGTTTCACGGTGTAAGGCGGATCGACAAAAACAAAGTCGTCCTGAGTTGCTGTATTTATAGTATCTTCGAAGTCGCCAGTCTTGAATTTGGCTCCCTTGAATAGTTTCGCAACGTGTGGGAATGAGTCGATATCTGCTAAGACATTACTTTTGGTTCCAATTGGAACATTAAATTTTCCCTTCAAATTAACTCTGTAAAGACCGTTCCAGCAAGTCCTATTTAGGTATAGTGTTCTTGCGGCTTGTTCAAAAGAAGTTTCGTAAGCAGTATCTCGGACCGAGTAATAGTAATCGGAGCAGTGATGTTTTTGATGTTCTCTCAGGATGTCTGCAACTTGTTCCCAGTCTTCCTGAATAGACATGTAAACGTTAATTAGCTCTGCATTTACATCTGAAAGTAAAGCTGAGGAAGGGGCTAAGTGGAAGTAAACAGCCGCTCCGCCAAGAAAAGGCTCAATATAATTTTCATAGTCGGCTGGAAATAGATAGCCAGCTGTCCTAATAAGCCATCGTTTTCCGCCGGCCCATTTAACAATTGGCTGAAGCTCCATGCTTTGCACCTGCGATAAAAATCGGAAATAATAGCTAATATAACATCGAATGTCTAGAGTTTTTCTTTGGTGTTAAGTGTCGCTAAGTTTTGGTAATTCAAGCATCGCCAGATAAGTTATCTATTTTAGTGGTGCTTAGATCTCATGGTGTAAATGAATACGGTGACTACTAAGTCCAGGAACTATGGAATACTTAGGTTTTATGGCTGTAGAGGTCATCCCGCCTCCTTGATTTATGGGGTTTTCTGGCTTAATAGGTCGCCCGACGAGTGATTCATAATGCCCCTCTCACCCGCTTAGCAGCATTCACTAGACATCCAAAGGCGCCTAGCCAAAGCTAGCCGCCTTTTTTCATTCCATCCGTTTGCTGTCCCGTTTACCGAGGTAAGCTATGCGTGACCGTTTTGATGAGATTCGTGCCGAGCGGGATGTTCGTTCCGTGGAGCCGGCCGTTTACAACCGTGATCCCCATGCCGGGCTGTGGAAGCAGATCGCGTTGGGAATTGTGGTGGGTTATCTGGCGTTGGGTGTTTTGAGCGCCGTGGGTTGGGCGGTGTTTGTGCGGTTTGCGTTGGGTAGTCTGCAGATTGCGGTGCCGTGAAGGTTGGGGCGATAGTTGGCGAGCAGATTCTTGTGAAGGCCGCGGTATCAGCGGCCTGTGGCGCCTTAGGTAGCCGTTGACGCTATCCGTTGTGCGGCGCAGAATCGGCGCCATTTCGCGGGGAGCCATCCTCCGCTAGCGGTTTTTCTTTGGTGTCTTAAGGGCGTGTGATGAATACGTTGCTGTCTGCGGTCTCGGTGATCGTTTGTGTGTTGGCAATCAGTGCGGGTGTGATGCTCGATGTTCGGCACAAGCCGAGCGACGAGGCGAAGCGGGTGTATACCGCGGAGCGGGTGAACGAGATTCTGCGGCGTAATACGAAGCAGGGCTGAGCCGAGAGGCGAAGCAATAGAAGAAGAGGCGGCCCGAGGGTCGCCTTTTTTTATGCCCGGAAAAAAGCCGGGCGCGGGGCCCGGCGAAGTCCAACGAGGAGAGGTGCTGCGGCGTGGTGCTTACCAGAGCGGCAGGCTGTAGCTGACGATGAAGCGGTTCTCGTCCAGGTCGCTCTGGAAGTTGCTTCGCGTGGTGGCGTTGCGCAGCTTGAAGCCGAGGTTCTTCAGCGGGCCGCTCTGGATGACGTAGGCGATGTCGGTGTTGCGCTCCCAGGTCTTGCCTTCGCTGGCGCCGGCGCCACGGTCGACGTTGTCACCGGAGACGTAGCGGGTCATCAGGCTCAGCCCGGGAATGCCCATGGCGGCGAAGTCGTAGTCGTAGCGGACCTGCCAGGAACGCTCGTCCTGGTTACCGAAGTCGTTGATCTGCAGCAGGTTGATCAACGCGTTATCGCCACCGGCGACGTAGGCGAAACCGGTATCGCCGCTCATGTGCTGGTAACCGCCGGTGAAGGCGTGACCGCCATGCTTGTAGGTGAACAGCGCGCCGAAGGCGTCGTTGTCGACGTTGCTGCCGCCATCGTCGGTGGAGCGTACATAGCGCAGGTCGGTCTTGAAGCTCTGCGACTCGCCGATCGGCAGCACATGGGCCAGGCTGAGGTTGTGCTGGTCGTAGATGCCGTCCAGTCCACCGTAGTAGTAGCTGGTGGCCAATTGTGGCGACCAGTCGTAGCGCCCGCCGGCGAAGAGGAACTCGTCGCTCGTCGTATTGCTGCCAAAGGTAATGTTGCGCAGCCCGCCATTGAACACCGTCATCTCTTCGTAGTTGGAAGAGTCGCGGTAGCTGGTGCGATCCAGCATGCCGAGATCCAGCGTGAGGCCTTCGACGTCCTTGCTCTGCAGCCAGGCGCCGCGATAGATGTTCGGCAGCAGGCGGCTGTCGTTGCGCATCAGCACCGGAATCACCGGTTGCAGGGTACCCACGTGCAGCGTGGTGGCGGACAGCTTGGCCTTCGCCGTCAGGCCTGCCGTGCCGTAGTCGTCCGCCGGTTCACCGGAAGCCGAGCGTGGCAGGAGGCCGGTGCCGCCGCGACCGGAGCCGGAGTCGAGCTTGACGCCGAGCAGGCCGATGGCATCCAGACCGAAGCCGACCGGCCCTTCGGTGTAGCCGGATTCCATTTTCAGGATGAAGCCCTGGGCCCACTCCTCGGCCTTGGACTGGCCGTCTCCCGAACGGAAGTCGCGGTTCATGTAGAAGTTGCGCAGTTCGACAGCGGCCTTGCTGTCTTCGATGAAGGCGGCCGAAGCCGTGGTGGACATGCCCAGGATGGCCGCGGCCAAGCTGGAAAGCAGGAAGGTTCGGCTTGCTGGTATCAGTTGCATAGCTTTCTCTCTTGTTGTTGTGATCGTTGATGCAGCTGTTGAGCCCGACTGCCAACTGCCCGGGCTCGGATTACCACTTCATGCGGTAATGCGGTGTCGCGCTCAGCGCGCGGTGCTTCTGGGCACGCGGCCCAGCAGGTAGAACTCGTCGTTGGGCGGGGTGCGCGCCATGGACACCAGCCGGTTGGAGAGGCCGAACAGCCCGGCGATGGCGCCGATGTCCCAGATGTCGTCGAGGCTGAAACCCTGGGCCTCCAGCCGCGCTTGCCAGGCGTCGTCCAGCACGCCGCGCCCGGCGGCCAGGTGCAGGGCGAAGTCGAGCATGGTGCGCTGGCGTTCGGAGATCGGCGCGGTGCGGTAATTGACGGCGATCTGGTCCGCCAGCTGCGCGTCCTTGGCGAGGATGCGCAGGATCGCGCCATGGGCGACCACGCAATACAGGCAGCCGTGGTCGGCGCTGACCGCCACCACGATCATCTCCTTCTCGGCCTGGGTCAGGCTGTCCGCTTCGCGCTCCATCAGCGCATCGTGATAGGCGAAGAAGGCACGAAACTCCGCCGGCCGATGGGCGAGCATGAGAAACACGTTGGGAATGAAACCGGCCTTTTCCTGCACGGCAAGAATCCGCTCGCGTAGGTCGGAGGGCAGTGTGTCGAGGCTGTCGGGCAGCGGAAAACGGCTGATCGACTGAGTAGTAGGCAGCGCCATGGAAAGCTCCATTTCGGATGAGCGAATGGCCGGCCGGGCGAACCCGGCCGGTGCCGGTCAGTGCTGTTCGCTGATGCCCAGCTCGACCACGCTGATCTCGCGCATGCGGAACTTCTGCACCTTGCCGCTGATGGTCATCGGGAAGTCGTCGA
>Ga0209212_1005847_pt1 | contig 14421 bp, 11 predicted proteins | sample RifGroC2_FD_183996 | JGI IMG/M metagenome (GOLD analysis project Ga0209212, IMG submission 183996) | Groundwater microbial communities from Rifle, Colorado, USA - Groundwater C2 (SPAdes) (version 2) | ecosystem: Environmental > Aquatic > Deep subsurface > Groundwater | place: Rifle, Colorado... | reverse complement strand
CCGAATCCAAACTTAAGAAGGCAGGACATCATATGTGTTACTTTTGCACCAGCCATAATCATCTTTATAACATCTTTTTCAGTATATATTCCGCTTGTTGCTGCAAGATCAGCTTTAACTTTTCCATAAAGAATCCCAATCCATCTCAATGGCAATCTCATAGAAGCTGGAGAGCTTAAAATTACATTTGGCACAACTTCAAGCGACTCAAGATCAATGTCGGGCTGATAGAACCTGTTGAATAACGAAAGTCCATCCGCACCTGCTTTATCAAGTTCAGCCGCTATCCATGCAACAGAACTAAAGAAAGGATGCATCTTAACTGCGATGGGAATTGAAATACTACTTTTTACTTCTTTAACAATATCGATGTAAGTTTTTTCTATCCATGATGACGGCTTGGAAGGATTTGTCGCCAGCAGGTAAATATTCAACTCAAGTGCATCTGCACCAGCCTGCTCAATCTTTTTTGAATAATCTATCCAGCCGCCTAACGATTTTCCATTTAAACTTGCAATTATCGGAATACCAACCGACTCTTTTGCTTTTCTTATATGTTCAAGATATTCATCCGGTCCCAGGCGATACTCAAACGGCTCAGGAAAATAGTTTAAAGCTTCAGCATAACTCTCAACGTGATATGTCGTGCGGTGATGCAACTCAAGAGATTCATTCTCAATCTGTTCTTCAAAAAGCGAGTAAAGAACAACAGCCGCAGCTCCTGCATCTTCCATAGCTTTTATTTTGGAAAGATCCTCCGAAATGGGTCCGGACGAAGGAACAATCGGGTTCCTTAAATCAAGTCCGAGGTAATTTGTTGTAATGTTCACTTTTCACCTGCTAAATATTTTTTAAACTTTCCTTTTTCTATCATAGAATAAATTAAACAATGTTTGGCTTACTCAGGTTTTTCTATTTTAGAATTTTCTTTTCCGTTACCGGATAAAGCTAATTGTTCATACAGTTTCCATCTTTCATTAACATCATTCTGAGCTTCATCCATAAGTTTTTTAGCATGATCCGGATGCGTCTTGGTTAGCATTTTATATCGTGTTTCCATATAAGCATAATCTGCTAACGGTATTTTCAATCCTTTCGAGTCGAGCTTAAAGGGATTCTCACCTTTTGCAACAAGATCGGGATTATACCTGTAAAGCTGCCAGTAGCCGGAGTCAACTGCAGCCTTTTGATTTCTCATTCCTCTACCCATGTCGATTCCATGTGCAATACAGTGACTGTAAGCAATTATAAGCGAAGGACCATTATAAGCTTCGGCTTCAAGAAAAACTTTTACCGTATGTGCATCATTCGAACCCATTGCAACTTTAGCAACGTAAACGTTGCCGTAAGACATTGCCATCATTCCGAGGTCTTTCTTAGCCATCGGTTTTCCGGCTGCAGCAAACTTTGCAACTGCACCACGCGGAGTTGATTTAGACATTTGTCCACCTGTGTTCGAGTAAACTTCCGTATCGAGCACAAGTATGTTTACATTTTTCCCGGAGGCAAGAACGTGATCTAATCCTCCATAACCTATATCATAAGCCCAGCCATCTCCTCCCATAATCCAAACTGATTTTTTAACAAGATAATCTGCGAGGCTCAGTAAGTGATTGAATTCGCCTTTTGCTTCGTCACTGTATCCATTCGAAATAAAACTGTTTAATCTTTGTTTCAGTTGGGCAACTCTTTCGCGTTGTTCATAAATACCAGCTTCGTCATTCTGCTGAGCTTTAATCAATCCATCAACTAATTGATCACCCAATTCATTCCTGTATTTTTCAAGTAATTGTTTTGCGTGTGTATTGTGCTTATCGATTGCAAGCCTGAAACCAAAACCGAATTCAGCATTGTCTTCAAATAATGAATTAGACCATGCGGGTCCCCTTCCATCCTTGTCAACCGTCCATGGAGTTGTAGGCAGGTTTCCGCCATAAATCGATGAACAACCGGTTGCATTAGCCACAACCGCACGGTCTCCAAATAACTGGCTGACGAGCTTTACATAAGGAGTTTCCCCACAGCCAGAGCAGGCACCGGAGAATTCAAATAAAGGTTCAAGAAATTGTGAGTCCTTAATTTTAGATACATTAACCTTTGTTCTGTCAAGGTTGGATAAATTAAGAAAATAATCCCAGTTGGCTCTTTCCTGCTCTCTGATTGGCAATTGCTCAACCATATTAATTGCTTTAAGCTTCGTTTCCTTTTTATTTTTTACCGGGCAAACATCAACACACAATCCACAACCTGTACAATCCTCAACAGCAACCTGTAAAGAATATAGAAGATTTTCACCATAATCTTTTGCTTTAAACTTTGTGTACTTAAATGTTTCCGGCACATTTACAAGTTCTTTTTCTTCGAATACTTTTGCTCTGATCGTTGCATGCGGACATACAAGCACACACTTATTACATTGAATACATATTTCCTTATCCCAGATAGGAACTTCAAGTGCAATGTTTCTCTTCTCCCACTTCGCTGTAGCTGTCGGGAAAGTTCCATCGCAAGGCATTTTGCTTACAGGAATATCATCACCAAAACCGGCAATAATATTGGCGGTAACATCTGCAACAAATTCCGGGGCATTCCCGGAAACTGCAGGTTGCAATTGGATTTTGCTTGTAACCTGCGCGGGAACTTCAACTTCGTATAAGTTCGAAAGAGTCTGGTCAACAGCATTGAAGTTCATCTCTACTATTTTATCTCCCTTTGCACCATAAGTTTTCTTTATCGAATCCTTAATCATCCGGATAGCTTCATCCCTGGGAAAGATCTTTGAAATTGCAAAGAAACAGGTTTGCATTATCGTATTTATCCTTACACCCATTCCTGTTTCATCGGCTACTTTATAAGCATCAATTATGTAGAGCTTCATTTTCTTATTAATCAAATCCTTCTGGACTTTCTCAGGAAGTGAATCCCACACCAGTTCTTTAGGAACTTTTGTATTTAAAAGAAATGTCGCTCCTTCAACAGCATCCTTAAGCATATCCATCTTCTCAAGAAAAACCTGCTGATGGCATGCAATAAAGTTTGCTTTATTAACGAGGTAAGTCGATTTAATTTCTTTTGGTCCGAATCTCAGGTGAGATATTGTGGTTGACCCTGACTTCTTTGAGTCATAAACAAAATAACCCTGCGCAAAATAATCGGTGCTTTCACCAATAATTTTAATGGAGTTCTTATTTGCACCGACAGTGCCGTCAGCACCTAAACCATAAAACATTCCCTTGAAAGTTTCATCCGGTTCAACAGAAAAAGAAGTATCATAATCAAGGCTGGTGTTTGTAACATCATCGATTATTCCAACGGTAAAATGATTTTTAGGTTTATCTTTTTTAGCTTCATCAAAAACGGCTTTAATCATAGCAGGAGTAAATTCTTTTGATGAAAGTCCATACCGTCCGCCTACTATCTGGGGATAAGCAAATTTTAATTCACCATTACTGTATTTTTCTGAAATAGCATTTACTATATCAAGATAAAGTGGTTCTGCTGCGCCGGGCTCTTTTGTTCTGTCAAGAACTGAAATAACTTTTGTCGTTTCGGGAAGCTGTGCAATGAAATGATCAATTGAAAATGGTCTGTATAATCTTACTTTTACTGCCCCGACTTTTTCTCCTCTTTCAACAAGATAGTTTACAGTTTCTTCAACAGGTTCAGCACCTGAACCTACAATTATGATAATTCTTTCTGCATCCGGTGCACCTACATAATCAAAAAGTTTGTATTGTCTTCCGGTTAGTTTTGCAAACTTGTCCATCTGGTTTTGAACAATGCCCGGGCATTTAATGTAAAACGGATTAACTGTTTCTCTTCCCTGGAAGTAAACATCCGGGTTCTGAGCGGTTCCTCTTAATACAGGATGATCGGGGCTTAAAGCTCTCGCCCTGTGCTCGAGTACAAGCTTATCGTCAATCATAGATTTAATATCATCATTGTTCAATTGTTCAATCTTCATAACTTCATGGGAAGTTCTGAAACCATCGAAGAAATGAATGAAAGGAATTCTAGCTTCAAGAGTTGCAGCCTGTGCAATTAAAGAAAAGTCCATAACTTCCTGAACTGAACTTGAAGCTAATAAAGCAAACCCTGTTGAGCGCGTTGCCATTACATCGCTATGATCTCCGAATATTGAAAGCGCCTGTGCAGCAATAGACCTTGCAGAAACATGGAAAACAGTTGAAGTTAATTCACCGGCTATCTTAAACATATTGGGAATCATTAAAAGCAAACCTTGCGATGCTGTAAAAGTCGTTGACAAAGCACCGGTTTGTAAAGCACCGTGAATTGCTCCTGAAGCTCCGCCTTCACTTTGCAATTCACTTACACTCGGTACTATTCCCCAAATATTTTTTTTACCGACAGATGCCCATGCATCGCACCACTCTCCCATGTTTGAAGAAGGTGTAATCGGATAAATAGCTATTACTTCATTAGTATTATATGCTACATACGCTGCAGCTTCATTTCCGTCTATTGTAACTTTTTTGCGTTCCATATCTCCCGATCGCTTAAAATAATTTATAAAAATTTTGATTCGCTTGGATTAGCCAATATTTATACCATTTAAATTGTTTTGTTTATTTACACTTTAGGCTTTTTTCTTTATCAAAACAGATAAAAAAGAAGATATCTGTGTTGTTGTTTTCTTGAATGTGAGAATTGATTTTTATTTAGAATTGTTAATTAAAGCTTTATAGAAACATAGAAAAGAGTAGTTTTTTTAATATTGAGAGATGAAGGAAGAGTTTTTACCTAATTATAGTTTATATTTTTGTAATTAAATATATAAATACAGCTAAAAGAATTGCCAAGATATATACTGGTGGGGCAATAAAACTTGATAATAAATTTGTAATGAACAGTACAAACCGATCATTTTTTGTTGCTCTATCAAATAAGATATTTCTTTCAGATTGGCTTAGGTTAGCAATTGATTTCTTTTGGTAGAAGACTTTACTAAACGCAGCAAGAGAAGCATAAACTAAAGCTACAACTAAAAAACTTATTACAGAAATGTTTAACATATAATTATTTAGTTTGAATAATTTTATTGAATATTATCATCTTTAATTCAAATTCGTTTATAAATAATTTTTATTCGGTTCTGTCCATTACCCATTCCAAAATTCTGTTTCGATAATTATTTATGAATTGACTATTTGGGATTGCTTCCTTGGTCAGACGAGACAATATAAGTGATATAAATAAATCACCAAGAGAGATATTTTCTACTAATTCTATCAATCTGCTATCAAGATTTTTTATTTCATCTTTTGGCAATAAATCTATTGGTGCATCTAAACCCCTGGTAAATTCATGAACTATTTCATTTCTGGATTGACGTGCTATATGTAAAAAATGTCCATCGTCATTCTTAGAATTTAATATTTTTTCAATGTCCTTTACTAATTGTTTTCTATATAATTCTTTTATAAAGCCATTAAATTTTTTCTCATTTTCAAATAGGGGTCTTTCTTTTAATCCTAAAATAACAGCTAACATTTTACAACCATTTTCAAACCTTGTTGAGATGGTTAATGCACGACCAATTGAAGAAAATATTGAATCTCCAAAATAAGTCCGTTCAAAATTATTCATAAATATTACAGGGCTCACATCTCACTCGAAAGTTTTCTTCTTAAATAGTACCTGTTAAAAAATAATCCTTTACTTACAATACTTTCTTATCACACTATAAGCCTTGTCGTATCCCAATTCATCCGCTTTACTCCAATCCAAGCAAGCACCAGATTTATCTCCTAAAATAGCTTTATTAAGTCCACGATTGTAATATGCCTGAGCCAAATTCGGATTAATCTCAATCGCTCTATCGAAATCTTGAATTGCTCCTCGATGGTCTTCTACAGTACCTTTTGCAGCACCACGATTAGTATATGCAAACGCATGATTCGGATTAATCTCAATCGCTTTGTTATAATCTTTAATTGCTCCTATGTAATCTTTTATATTAAATTTTGCAGCACCACGATTATTATATGCTTCTGCATCATTCGGATTAATCTCAATTGCTTTATTATAATCTTGAATTGCACCTCTGTAATCTTTTAAATTATCTTTTGCAGCACCACGATTATAATATGCAAATGAATTATTCGGAAATTTCGCGATATATCGTGAATAATAGTTTATAGCTTCTTGATAATTTCCTTTTCTTTCAGCATTTAATCCTTTATTCAACAATTCAAAATCTTTATATCTATCGTCTTTACTGTAAGAACCAATTTCAACCTTAAGAACTTCATCAATAGGAATAGCAAAGTTTAGATTTTGACCTACCTTTGATGTTAATGTGCTTATCCCTATTAGCTCACCTTTATCATTAACAACAGCACCTCCACTGCTTCCGGATGAAATGCTTGCTGTTATTTGGATATAGTTTTTTCTTAATTCCTCATAACTTCTTAATCCGCTAACAATTCCCTCGGAGATAGTGTTTTCAAAACCCATTGGACTTCCAATCGCATAAACACGCTGCCCAACTTTAAGTGATTTTACTTCTCCAGTCTTTATTGCCGGAAACTTTTTATCTTCAATTTTCAATATCAGAATATCCTTTTCCACATCAATACCTATAATATCAACATAAGGAATAACATCCTCTCCGTGTATTATTTCAAGTCGTTCATTTCCTGAGAGAACATGATAATTAGTTACAACATAACCTTTATCGTTAAGAACAACACCGCTGCCTTGCGATGTGAGATTATCAGAATAATCGTAAGAAAGCACGACTACAACTGCATCATTTACTTTTTCATATATTTGTTCTGCAGAGAGAACCTGACCATTAAGCTTTCCGCAAATCGCTAAAGAGAAAATGAACATAAATAGATATGACCGACAAAGAAATGATTTTGAAACTCTGCAGCTAAGGTTGTGTAAACTATACATAAAATATCCTCCATCTTTATATCTTATTAAGATGAATTTAACAACAAAAATGCCATTGAACTGTAAAAGGATAAAGAGTTTTTTCTACTTAATACCGCCTTTTTAAGGTTAGATCGGGAACAGGGTCCAAAAAAATTTAGAGATAAGTCGGTAAATTTAGGAGATTAATATTTCCAAATACTAAAAAAGTTTTTATCGAAAGAGATAAAAATGAATAGCTTAATCTTGTCGTTTTCTTAATTGTGAGAAAAGCTAATTTCGCTCTGTCAGTTATTGTTTATTTAGCTAACCTGCCGATGGCATAGATAGTGATTTTCTCTACCTCGTAACTAATTATTGCATAATGTTTGTACTAAGATGTTTTATAAAATTATTTTGGTTTTATCAATTATTTATTGCGGTTGTATATTATCGCAAACCGGCAGAATAAACGGAATTGTTAAAGATGAAAAAACAGGTTTGCCTGTTGAAGATTCCAACATCTTTATAGAAAATCTTAACACCGGAACAACGAGTGATAAAAACGGAAAGTTTTTTTTTGACGACCTTGAAGAAGCTACATACTCAATTACAATAACTCATATCTCTTATTTGGACCGACATATCGAAATCACTGTTGATAGTACGGAATTCATAAATATTTATTTGAAACCAAATCCAATTTCACTGGGCAACGTTATTGTTACAAGCTCTAAATTTGAAAGGACTGTAAGGGAAACACCAACTCCGTTTGCAATAGTTAATAAAGAAGAAATAATTAATAATCCTGCAATAACTCCCGCAGATGTAATTAAAAACGAACCCGGAATTTCTTTGGGCAGAGATGGCATCTGGCAAACATTTGTTTCTGTCAGAGGATTAAGCCGCTCTAATCTTGTCTACTTAATTGATGGAAACAGAATTGAAACATCAACAGAGTTAGCTGCCGGGTTGTCTTTAATTAATTTAGATAATATTAAAAGAATAGAAGTCCTGAAAGGTGCTGCATCTTCATTATACGGTTCTGGTGCAACAGGCGGGGTGATAAATCTTATTACTGATGATATAAGCTACAATGAAAATTTTAAATACGGTGTTACTATTTCAAACAGCAACAGGAGTGTTAATAAGGGAAGTTTCGGCGGAATAAATCTTTATCTAAAAAATGATAAGTGGTTTGCCGATCTTAGCGGCTCGATGGAATATGCCGGAAACACACAAACACCAACAGGAACTTTACCGAATAGTCAGTTCAAAACAAAAAGCATTTCTCTTTCATCAGGATTTAAACTGCTGCCGGATCAGGAAATAAAAGTTAATTATCAGAATTATGATGCAAAAGATGCCGGTCTGCCGGGAGGTAATTCACTCTTTCCTTCCCCTGCAAAAGTAACATATAAAAATGCTCAAAGAATTCTTTACAGCGCCGAATATAATATCAAAAATATTTCAACAAGCTTTACCGGTTTATCGTTGAAATATTTCTACCAGGAAATTGATCGTGATGTGGAGAACATTCCGAATACAATAAGCTCAATTCCTGCCCGGGGAAATAATCCTCCCAAAAAAGTGATGGTTCAGTCTGTTACTCCAAAAGGAAATCATAAAACAAATGGTGTGCAATTAACGGGAAACTGGGTAATAGGAGACAATTATTTCCTTGTGAGTGGAATTGATTTCTGGCAAAGAAAATTATTTACGTCACGCGAAAAAGATGTAATGACACAGATTCTAAGTGAAGATGGAAATACTGTTGTCAGCGAGGTAAAGAAAATCACGGGTGAGAAACCAATCCCTGATGCTTACTTTACCAGCACAGGAATATTTATTCAAAATGAAATATCTTTTTTAAACAACAGGATGAAAATAGATTTCGGTGGAAGGTTCGATTTGATAAACATAAAGAATGATGAAGTAAAAAATCCTCTGTATGAAATAACAAACGGAATAAAAGATGAAAGCCCATCTAATCAGACTATAATCTGGAACTCAGGAAAAGGTGAAAATACATCCTGGAGCGGGAATATCGGTTTACTTTATAAATTAACCGAAGAATTAGATTTAACATTTAATTTTGCAAGGTCGTTCAGATCCCCATCTTTAGAGGAAAGATTTGAATTTATTGACCAGGGCAACATTGTAAAGCTGGGTAATCCGGATTTAAAGCCGGAAGAAGGATACTTCTTTGACCTGGGCAACAGATTGTGGGGTAAAAGATTAACTGTAAGAACAAATATATTTCTTAATCTTTTCGATAATCTTGTAACTGAAACGCAAGGAGAGTTTGAGAGCAGACCGGCACTTATTAAAAATAACATTGGTAAAGCAAGGTTATTTGGCTTCGAACTTTCAAGCGAATATAATCTGTTAGACGAAATGGTTTTTTATAATACAGTTTCTTATGTGAGAGGTGAAGACACAAAAAATAATGTGAACCTGCCTTTGATACCACCATTAAATGGCAGAGCAGGATTAAAATTTCCATTATTTAATTATTTAAATATAAATTTAAACACGACGTTTTTCTTTAGACAGAATAATATTTCTGAAGGTGAAAAAGAAACACCGGGTTATGTTTTATTAAACGCATCAATTTTTTCAAATAAATTCAGAATAGGAGAAGTTCATTTCCAGGCAGCAGCCGGTATAGAAAATATTCTGGATAAAGCATACAGGGATCATCTTTCTACGAACCGGGGTTTGATAGATATTGAACCCGGAAGAAACATTTTTTTAAAGTTAAGATTAATGTGGGATAGTGAATAGTATGGAATGGTTTGCACTTGCTTTTACTTCTGCTATACTTTCGGCTGGGGCTTCACTTTGTGAGAAGAAAATACTTTTTAAGCTTGATGCTCTTGAATTCTCATTTATTGTTTCAGTCCTGATTTTGCTCTTTACAGTTCCCTTTTTCTTTTTTATAGATTACTCGCTGATTACTTTCGAAATCATGTCGGTGCTTTATATTAAAACTCTCCTGAATTCTTTCGCTTTTCTTTTTATAATGCTTGTAATAAAAAACTTAGAAATAAGTGAAGCACTACCGTTAATGATTCTGACACCTGCCTTTATCGCGGTTTTTGCTTTTGTTTTTATTGGCGACGAGCTCTCTGCTAAAGAGGTCGGAGGCATTGCCCTGTTTATTAGCGGCACGTACCTGCTTGAGAATGCCGGGAAGAAAAATTTTATTTATCCATTTAAAACCCTGCTAAAGTCCAAAAGTCATCTTTATGTTTTGATCGCTCTTCTTCTCTTCACTGCAACTTCAATCTTAGACCGGTTACTTGTAACAGATTTGAAACTTCCTATCAATACCTTTATCGGGTTTCAACATGTTTTTTATGCGCTTAACTTTTTAATAATGTATCTCATAAAGAAGAAAAATTTAGTAAGGGGAAATAGTATTTATAATAATTCTATATTATTATGGATAATTTTAACAGCCATTCTTACTGTGGGTTACAGGTACACACAAATTAGTGCCGTCACGCTTGCGCCAGTAGCCCTGATTATTGCGGTAAAAAGAATATCGGTTTTTTTTAGTACTGTGGCGGGAGGGAAAATATTTAATGAGCATCATCTTCTTTGGAGAGCAACTGCCACTGTTATCCTGATAGCCGGTGCCCTTATGTTTCTTTGATGCTCTTTACAACTTCGCTAATCTATAAAACAATTACAGTAAACAACATATATAATAAATAAAGTATAAGCCATCCGAACCCTACAAAGACCAAAAACCAAACTACGTCATAGGCTAAAAACTTTTCTTTTATTTCGTGCAGAGTCATAGCTTTTCTCCCAATAATTTTACTTGTTGAATATTTCTACACCAAAGAGACAATTTATATACCATGTGATATTCATTTGGTTATAAACGTTTTCAGCAAGTATCATTTTCTCATTTCTCAAAAACGATAATCAACTAAATTATTTATCGAAATTAAGAAAGCCGGATCACTGTTTCGGGCAGATTACCTCAAATTCATTATCTAAGAAAAGGATATTATTGGAATAAAGATTGTATAAACGCATCAAGTATTGCTCGTCATAAAGAAGTATGAGGCTAATGAAACCGATTAAATTTCAGCTTAAATCTGTATGAAAAAAAAAGGTAAAAGATATCAATGAACAGTATGAACTTAGCCCTCGTAAATGAAGATCCTGAACAGAAAAAAAGGAAGCATTCTGCACGAGTCGAAATTGAAGGAGAGCTTTGCAAAGAATGTCTTTTATGTATAGAAGCATGTGCCCCTGACGTTTTAAAAGTATCTCAAAAGCTGAATAAACTTGGATACCATGCAGTGGAGTATATTGGTGAAGGATGTACAGGTTGCGGCGTATGTTTTTATGTTTGCCCCGAACCCGGAACTATTAAAGTTTACAAAAGAATAAATGAATCTTAGCTCTTAGGAAAGTTATGGCAAAATTATTTTTAAAAGGAAATGAAGCAGTTATAAGAGGAGCTATACTTGCGGGGTGCAAATCATATTACGGCTACCCCATTACTCCTGCAAGTGAGATTGCAGAAGCAGCCGCAAAATTCTTTCCTTTAGTCGGAGGTACTTTTCTTCAGGCTGAAAGTGAAGTGGGTGCGATAAACATGTCTTATGGGGCTGCGTCAGCAGGACAGAGAGTTATGACAGCCTCATCAGGACCCGGCATTAGCCTAAAACAAGAAGGTATTTCTTATGCTGCAGGTTCAGAATTACCAATTGTAATTGTTGATATAATGAGAGGCGGACCGGGACTTGGGAATATTGCTCCGGAACAAAGCGATTATAACCAGATTGTTAAAGGCGGGGGGCATGGTAATTATAAACTTATTGTTCTAGCGCCCAATTGTGGACAGGAAATGTGCGACTTTACAATGTTAGCTTTCGAACTTGCAGATAAGTATCGTACACCGGTTGTAGTTCTTGCCGATGGATTTATCGGGCAAATGATGGAGCCTGTTGAATTGCCCGACCCTGTAAATAAAATTCCAACTAAAAACTGGCAAGTTGATGGAACCAAAGAGACAAAGAACAACCTTATCTCTTCAATTTATCTCGATGAGAATGACCTTGAAGAGCACAATATAAAACTTCAGGTAAAATACCGTAAGATCCAGGAAACAGAAGCAAGATTTGAAGAGATACAAACCGATGATGCAGAAATAATTTTGATGGGTTATGGAATTGTCTCGAGGGTTCTTCAAACTGTAGTTGAAGAAGCAAGAGAGGAAGGAATAAAAGCAGGTTTATTAAGACCGATAACTCTATTCCCTTTCCCAAAGGATATAATTAATAAGCTTTGTGACAGAGCAAAAGTATTTTTTGTATGTGAGATGAGCAACGGACAAATGGTTGACGATGTTAGACTTGCTCTAAACGGTAAATGCCCGGTAAAATTTTACGGCAGGATGGGAGGAATTGTACCGGGAACACAGGAGATTCTGAACAAAGTAAGAATACTTGCAACTTCATTACCGGCACGAGGTAATTACACGGAAAAGTTGAGCGAAACTTTTATAAAAATTTAATAAAAGAATAATGATAAAAGATATTTTACAAAAACCGGAATCTTTTTACAAAGAGTTTTACAGGAAGTCGGGCTCCAATAAACTTACAACTCATTACTGTCCCGGTTGTGGTCACGGTGTAATTCATAAATTGATTGCAGAAGCGATGGACGATTTCGGGATAAGTAATAAATCCGTTGTAATTAGTCCTGTTGGTTGTTCAGTATTTGCATACTACTATTTTGATTGCGGTAATATTCAGGCGCCGCACGGGCGGGCACCGGCTGTTGCGACAGGTGTAAAGCGTGCAATTCCCGGTTCAATAGTCATCAGCTACCAGGGAGATGGCGACCTTGCCGGCATAGGCGGTAATGAAATTCTTCATGCTGCCAACAGAGGTGAGAACATATCCGTCTTTTTCGTTAACAACGCAATCTATGGAATGACTGGTTCACAAATGGCTCCTACAACCCTGATCGGTCAGAAAACAACTACCACACCATACGGGAGAAGCATTCAAAATGAAGGTTACCCGATTAAGGTTTGTGAATTATTAGCTACACTTGAAGCACCCGTTTACATCGAAAGAGTTGCAATTAGCGATACAAAAAATGTAATGAAAGCACGGAAAGCAATTCGTAAAGCTTTACAAAACCAGGTTGAGAATAAAGGATTTTCACTTGTAGAAATTCTTTCTCCCTGCCCTACAGGCTGGGGTGTTAAACCGACTGAAGCTAAAAAATGGATAGAAGAAGTTCTCAGCAAAAATTTTCACTTGGGCATATTTAAAGATAAAACTTCAGAGCCCGTCGCCTTACTAAATGAAGCTAAAAAATTTGACCCGGAAGAAATCAAAAAAATCATTGGTGAGAAAAACCAGAACGAACAGGACACAAAGTTTAGTAAGCCTGATGTTAAACCTAAATATCAAAACCCCAGAATAAAAATTTCAGGCTTCGGAGGACAAGGAATTCTGTTTCTTGGTCAATTACTTTCAAAATGCGCAATGATATCAGACTATTACACCACGTGGCTTCCTTCTTATGGTCCCGAGATGCGCGGCGGAACTGCAAACTGCCAGGTAAATATTTCAAATAAAAGAATCGGCTCCCCTCTTGTTACCGAAACAGATGTTTTAATTGCGATGAATTTACCCTCTTTAGATAAGTTTGAAAATGATGTGAAAAAAGATGGATTAATTCTGGTTAATAGTTCTCTCATTGGAAGAAATGTCCGGAGGGGTGATGTTGAGGTTCTATATGTTCCCGCTACCAGGATTGCTGATGAAATCGGAAATACAAAAGTAGCCAATATTGTAATGCTCGGAGCCTACATAGCTCAAACAAAAATTGTTTCAAATGATTGTGTGCTGTATACCACAAACCATTCGGTTAAAAAGAAAGAATTCTTAAAAGTGAATGAAGAAGTGTTCCGAAGAGGAATGGAATATGTAATCAGCTATAAACGAAAATCGAACAAAGAATTTGATACTGTAATTTTTTAATTCTTTAGGAAACCGTTTCAACGGTTTTTGATGAACAGGATTTTAGATAATTAACCTAATAACAAAAACAAATAAGGAGATAACATGGCACTAATGATAACCGAAGATTGCATAAATTGTAACGCATGTGTAGATGAATGTCCTAACGATGCAATCTCTGAAGGTGAAAGTGTATACGTTATAAATTCAGATTTATGTACAGAGTGTGTGGGATTCTTTGATGATCCCCAATGTGTTACTGTTTGCCCGGTAGAAGGAACGATTATACCTGATCCTGATCACCAGGAAAGCAGAGAAGAACTCTTAGCCAAGAAAGAAAAACAGGCAGGATAAGTTTTCCTGTTTAAGAACCTTCGGGGTTAACGCTCTCCTTTCTACGATAGCCTCGAAGGTTTTGCTAACAGAAAGCAGGAATTGTAACCTGGGTCAGCACACATTTTTAGGGCAAAAATTAAATTCTTTCCTTTAAAAGAATATTACCAGAAGAAAATATTTTTTTATCGTAATACAAAAGTAA
>Ga0209212_1005845_pt1 | contig 14422 bp, 11 predicted proteins | sample RifGroC2_FD_183996 | JGI IMG/M metagenome (GOLD analysis project Ga0209212, IMG submission 183996) | Groundwater microbial communities from Rifle, Colorado, USA - Groundwater C2 (SPAdes) (version 2) | ecosystem: Environmental > Aquatic > Deep subsurface > Groundwater | place: Rifle, Colorado... | reverse complement strand
CAACTGCCCTTCCCCAGTTGATTTTTTCTTTATTTTTACGCCCCAACTTTAGCCTGAAACAAATAAAAAAGCAAGGGCTTGAAAAAGCACCTTGCTTTGTTTTCTCTAAATTATTTTCTCCTTATTTTAGTGTCCGTAGAAACCGCGGCTGGTAACATCGGGAACCATAAACAGATGCACCTGTCTTTGACGACACAGTTCAATGGTGGCGGAATCATTTAGTGAACCGCTGGAGGTTAGTATCGCCCGCACTCCCGCATCAATCAATACCGCAGGGGCATCGGGAAACGGGAAGAAGCTGTCGCTATAGGCAACAGCGCCCTTGCAATGATGCCCCGCTTCCCTTGCCCGCAGTACTGCCAGGCCGGCCGCGATACGACGATCCTGCTGACCAACAGCATTGGCCAACACATACCCATCACGCACCAGGGTAATGGTGTTGCTATTGCTGGTAGATCCAACAGCCCAGGCTAGTAACATATCTGCCATAGCTGCACCTTTGAAACCCGAGGTAGAAAGTATGATGTGGTCAGCTGATATGACATAATTGTAACTCGGCTGTCGCAAGAAACCGCCGCGCACCGGACGAAAACGAGTCGCCAGGTCCAGTAACAAACCATGGTGGTTCATATCCGGGTTGCAGAAAAGCCTACACTTGTCATTCTTCCGCGACAGCTCGGCCAACACAGCTTCGTCAAACGATGGTGCAATAATGCAGTCCAGCAAGCGTTTTTTGCCCTCGGGCATGGCATAGCGCCGCAAGGTGAAGGCCGCACCCTCGTCGACATCAAAATTGAGTATAACGGTGCCTCCGAAAATAGCCCGCAGATCTCCTGATAACATCCGCTCGATAACCTCCAACGGAAACTCACCGAGGGCTGCGCCGCAGGGGTTGCCGTGCTTTAAACCCACGGCAATATATTTGCTCATGAAACCGTTTTGATTCAGAGCCGCCGAAATGTGTGACAGTGTTTGCAGACCGCGATCCAGGTCAGTGAGGTTAATAAAACTCGGATCGGTTCCCTGAATCTGCTTGAAATTGTGGATAGCCAAAGAATCATCAGACACTTTGTATAACCCCGCCGGCTTCTGCCATGGATTTTCACCATACTTGCACTCTTTAACCAGAGTGCCGACCATACCGTCGATTTTTCCCTGACTGTGAAAACGCGCTGACGCTAGGCAATAGTCGGCCACCACTCCTTCAGCCTTCGCAGCCAACTCTTGAACCAGGGGCCCTTGGTAGGGTGGGCCCATTTCCAACCACGACAGTACACGCTCGCAATCTGCTGGATCGCAAATTACAATCCGCTGGCCTTTGGCCGCCGAACGAAGTATGGCTGGTCCGCCGATGTCGGTCTTATTTAAAACCGACTCTGTAGTAGCCTCGGGATTTTGTATTTCCTCAATCAGCGGATATAAATCCACACACACTAAATCTATACGGGGTATGCCCATGCGCTGAAGTTCTTTCTTGTCCTCCTCTGAATCTGTAGATAGCAGACCAGCATGAATTTCACGTGACAAGGTCACCACTCGGTGACCTAAAATGGCACCTCCGCCGACAATTTCAGCAACATCGGTTGCTTGTAAATTAGCCTCTTTAAGCACCTTGCACGTTCCGCCCGAGGCAATAATTTCCCAACCAAGATTGATTAACGCTTTGGCAAACTCAACGATACCACCCTTGTCATAAACCGACAGTAAGGCTACTGGTTTCAGCCACCGGCGTCTGCGCTTAGTAACGCCAATTTTTCCGGATGTCTTTACCGACTTTTTCATGCGTTCACCCTTTTCAGAAGTATGAATTTGTAAAAGGACGGCAACTGCCCTCCCCTAGTTATTTTGCTTTATTTTTCTGCCCCCACCTTACCTCAAAAGTAATAAAAAAGCAAGTATCAGCATAGCGCCTAACGAACCTTGCACCCATTCGCGCGAATGGGTACAAAGTGAACGGACAGGTTAAAAAACAAGGCCAGAGCGTGTTTGCGCCATGGCCTTTTGTTCGTGTTAAATTTATCATCCCCACTCAATCGTGGCTGGTGGTTTATCCGAAACTCTGTAAACCACCGCTCCCACCTCACGGATTTCGTTGGTAATACGCCGCGCTACCAACTTCAGAAAATCAAACGGTAATTCAGCTGCTTGGGCCGTAAAACCATTGACGCTCCATACCGCCCACAGTGCTACCACCAAACCACTGACAGCATCATCACCTTTGGTACAGGTGGTAACTGATTGTGTTACCACTCCGCCGGCCTGCCAGACCGAACCATACAGGTGATGTCGCCGAAGTTCCTGAATATAGATATCATCAACTTGGCGCGCTACTCGCAGTTTGTCAGCTGTCACCTTACCTTCGATCCTTACCACCATTCCCGGACCAGGAAACGGCTGCCGAGTTAAGAGTTCTTCCGGAACACCAATTGACCGCCCGATGTTTCTGCCGGTATCTTTTACCTGATCAGATAAGGGCATGAGTTCGGGGATGGAAAAACCCAAATCAACATTGTGATGGAGTTTAATTTGCGCTTTCTTGGCTCGAGTGCCGTAACCACGCCCGCTTTCTGAAATGTCGGTATATAAAGTACCTTGTACGATGAAACTGGCATTAAAGTCTGCTATCTGTTTCTCCAAGGCCTCCTTATATACACTGCGCATGGCACGACGTTTCCTGGGCATGGTTAGTCGACCCTTCAAAACCTGCAAAAACGATTCCGATTCATCCACGATTTTAACATCCAGCCAGCTCCTATCGCCGAAAAATTGCCGCACGTGCGCCTCGTCATCAGGGCGGTCGATACCGCGAATGTAAACCCCTCGTAGATTACCAAGGTGTTCGCCCATAGCCTCTTTTAATAAGTAGGCTACGGTAGATGAGTCCGACCCGCCAGATAAAGCCAATAGTACTTTTTTCTCATCGATCTGCCTACGCAACTCGACTATCTTCTGCTTAGCAACATCTTCGGCCGGAAATATATCCTTGGCTCCACATATATCAAAGCAAAAATTATTAAAAATCTGCTGACCGTAGACAGTTTCAGTAACCTCGGGATGAAACTGAACGCCCCACAAATGCTTATAACTCGCAGCCGCCACCGGCGAGTTGTCAGTTGCCGCAATTACTTTAACCATCGGCTCCATAGAGGCATCCACAATATCACCATGACTCTGTAACACTTGCATCTTGAACGGGCAAGCGTCAAAAAGAAGATTATCATCGAGTTGGATAAGCTCGTGCACGCCGAATTCCCGCTTAGCTGAACTCGCCACATGACAACCAATATGTTGGGCCCACATCTGAAAGCCTAGGCAAATTCCCAAAACCGGAATACCCAGGTCAAATATTTCTTTATCAAACGGCGGCGGATCTTGATGAACCGAAACCGGGCCGCCCGACAAAATAATGCCGATGGGATTCAATTTTTTGACATCGGCGGCGGTAACACTACCGGAATCTGCCACTAGACAAAATACCCCGAGCTTTTCTAACGACTGTTTAATTAAGTGATCAAACTGACTACCCAAAGGAAACAGCAAAAAAACTTCCTGGGTTTTGCGAATAGCCATTTCCTCGTGAATTTCCGCCAGCGCCTGATCGGTAACATGCCGCAAAGTATGTAGCATGATAAAATCCTTTCCGTATTTTTTGGAATTTTAAAGGGACGGTTTCCCCCCCTAGTTATTTTTTTGATTTCTTTTTTACGACCCAACTTTAGCGCGAAGGTAATAAAAAAGCAAGCAATCGATGACCTAACGCTGTCGAGTTTATAACCTTTTCGCGCGAAAAAGTTATAAAATAAATTACCAGATTAGGTAATTTTGCATATAAAACCAGCCTCGCATGGATCACGCGAGGCTGTTGAGTATACATTACTTTAGATACTTTAGAACGTTAGTGACCGGAAGCCGGACTGGCTGGCCGCCCGCACTGCCCAGCGATTATCAAATGGCGCGATGATCAGGGTTGACCGCAACTGGCTGGGGTTGGGCATCTGTACGAGTAACCAACCCGTATCCACCACCATTTTATGATCATACTCACGAAAAACACTGTAGTTTGGGGGGGTCGACATAAGCACTCCCTGTTTAGTCCAGGGTCTATCTTGAAACACCTCGTACACTGTCAGTGCGGATTGACTTTCGTCATCGTAGCTTTTTGCAAAGCGCGCAAACGAAAGCCAATGAATCCACTCAACGATCTTTTCCCCGTTCGCCAAAATAAAACCGAGGGGCTTATTTTTGGGTTGCAGGTTTGAAAGGTACAGGATTCTTGACGGCCCACCCGGTTGACCGTAGTGAAGGAATATTTCCTTTTCGACATTATTCATGAGGCCGCTGTCGATGAAATTTTCCCTATAGCCAACCTTGCCAACGTCGCCGAGAAACGTTACAAATCGTCGCATACTATCATCCCGTGTGCCAATCCCAGGAAACACAATTGCCTTTCCTCTTGAGCGAATATACGGCAGATCAATGTCAGTGCGCTCGCTGGGTAATTTCAGAATCCGATTACCCACAACACAAGAAACGATCAAATGCTGGGTAACGTAATTAACGATTACCGAAAAAATTGGAGTGCCTCGACGCACGCAGCTGATAGCAGAGGTTGCGCCGGTGATGACGGCCGGCCCACTGAACTTCTTTTCCCAGAGGGCAACGGTTGAAGGGCTACCGAATATATCACCAATCTTCTTGTCTTGGGGAAACTCCTTCAAGAAACCCTTAAGCTGATTCGAGCGATCCGTCGGATCGCTGATATACACGGTACGGAATGTTTGCGGATCGCTCGCGCGAAATACATCAGTATACTGCATTTGCCGGGAACCGACCTCCTCAGTGATTACGACTGCGCCCATGTCATACCGACTAAGCTCCTCGCAAATGGTTATTTCTGGCCCGGCATCCATGCCCAAGGTATCTCTTTTCCCATACTTATGAATGGGATCTAGGGCCTCTTTAACTGTTGATATACGAAAATCATAGTATGCCTTTAACGCCGCTTTGATAGCTGCGTTCATGTGTGATATCTCAACTCCCTGCATGGCTTACTCCTTTTTTATAATAATGTTGTAAATGGGCAATAATAACGCCTTTTGATGTATGATTTTAGTAGCAAAACCTTAGCAGAAATAGACTCGGCAGGCAAGACCGATTCCAGAGCAGTTGTATTTACCCCGCCACAAGGCTCTAGGGGGTCGAGACTACAAGCGAACTCAACTGCTTGAGTTCGCCGCGGGTTGAGACGGACGAAGCTATGCCATTAAGCAGCTGCGCCCTGAAGGGAGTCGATTACTTAACCCCGTACAAATCCTCTCGGGGCAGGATTCGAACCTGCAACATCTGCATTAACAGTGCAGCGTTCTACCATTGAACTACCCGAGAGGGATTATACGGGGCGGGGCGGGGCAGCGTTCTACCGGTTGTCACCATACGGGTGATGACCCGCAGGGTCAAACTACCCCAGAGCCCAACTGATAAATTATCAAAAAACCGGTCCACTTCCGGGACCGGTTTTTAAATACAAATAAAACCCAAGTCCCTACGGCCGGTTATTGTTATTATTATGGGCAGAAACTTGTATCATACAATATAATTGTAGCGCAGTTTTAACTTTTTGTCAAGCGCGAAGGTATCTCCGATGCCAAGCATCGGAGCTTGACTATCTATATTTCGCGCGCGACACTGAGCAACAAGCCCTTCGGGCTGGCGACTCTGGTTCCCCAATGCCAAGCATTGGGGCTTGTCGTCGAAGTGTCAATTCTTAAACCGACACCGGCTGAGTATTTTGTAATTTTTTCTTTAACACAATTCCAACTATCAAAGCAATCAAAAATATTACCGCGCCAGTAAAACAGGGTGTGACCCAAGGGCTCGTTGACAGAACACCAGAACAACCAATAGTCGGAGCGCCCTTACTTAACCAAAATTTATACAAAGTGAAACCAAAATTTCCCCAGGCAAATAAAGTGCTGGCTATGAGTAACCACACTAAGCGGCTTTGGTGCCAACTTCTTTTTTCACTTTGCCAGTTGATAATATAAAGCGACCAAATAAAGGCGATCAGGAATGCAAACGCGCCATAAAAACAAGGTGTGGTTACGGGGTTGGGTATGATGCAGTCTTGCACTCTAAATAATGTTCCTTCCACATCGTAAAATCTTTTAAAGTCTGTATACACGGTATACCAAGCAAACAAACTGCCGCCGAGTAAAACCACGGATTGAATCTTTAGTAAACTTTTCATTCTAATTTAATAGTACACCCCTAGATAGCTGATTGAAAGAGGCGCCGTTTGGCTAACTCAACTACTACCAACACCAAAGCGGATAAGCCCACCACCAACAGCCAATCATGAGTTGTTAACGCCACAGTATTAAACACGTCTTGTAGCCAGGGTAAATAAATTACGGCGAGCTGCATAACTAAACCTAATAACAAGGCGATAGTTAAATATTTATTATTCCAACTCTTACGATTTAAGAATGACAGCTTGAGTTGCTTGCAGCTGATGGCGTATAGCAATGAACTGATAACCATGGTCGTAAAAATGATAGTTCTTAAATAATCATGCCCGGCATTAATTTTATAAAGCCACCAAAACACCGCCAGCGCCAAGGCGCCACGTACTAAACTCATGGTTACTATCAAAGCTCGCCGCTTAGTGTCTAGAATAGCTATAGCCGGATCAATTGGTTTTTCCTGCATAACTTCACCTGATGGTGGTTCCACAGTAAAGGCTAAGGCGGGAAAGCTGTCGGTTACTAAATTTATCCATAATATTTGGGTAGCTAAAATCGGTAAAGGCCAATCGCCCCCTAAAATTGCGCCTAAAATAAAAGCGCCTAAAATCAGCACCACTTCCGAAAAACTGTCCGACAATAAATACAGCACCATCTTGCGGATGTTTTGGTAAATGACTCGCCCCTCCTCTACCGCCGCCACGATGGTTTTAAAATTGTTATCCAAAAGTACTATGTCGGCGGTTTCCCGGGCCACATCCGAGCCCGAACCTAACGCCACGCCAATATCGGCCGACTTTAAAGCGGCCGCATCATTAACCCCATCACCGGTCATCGCCACCACCTCGCCCCGGGCTTGCCAAGCATCAATAATCCTAGGTTTGTCATGCGGCGTGGTTCGCGCAAAAACAGAAACCGCCGATATTTTTTTTCTTAACGCCTCATCGTCTAACTTGGTCAAATCCTTACCTTCCATAATATTTTCTTCACCCGCTGGCAACTGCAGCTCCTTGGCAATCGTCTGGGCGGTCAACTTGTGATCACCCGTGATCATTACTACTTTTATACCCGCTTGCCGCGCCACCGCCATAGTACGAGCTACCTCCGGCCGCAGTGGATCTTTAATCCCCACTAAACCCTGAAAAGTAAGGCCGGTTAACGAATAATCATCCGCCTTTGAAAATAGTTCGGATATTTTGGAAACCTTTTTATCAACCTGGGCTACAGCTAAAGCTAACAAGCGCAAACCCTCCTGACTAAATTCCTTAATTTCCGTATTTACTTTACGGCGCTCGATTTCCGTAAGCTTTCTTGCCCCACGGTTCATTTGGTATTTACTGGAAAAACCTAAAACTACTTCCGGCGCGCCTTTAACGTAAAGCCAACGACCATCGCCGGCATCTTGCTGCAGGACGGCCATATATTTCCTTTGTGAGTCAAATGGTATTTCATCAATTTTCTTAAATTGTTTTTGAATATCAGCCACTGGCATCCCAGCCTGCAATCCGGCCATTACTAAAGCACGTTCAGTAGGGCTGCCAATGACGCGCCAATCAGACAATTCGTCTTGCGGATTTTCGATAAAGGCATTGGAAGATAATACCCCCAGGCGCAGCAAGGCAAACGAACTGGCTCCGTCGTGCAATTTTTCTTTTAGCGTCAAGCGCTCTTCCGCCGGTGTAGATATAACCGCTACTTGCATTTCGCCCGTGGTTAGCGTGCCAGTTTTATCCGTACAAATTACTGTCGTGGAGCCTAAAGTTTCGGCAGCCAGCAGCTCCCTAACTAATGCCTGGCGTTTTAATATTCGCCGCATACCTAAGGCTAATATCGCCGTAACCGCTACAACCATACCTTCAGGAATAGCTGATACTGCTATGGCCACCGCCATAGCCAGCATTTGTCCCCAACTAAACCCCAGGGCGATACCTAAACTCAAAACACTTACACCAATTATTAAAACAATTATGCTAATAGCATGCCCTAATTTAGTTAGACGTTTTTCCAGTGGCGTCGGGTCACGTTTAGTTTCATTAAGCAGCCATGCCACCTGACCAATTTGAGTCTTCTCACCCACTTCCACTACCACAGCCTCGGCACTGCCAGCGGTTACGGTGGTGCCCATAAAAACCATGTTACGGCGATCGGCCACGGCCGTTCCCGCCGGCAGCTCATGTACCGACTTTACTATAGGCATCGACTCGCCTGTTAACAAAGCTTCGTTAACTTCAAAACTCGTCACTCTAGTTAACCTGGCATCGGCGGGAACCCGATCGCCGGCTTGTAAATCTATAATGTCGCCCAATACTAATTCTCGAGCCGGTATTTTAATGTGATGTTTATCCCGATGAGCCTCGGCTATGAAACTAACCACTTTTTTTAATTCGTACAAAGCTCGTTCAGCTTTGCGTTCTTGAAAAAACCCCACCAGCACATTTATAGTTACCGCCACTAAAATCACAGCCGCATCAACATGTTCGCCTAAAAAGAAAGTTACAATACTGGCGACAACCAATATATTTATCAGCACCCCAGAGAACTGCCGAGCCAATATCTTTAGCCACGATGGCGACGGCGCCTCGGGCAATTCATTGGGGCCATCAATCTCTAAACGTTTTTGGGCCTCAACCAACGATAATCCCGCGGGTGAACTTTTTAAAATCTTAAATAATTCAGCCACTTTTAATTCATGCCAGTTGGTTTTGTCGGCTATGCCCGCCTGAATATTCATAATCATGTTTATTATATCAACTTATTAACCTTTTCTCTAATTTTGGTATATAATTAATAAAGCATGACACTAGATTTGCTATTGTTAGTACTTGGTTTGGCTATCTTAATAAAAGGCGCGGATTTGCTAGTTGACGGCGCCTCATCGCTGGCCAGCCGACTAGGAGTATCAGCTTTGGTTATTGGCTTAACGGTAGTGGCTTTTGGCACCTCGGCGCCGGAATTGGTTGTAAATATTTTGGCCAGTGTAAAAGGCAATTCTGATATTGCTATTGGTAATATCGTGGGCAGTAATATTGCAAATATACTGTTAATTTTAGGTATTGCCGCGGTTATTTACCCTTTGGCGGTAAAAAGAGGAACGGTGTGGAAGGAAATTCCCCTAGCTTTCTTGGCAATGTGGGTGATGGCGTTAACCGCCAATGATATTTTAATTGAGGGCAGTGGTTGGGCCGGACTAACCCGCATAGACGGATTTATTTTGCTTTCGTTTTTTTTAATTTTTCTTTATTATACTTTTGAAATTAGTAAAGTAACCGGCGGCAGTGTAGAAAAAATTAAAGTTATTAAATGGAGCACTTCAATATTTATGGTGCTGGCTGGTTTGGCCGCGCTAACACTTGGTGGAAAATGGGTGGTGGATGGCGCAATTGCGGTGGCAAAATATTTTGATTTAAGTGAAGCTTTAATTGGGTTAACTATTGTAGCTGTGGGAACGAGTTTACCGGAACTTGCCACTTCAGCCGTAGCTGCCTACAAGCGCAACGCCGACATTGCGGTTGGTAATATTGTTGGTTCAAATATTTTCAATATTTTTTGGATATTGGGTTTAAGCGCAATTTTACGACCGTTACCTTTCTCGCCCGCTCTTAATACCGATGTACTGGTTGGTTTGGTGGCAACCATCATACTTTTCATGTTTATGTTCATAGGCAAAAAACATACCTTAGAACGCTGGCAAGGATTTTTGTTTATCGCCCTCTATTTTATTTACGTTGCGTACCTAATTTACCGCGGTTAATTTAAGACCGACCAATATTAGTTTTGCGCCCGCGGCCGGGTGGATGATAAGGCGCCACCGGGGTACGCTTCATGGCCTCTGATTGCCGCACCTTAAACCCCGACGGTGTGTTGAACCGCGTTACTTTTTTGTTGGTCTTGCGAGAATAGTTGCGCATAATATATGTGGTGGGTCTGGTGGGGATCGAACCCACGACGCACCCCGCCTACGGCGGGGTTATCACCTTTTAATATCGTGGTGGGTCCACTGGGGATCGAACCCAGGACGCCCGGCTTAAAAGGCCGGCGCTCTACCGCTGAGCTATGGACCCACCACGATATTCAAGCTACAGACCCGCGCGTTGATAAATGCTACTTTATTTTTCCTATTTCTTCAAGTCCAGTAACTTAAACAGCAACTGCCGTGTTACATCCACATCAACCAATGCCCGATGGGCTTTGGGTTGAGGAATATTAAAGTGTCGAGCCAAATACGCTAAGCTGTAACTACCCACCACCACTTTTTCCCGCGCTAATTGCAGTGTATCTACAATCGGATTAGTTAAAGTCGGCAATTTTAAATCCTTCAGATGCTTATTAATAAAAGATAAGTCAAAACCAATGTTATGGGCCACCAGCGTAGCTCCGTTGGCAAATAAGACAAAGGCGGGAATAACCTCAATTAGCGCCTTGCCGTCTTTTTTAACCAGCTCATTGGATATTCCATGAACCGCCTCGGCTTCTTTGTCTATCTTTTTACCGGGGTTAACTATAGTGTCAAAAACATCCACCACTTGCCGATCGTGCACGCGCTGCGCGGCCAGCTCCACAATGGCATGCCCTTCTTCGGCTTTCATGCCAGTGGTTTCCACGTCAAATATTACGTAATCAATATTATCTTGAAACATATAGCTTGAAATTAGCGGATTTAAGTGAAATTGTCTAGTCCCACCACCAGAGTATCTGTGCACTAAACGCCGTCGTGAGGCAACAGAATTTGTGAATGCCCGTAGGCGCAAAGCAAATTCGTTTGGCCGAACCGGCGTTTTAATGAGCGTGCCTGGAGCGGGGTTGTTAGGGGTGGAGGACGGGCTTCGCAACTCTGAGTCCTCCACCCCTAACGATAAATTAAGTAAACAAAAAACCCCACCAAGAGTAGGGTTTTTAAAATGTAAATTATGCTTAAGCCTTCGGCTTCACCATCTCTACCACTTTGGCAAACACCACCGGATGATACTCGGCCAATTCAGCCAACACTTTTCTATTCAAACTAACTTTGGCCTGCTTAAGTAGATAAATAAATTTACTGTAACTTAAACCATGTTCGCGTACCGCCGCGTTGAGTTTAACATTCCACAGTTTTCTAAACTCGCGTTTTTTGTTACGACGATCTCGATAAGCATAAACACCAGCCCGCCGGGCTGCCACCTTAATAAGCGTTACCTTGCTCTTACGACCCCATTTAAAACCTTTGGTACGCTTTCTAAGATTCCTGACTCGTTTGGCGTGCATTACGCCTCGTTTTACTCGTGGCATGGATAAAATTCAAAAATTAAAAATCAAAATGCAAAAAATTATGTCCCGGGTATTAGCTTCCTTAAGGCTTTTACGTTCACGTCGGCAATGGTGGCATCGCGGCGCTTGGCCATAGTAGTTCGGCCGGATTCGCGCGCATTAAAATGATCCTGGCCGGCAGCTCTTTTCATAAATTTACCGGTCGCAGATATCCTAAACCTTTTAGCAGTGGCTTGATGAGTCTTTTTCTTAGGCATTTTATTATTATGGGGTAGAGATAAAAATGGAGCCGTTCCGGCCCTACTTATACTTATATTGTTATACCTTATCTCTAAAAATCTTTCAAGGCCTGCCCGCCATAAGCCTATTCCGACTATACTGCACAACAAGATTGGTGAACTTTATGTTTAATTATATTTTTCCTTGATTATGAGCAGGCTGTGGCAGGCGGGGCCCTACTCCACCGTGTTATTTATGGCCAATTTGCATTGATAAACGTCCTCCTTGCCTAGAAAACGGCACCTGCACCGCCACACTATCACCAAATAGAGCGATGAACTTTTCTAGAACACCGCGTGCAAAATCGCCTTTGGCTTTTTCCCGTCCCCGTAAAATAATTTCCAAACGCACCTGGTTACCGCCGGCCAAAAACTTGTCGGCCTGCTTTTTTCTGACATCTAAATCGTGCTGGCCGATATTAAGGGACAGCCTGATGCCTTTGATTTCGGTCTTTTTAGCTTTAGCCCTAGCTTGGCGTTCCAATTTTTGTTGTTTATATTGAAACTGCCCAAAATCCATTATCTTGGCTATCGGCGGTCGGGCGGTGGGGTTAACCTCTACTAAATCCAAACCAGCCTCGCGGGCCATATTCATAGCGTCAAAAGTAGACACGACGCCGCGGGGTTTACCAGTTTCGTCAATTAGTTGCACTTCGGCAACTCTAATCCACTGATTAACTCGGTATCTAAATTTTATACTCAATTTTTTTGGGTTGAATAGTTAGTTAGTTACCTTTCACTATTAATTAATCCTAATAACATTTTGGAAATAATTTCTAGTTTCTCATAATAAGCTAAGTGTTCCTTTTCATCAATATAGCCTTCATCCTTAATTATTTCAAACAATGAAACACTTTCATAAACCGAGCCCCTGGCTATGGTGTAAAAATTTCGTTTATCCGCCGGTGAAAATTTACCACCACCTTCAGCAATATTTATAACCACGCTAATAACGGCTCGCCGAAGCTGATCTTTTTAAATAAGGCTCTATTGGTTTATGATCCTTCAAAAATTTCAAAACTTCCTTACAAAAAGCCTTGGCCTTATGATATACCTCTAGATTCTCAAAATCGAACATTGTTTTGTATGTATTTTGTGTGAGTAATTTGTATTTTGGGCGAAAGTTTCTTTTTGATGTTTTGCTAGACAAACGTCTAATACAAACTACTAAATACCAATTACTAATTACTCAAAGTTTCTTAATGTGTGGGCGTGTGTAATTAGTAATTAGGGCAAAAATTCTCATCTAGAAACAAAGACCCGCCTTTCAAACTACTAAGTACAAATTACCAAATACACAAAATTCGAGCAAGGGTGAGAATTTTTGGTGGAGATGGCGGGAATTACGCCCGCGTCTAGGCCAATATACTTAACTCTTCTACAGATGTAGTCTAGCTGATTTTAGTAAAGGTAAGGCTAGACAAAAGCCCTTACTAGTGTATTCCGAGGTACGTTAGTTAACAGTCGGAACGCCCGTTAACCTGAACTCGATGAATGACGCTCTACAAGACTATCGAGGTTGTCTAGCAGAACGGCCTCGGCTTAAAAATTAAGCCAAAGCTGGGCTAAACGCAAAGCTCGGTGTTAAGCCTGACTTTACTTTAGCAATAAATGACTTGGCATTTATGTAAGTTATCGCCTATTTAACGAAGAAGCGAAGACTTCGACCTGCCGAATCAAATATATAAACCTATCAATTATTAAACATCCCCCAGTGCTAGCTATTGGCAAATAGCTAATAGCAAATAGCTTTGGGGAGGGTCTAATATTTTAAAGAACGCCGGATGTCGCGCGCTACTTCTCTCTGTTTAATACTGACGCGCTTGTCTTGCCTATTCTTACCCACCGCAACTGCGATTTGAACCTTGACTAATCTGTGCGTAGTATACACTGCCATTGGCACAATTGTCAAGCCTTTAGCGCTTGATTTTCCCAAAAGATACGACAGCTCTTTGTGTGTTAATAATAATTTGCGATCACGCTTGGGATCGTAGTTTTTTTGCGCTCCTTTAGCCGGCCCGTAAGGCGCAATATGGCAGCCCGTAATCCACAATTCACGACCCCGGGGCATCACGTAACTGCCTTGTAAATTAACACTACCCTTTTTAACTGATTTAACCTCTGGCCCAGTCAATACCAAACCAGCCTCAAACTTTTCTTGAATTTTGAAGTTAAACAACGCTTTTCTATTTTCGGCTATAACGTTCATACATGCTTAATAATCACAATTAACCAAATTTTCATTCCTGACAAAACTATGATACTGGGAAGTATGGAAGTTTTGTCGGAATTTAAGTATTCATAATTTTTTGAAGTTCTCGGTATCTTTTATCCTTGATATTTAAATTTGTCACCACGTCTCTCAATCTTTGCTTTTGTCTCTTATTAGCCGTATTCATTATCTCACGAATCAATAACTCTGGCCAAAAGTACATAGGGTAGCGGCGTTTGATTGACGACCAGGTACCCGATGGTAATATGCCGGGGGTTGGTGATTTCTTTTTAGTTCTATAAAACATTAGACGGAATCCGTCACCGGCCTCCTGCAGCCAAATATTAACCCGAGCTATAGTCTGAGGACTGACTTTCAACTGTCTGGCTATCTCTTGATAAGTGGCGTTGGTTAGTAAAAGTTTGGCAATTTTAAGTCTTTTGGCT